>Ga0315913_1000736_pt1 | contig 31743 bp, 15 predicted proteins | sample MpolsnodulesMG_FD_207736 | JGI IMG/M metagenome (GOLD analysis project Ga0315913, IMG submission 207736) | Medicago polymorpha root nodule microbial communities from Los Angeles, California, United States - small nodules | ecosystem: Host-associated > Plants > Roots > Nodule | place: USA...
TTGTTGTCAATTAATCTAGTAACATGGTAAAAAAAAATACGTTTTTTGATTGAAAAAATAGACATATTAATTAGATTAATCGGGGGGGACCATCACCTAATACATACCTTACTAAACATTTTTACCTAGTTAATTGTAGCATATAAAAAAATTTATTGCAAATGTAGGGGGGACCATGGCCCCTAAAGGCCCCCCCACTACCTCCGCCACTGGTAGGAGCGTAACTTATTCCACAAAACTATCACCCTATGTTGTCAATAGTGTCATTTTGCAATGGAGCGAAGCAAAGCAAAGCAGGAGGTAGCCGCACCCCTCGGGGTTGAGGTAGAGATAAATTGGTGAAAGAGATAGTTGTGAGAATTATTTGATGGAGATGATCCAAATCCCTATTATGTAGCATGATTGAACAATAAGAGGGTGCAAATGCACACTAGAGCATATTATCACGTTGAGCCAAAATCAATCATAGAAATGTGTTTGGACATCACGTATTCATCCAAAATCTTAAGACATTGAGTTATATGGGGTATTTCACTTGTATACGCTCCTCAACATAAACTTTTTAATCCCAATGTAATGTGAGACTTCTAACTCAAATTTAAAACTCACCACATCTTTGATCCAACACCACTCCCACCCTCTGAAGCATGGGTACTCCAAACATGGAGAAGTATCGGTACGGGGTACGCACCCGTACCAGGTACACGTATGGTACTCGTAACTTAGTACCGAATCGTACCTATTTTTACTTAGTTATTTGCTCGTAGTTGGTGCAGAAAAAATGTACCCACGTTGGAAAAATAACCAAAATTATCTTGCTTTTGATGAAAATAGTAGAAGAGATTAAAAAAAAAAAAAAACTCTCAAGCAACATGATGATAGAAGTGTAGTAATTCACTTGAAAAATCATTTTTTTTATGTTTTATACCAATGTACCCGTACCTTTATTTTATAAAATTTGCCGTATTACGTACCGGTACCCATAACCGTACCAGGTACCATACCCGTACCTATGCATTCCCACCAAGTTGAACTAGGCTATGTTACTACGGTTCATCATTGCCCCTCTGCTACAAAAAATTGGAATGACCTTAAAGAGTGTTTTGAACAACCTAATAGTCAACTCATCTTTCAACTCAAACGTGAATTGGCAACTCTGCAATAAGGTTCCATATATGTCAAAACCCTATTATTCTAAGTTTTGTTCCATATGGCATTACGACCTCCTCATAATTGCAATTATGGTGGCATTCAATCTTGGTCCGGCTATAATCAGATGGAACATGTTATTCATTTTCTCAAGTGATTGAATGAACCTTTTTCGGCAATTCATGGACCAATTTTGCCCACTGAAGTCATCCCTTATATCATATCATTCTTATCAAAGGTATCTTACAAGTCTGTCACCCTTCCAGGGCTGACCCGACAAATTATGAGGCCTAAAACTAAAATTTTAATGTGGCCTTTAAAAATATATATTTTTTAACAGAATATGTATATAAATTCAATTTTGTGGAGACCAAAATTTAAATTTATGACCAAGAGTAAGTGAGGCTTTTTTTTATAATAAGATATGTTTATAAATGTCTGCGGTTTTTCTGTCATATAATATATTGTTGCAGTAGGAACTATTAGATTGTCCCGTGATTTTATTCCACACAATGTTTTGTATATTCCGCATTTTAACACCAATTGGATGCGTGTTAGTGCAATGCTAACCTACAATCATTGTTTCCTTTAATGCTCATCATCATATTTCTGATGCTACTTTTACTTTACTACATTGTGACTGTTAGCATAATTGTTAGTGTCATTATAGGGACATACTCATTAACAGTGCAGATTGTGTAATTATATGAATAGCTTAATTATAGGAGATTTCTATCTCTGAGTTGTATATATGACCATATTGTATCCCTGTACAGATATCAAGTCCTTATGGCTCTTCGTCCAGAATACGAAGCTGTCCGAGCCTCACTATTGCATCGGAATCCACTTCCACTATTCAAGAAATCATGTTTGAAGGAACACGCCTGAATCTGGATAAAACTCCTCAATTTGATGCTGCTCTTGCAACTACTCGGTCCACGCAACAGAGATGAAGCCATCAACCATGTAAGAACTGTAATCGAACTGGTCATGTGTTTGCTAATTGTCCTACTATAGAGTGCAGGTATTGGCCATATTCTTGAGCATTGCCCCACGCGACCTCCAAAACAAAATCGTGGATCTTTCAAATCCAAGCCTCCTCCAAAGTTTGGGTCTTCCTCCATTTCTGCTGCTGCAACTGAGGGTTCCACTACCATTACTATAAGTGATATTGAGGCATTACTCAAACAGGTTATCTCTTCCAACACCTCTACTGCGATGTCTGCTACTCACGGTAATTCTCAATGGTTTTTTGACTCTGCATGTTGTAATCATATGACCACCGACATTAAATCATTGCCTTCTGTAACAATTGTTTCTTCTCTACCACCAATGGCAATACAATGAACATCACTCATACTGGTCATGTATCCACCTCCAACCTCACTCTTCCTGACACCTATTACATACCCAACTTGACACTGAATCTTATTTATGTTGGCCAATTGTGTGAACAAGGACTAAATGTTTATTTTTCTCCTTCTGGTGTCCAGGTACAGGATCCACAGACGAAGCAGATCATTGGGACGGGTCGCAGGGTGGGCCGGTTATTTGAGCTTCAATCTCTTTATCTTCCTAAGACACATGTGTCTGCAGCTACTGTGATCTCCCCCATTCATAAGTGGCATCTTCGACTTGGTCATGCTTCAGCAAATAAAATTCAGCCTTTAATTTCTCGTGGTTTTCTAGGGTCTACAAAGTTTGAGTCTTTTGATTGCTTACATTGTAAACTTGCAAAACAACTTGCATTATCTTTTAATCATAGTGATTCAGTTTCAGACAGTCCTTTTGATTTAATTCATTAGGATATTTGGGGCCCCTCTCCTGTTTCATCATTTAATACTAAACCCTCCTCATTTGGGGGAACTAAAAAATTGTATTGGAGGAGGGTTTTGGAGGGTTTATATGAATTCTTCAAATTTAATCTATGTTGTTATATTATTTTTAAAATTAAAAATATAATAATCATATGCATTAATTTATCATTCTCTAAAAAACTATTATTTTAAACTTTTTGAAAGATTTCTCCACTTTCCCTCATATTTTCCACCCCTCAAAGCCTTCCCCTCCGTTCCCCTCCAAACTCGCAAACAAAGCCTTAATGGTTTTTGTTATTATGTCTTGTTTGTTGATGATTATTTTTCTCGTTTTACGTGGATATATTTTTTGAAAAATCGATCTGAATTATCACAGTTATACATATCTTTTGCACGTATGATCAAAACTCAATTTTCTCTTGCTATTAAGATTCTTCGCACAGACAATGCGATGGAATATCGTGATTCTTCTTTACTTCAGTTTCTCAGTCAACAAGGCACTGTGGTTCAACGTTCATGTCCTCATACCTCTCAACAAAATGGTAGAGCTGAGCGAAAACATCGTCATATCCTTGGTTTTGTTCGTGCTGCTCTTCTCTCAGCCTCGTGTCCAGAAATTTTTTGGGGGGAAGCAACTCTTAATGTTGTTTATACTATTAATCGACTCCCTACCTTAGTCCTTAAAAACTTCTCTCCTTTTGAAAAACTGTTTGGTAAGTCTCCTGAATATTCCATTCTTAATCCTTTTGGATGTGCTTGTTTTGTTCTTTTGCGGCCTTATGAGCACACAAAATTAGAACCGCGTGCTCGTTTGTGTTGCTTTCTTGGTTATGGCACGGAACATAAAGGATATCGATGTTGGGATCCCATTTCCAATAGATTACGCATTTCACGTCATGTTACCTTTTGGGAAAATACCATGTTCTCTTCTCTTTCTAAGTTTCACCATTCTATCATCACTAATTCCAATTTTTTCACTAATCCCTCAATAGAGTTATTCTTAAGTTCTGATGCAGGTAACTCCAATGAGCTCAATACCAGTCCACCCTCGCCTGCTCCTACTGAACCTGCTCCGGTTGTTGATATTGTACCTATATCATCTCGTCATTCCACCAGAGTAAGAAACCCCCCTCCTTCTCTTAATAATTACCATTGTTATTCTGCTATTGCAACCATTCATGAGCCATCTTCTTATCGTGAAGCAAGTACTAACCCCATTTGGCAGCAAGCTATGGCTGAAGAAATTCAAGCTTTAGAGAAGACACATACTTGGGATTTAGTTGATCTCCCTACGGACAAGATTCCTATTGGGTGCAAATGGGTCTATAAAATTAAGACTTGTTCAGATGGAACTGTTGAACGTCACAAAGCTCGCCTAGTGGCCAAAGGGTATACTCAAGAATACGGGATAGATTATGAAGAAACGTTTGCTCCAGTAGCTCGAATAACATCTGTTCGTAGTCTCTTGGCTATTGTTGTCGTTCGTAAATGGAAGCTATTTCAAATGGATGTCAAAAATGCCTTCCTTCACGGTGATCTGACAGAGGAAGTTTATATGCATCCTCCTCCTGGTTATCATTCTCCTCATAAGGTTTGCAAGCTTCGAAGAGCATTATATGGTTTGAAACAAGCTCCTAGGGCCTGGTTTTCCAAGTTTAGTTCTACTCTTACACACTTTGGCTTTCTCTCTAGTCCACATGATTCTGCTTTATTTACTCGACGAACTGATAGTGGTATTGTAATTCTGCTTCTTTATGTGGATGATAATCATCACTGGAGATGATAAGTCTGGAATTTATGCATTACAAAGTTATCTCAGTCAACATTTTGAAATGAAAGACCTTGGTTCTCTTAGCTATTTTTTGGGACTTGAAGTTTCTGAAGATCCAAAAGAGGCTATTATCTCTCCCAGGCTAAGTATGCATCTGACTTGATTTCTAGAGCTGGTATCACAGATAGTAAGACTGAATCAACTCCATTGGAACTCAACTGCAAGCTCACACCACTTGATGGCACTCCTCTTGAAGATGCCACATTGTATCGACAACTTGTTGGTAGCCTTGTTTATCTCACTGTCACTCGTCCTGATATTGCATATGTTGTTCATATTGTCAGTCAATTTATGTCTGCTCCTAGATCTTCTCATTTCTCTGCAGTTCTTCGAATTATTCGTTATGTTAAAGGTACTCTTTTCCATGGCTTACACTTCTCTGCTAATTCATCCTTGGTCTTATCTGGATACTCGGATGCCGATTGGGCAGCCGACCCAACAGATCGTCGCTCAACAACGGGGTATTGTTTCTTCTTGGGAAGTTCTCTTCTTTCTTGGCGTAGCAAAAAGCAAACCGTTGTTTCCCGTTCAAGCACAGAATCTGAATATCGTGCTCTTGCTGATGCTACTGCTGAATTACTTTGGTTACGATGGCTATTAGCTGATATGGGAGTTACACATTCTTCTGCAACTATGCTTCATTGTGACAATAGAAGTGCTATCTAGATTTCTCATAATGATGTTTTTCACGAGCGCACAAAGCACATTGAAATTGATTGTCACCTTGTACGCCATCATGTTACTAATGGCACCATACGCTTAATTTCTATCCCTTCTACGAACCAAACTGCTGATATCTTCACCAAAACACATCATCCGACTCGCTTCAAAGATCTCTTAAGCAAACTCCAGTTGGCATCCACCATCCCAACTAGAGTTTGAGGGAGGGTGTTAGCATAATTGTAGGGATTGTTAGTGTCATTATAGGGATATACTCATTAATAGTGCAGATTGTGTAATTATATGAATAGCTTAATTATAGGAGATAATTTCTATCTCTGAGTTGTATATATGACCATATTGTATCTCTGTACATATATCAATATCAAAACACTTTCTGAAAAACCTAATTATGTTTCTCTGCTAATAGTGACAATATTTGGGGTCCATATGGCCACCTCACCTATGATGGCAAGAAATATTTCCTCACTTTGGTGGATGATTGCTCAAGACACACCTGGAATTTTCTGCTTAGTAACAAGTCAGATACTACCACAGCAAGTATCAAGTTTTTTGCACCGGTCAAAACCTAGTTTTGGGTGGCAGTCAAAATGCTTTAGGCTTGATAATCCAAGGAAGGAACTGGCCCATACCGGTTCTTGCAAGATCAGACGTGGGCACGTGATCAATTTTCATGTGTTGAAAGGCCAGGGCAAAATTCTATTTGTAGAAAGAAAACATCAACACTTGTTGAATGTTGCCCAGGCTCTCTATTTTCGATCTAAGGTGCCAATCACATGGGGAGTATGCACTGCTACTGCTGCCTTCTTGATCAACAAATTTTCCCTTTCTAATTTTCAAAGACAATGCCTCCTTATCAAATTTGGCATGGTAAGGGTCCTAATTACAGCTTCTTGAGATCCTTTGATTGTTTGGCATATGTCGGCATATGTAACATCCAACTCATAATACCTTATTCTTCTAGAGTATTTACTTTCTCTGAAATATTTTGATCATATGGGAAAATTTGCTGTAACAAAATAGAGATCGGTCACAGGCCTGGCCTCTTGGTAGTAAGTTGCTTGAATTAGAAGAAACCTTCCCTCAGTCTTCAATATTATCAATCTGGTATGCCCTCATAAGCTTGTATTTATGTTGATATGTTTACTAGAATATGGTTCATGTTTACTCCTACAATGAAATGGAAATCGTCGAAACAATAAATAGTATATTGATACTAATAGCTCTGGGCAAACATTCAAATAGATCAAGACTGTCGTGTGAGACCTGGTGGTAGTGTATCACTTATAAAGGGGAAACATGATCTTGGTCCTATTGTTGATTAGTCAAAAAAACAAAATGCTGACATTTTTATTAGAAAGAGCGTATATATTCTTGCACCAAAAAGCACTTGCAATCTTTATAACCATAACACTTTTGCTGACCATTTCTTAAACATGCACCACAGTATCGTAGAAATGTTTCTACTCAACAACAATAATTAAGTAAATAAATAAAATACCATACTTTTGGAAGAAAAAAAAATGTCATTGAATTTAGACTTGCTGAGTTCCTAGGTTCGAGTATGAGAGTTTTTTAATTAGCATGATGGTTAACAAAACAAATGTTTTAACCTGCGTCTTATTCCCAAAGTTTGAAGACTTCTTTTGTTCAGTCGGTCTTTCAAAAATTGGACATCCCAATCTCTGCTTTTGATATTTTGTGAATTCATATTTTGTTAAATTCAAATGGTTGTCGAAATATAGTGAGAATCAAAGCAAAATCAGTGAACAAATAGAGACCAAAAAATAGTGATTCTGTTATATTATTGCACTTTCTCATTGAAAATCTTGAGTACAAACTGTATAGACTGGTTAACAAATTCAAAATATGGACATTAGTATTGCAAAATTGGAGAAATATAAGAGACTAATCAATATCTGATCACAATCTAGATTTCTTAGAGGATAATGTTGATGGTGAGAGTGGTGAGAACACTGACGATGGTGGATCACATGAATGACGCATTGGTGAGAATGTAGTTGATAGAGACGGATGACAATCATCTGATGATCGCATTCTTTTGAGAGAACATTTCTCACCATCCTTCACTTCACCTCTCATGATGAAATCTTTCAGGCGTCTTACATCTGACAATTTGACTGGCTTCAACAGAAAATCTTCTGCTCCTTCTTCCAAGCATCTGCAAATTAGTGAAAATAAAACTATTAAGAAGCAAGACAGGATATATTGGCAACATAGTGGCATAGAAAGTTAATGTGTCGAAAGTTGTTCTTGCTAGGTAGAGAATAAGTTGCAATGATTTGATAAATTTAGATTTATATCACCTAAAGCACTCCATATAATACAAATGTACATATTATTTTGGGTTGTGATAATATGAAGAAACGTATGGCAATTACAATTACATCGATAGAAGGTTGCTGCCACGCCTAAAAGATTCTTGCCAAATATTCCTTTTATTAGATTTTTTTGGTTTGTTGTTTTTCAATCAACTTTGTCTAACGATTAAATGTTTTCATATGATTGATAAGGTTGCCAAGGAAACAAATAACACGATTAAATGTTTTCAAAAAATAAACTGATTCGAGTTAAAAAAGTTGGGTCGTGTTTTATTGAGGGAATCTGAAGGACTTAATTTTGGAAATTTTGCGAAAGGTTTAGTGCTTGGTCACTGTTTTTAAAACACTATCTGAGTGATTTGAAACACAAATTTCAGAGAAGCCTGCATCTCTACAATCACTTCATCCGTTCTTAGTGTTAACAACGGCATGGCTAATAGCATAAGCTTAAGTGGCATGACAAACACAGATCCCATGAAACTTCAACAGTTAAACTTAACACTTAATGCCTCCATATCTATTTAGGATCCACAAAATGAATTTATTTCCTGATTAGGTGGCAGATTGGATGCATATTTACCAGAGTAACTAAAAACACAATATTAGAGTTAAAGAATTCAATAGGAACTTAACTAGATGGGATTCATCAATTAATTACCAAATACGCATGTTATTCATCTTATCAGATCACAAACACAATCAACAAACACCATCCAAAGTTTAAATCACACTAGAACCAAAAGAGACATGATTCATTCAATTTCTTACCTATCAATTCGAGTCAAAACATTCTCCGACGACATGATCACCACTGGAATCTCTCTAAAAACAGAAGACTCCTGCTGAAATCAACACAAACAGGTAGAGAATAATAAGAACCACCTTCCTCCAATATAAAATTTCAAAATAAATTTTACAACAAAATTCAACTATCAACAATTCAAATAAGGAAATTCATCAACAACCAATAATTGATCACCTTGATTTTCTTGAGTAATTCATATCCTGTCATCCCCGGCATGGAATAATCCGTCATTATCAAATTAACCTTCAAACCCTGCCACCATAACAAAACAACAACATAAACATCAACATATTCCAAATTAACATCCAAACAAAGTTAATAATCCAGAAACATAATTTGCTTACATCAAATCCAACATCACTGTTCTCTCCATCCAATCCCAAAAACTGAAGAGCTCTTCTTGCACTCTCAACAACCGTAACTGAAACAAAAAAACATTTTCAGAATAAATTCACAAACACATGAAAATTCACTATACTGTGTCAATTGTCATCATCGTTATTATTACCTTTGCATGAAGAAATCTTCAACAAACGTTCAATCACCTTACGATCAACAAGACTATCATCAACAGCAAGGACATGCAATTCACCTGCACCTGAAGGTGATTCCTCCATCAACTCCGTCAAATTAGACCGGAAAATCTCGCCGGCGGCAGCCATAACAAACTGAACAATGAATTTTCTTTTTTGTTAAATTCTCTGAGAAAAAAAGAAACTGAAAAACACAATGGTTGTGTTGTGTGAGTGAAAATGAGAAATGAAAGAGTGGGGGGTTATATTTACATGAGCGTTAGGAAAGAGAAAATGAAGGGACGCGTGCTATGCTAATAATAGTAATAAATAGTGAAAGAAATAAAATGAGAAAAAAATAAAAAGAAAGTAAACTGATTTGTGGGGCTGAATTGAAATTTGAAAAGGCAGAAAAGGGTAAAGAAAATTAATAAAGGTGTGAGATTCGGAGGATCCAAATCTATGAGATCTTTGCAAAATCCATCTACTAGGTCCACTTGTCGCTTCTCCTGTCAAAATCCGAATCCAAAACCAAATCTTCTATTAATATCAATTTATTATTTTCGCTCTGTTAATCTTCTACGTTAATCATCTAGAATTCAATTGAGAGATATGTAGCTTCATTTGAATTGAATTCAAGCTTTTTTGAATGATTTATTTTTGAATTGAGCTCATTAATAATTTGAGTTTAATCACTTTCTTCTCTAAAATAGTGAGTTTAATTTTCGTTACATGAAAATCTATTTAGTGAGTGAGAGGTCAATTAACATTAAAAAATGCTAACATATCAACTTGTTAAATATTGAAAATTGATTTTTCTCAACGAATCTTTCCTTTTTACATATGATCTTAAGACACATGTTCGAATGACCAATTAATATTGTATAGCTTTTAAGATTAGCTATGATTTTAATGAGTTGTGGGATTCAACTAATAATAGCTTATAAATAAATGAATTTAGTACAACGGATAGTGGATAATCTAGTTTTTTTAAAGTGGATAACCTAGTTAATAACGGAAGATAAGTTAGTTTATTGAATATATAGAGTTTGATATTATTAGTAGTTGAATTAGCTGATAAATATAAAACGAAATAAAAAGATATATTTAATTAATATTTATTTTCAATGAAAACAATATTTATAAAATTAATAGAAAATATAAAATCTAAACTATATAAGTTACTCAAAGTTGAACCAACTCATAAAAAATGGTACTAATATAAACTTGTAAGAAAATAAATTATAAGCTTTTATGAAAGAAAAAAAATAGTTATCGAACATGTCTATGTTCATCCTGTGAAGAAAAATAAATTAAGTTATCATTTGTAAAATCGAAATTTGATTCTGCCAAACAAATCCAAACTTCTAGTTGTTGTATGCATCGTATACCCTGGATACGTTTACTTTATGGTAGTACTATGAGTTAATTTAATTTAATTGATTGGTAGTAATGATATTAAATTTAAACAGTAACGTTGGTCACGGTCAGAGGAGGCCAAACGTATATTTGGGGTCAGTTACCCTCTGATGTTGCCGCGGGTTGAGAATGCTGGAATTTGACTAGGCATAGGACACTGGTTTTGAATTATTCTAGAGTCTTGACCACATGAAATTAAATTAATAAAGGTTCAACAACAACCCTTTTTTTTTTTTTTGCTTTCTTCAATTCTTCGTCATTGGTTTCTGAGTGGGACTCAATTTACTGTAGGAATTGGAATTATTGGGACGGCTAAACGGGAAGGAAAAAAAACAATATATGAAGAAACTTTGAGATTGCTTATGATTTTACATTGACAATTTGACATCTTCATTTTACTATAGTTTTTAAGTTGAATTATGGTATTTCATGGTATTGTGCTTTTTGTGAGTCACGCAGTCGCAGAGGATCTTAATGGGACATAGAGAAAGAGATCGTAACTAGAAATATCGAAAATTAAACATAAGGTCGGCTGCTATTTTTGGACTACTATCGTGTCAAAGAATAAGAAGAATGTTAGCAAAAAAACATTTCTTTTAACAATTATCTTTTATTCGATGAAAATTATTGTATATTTCGTTACATTATATGGATTTTATTTTCAAAGTGTAGATTCATATTCAGAGGCCGGCTGACCAAGACATAGTATCAGTCTAGGTCCAATTTTTTTTTTGTTTGATCGGTTTACAATATAATTTTTACTCATATATTAATACATGCACATAATTTTTCTTATGTTTATACGTGTGTCTATATTTTTACTCATATATTAATACTGGGATTTTTTTTTTGTAATTTATACACATGTTTATATTTTTAGTTATATATTAATACAAGGATCGGTTTTTTTTAATTTATACACATGTCTATATTTTTGCTCATATTTAATACATCAATATTTGTTTGTACAATCTGTACATATGTCTATATTTTTATTCATATATATCAATACAAAGATTTTTTTATAATTTTTACGCAATTGTGACTTATTTCCAAAAAAAGAACGTAACACGCTCACCCGTCCGTATGCACGGGTATCCTCCTAGAGCACTTGATTCATCTCTTGTAATCTATGTAGAAAAAGATGTTCTTGAAAAAATTAGTAATGATATAATTTTAGTTCATTTTCAACGTAGATTATTTTCTTTGTAATTTTGGTTGCTACAGCTATTTTTAATATAACTTCTTATTAAATTTAGTATTATTTAATTATTTGACAAAAAAATAATTGTCTCGCTGATATTGTGAGTCCAGATTTGCCCTGCTCATATTAATTTAAACCAATAAAAGAGTGAAAAATAAATAGAGTGTTCAAAAGATAATGTTGCTAAAATTACTCTAAGGGGTAAAACTCAAAATCTCACGACGATAATTCAATCTAAACCAAATAAATCGGTTATAGTTTTTTTATTTATTTTGAGTTTAAACCAAATCAAACAAATTTGACGTTGAATGTTGAATATCGATTTTACGTCATTCAAAATTGATCACTCGAAATTCAAATGAAATCATTATATTTTATTAATGTTTTTTTTATTTGACAATATATTAAGGGTTTAAATTTGTTGTCTTCGGCGTTATTGGTGGTTGTTGGATCAAAATTAGACAATCTATATTTCAATTTTGGAATGACAAAAAAATCAAATTATTCAACTGAAATGTGGATTGTGTCATCTTGATCAAAATTAGACTATTCACTCTTTTAGTTTAGAAGCACCAATACTATATGCTTTCACTAATTGTCTTTAGCTTCTTCGTGAAAGTTGCGATGAGATAAGCTTCTTAACAAATAAAGTTGATTTGCTCCAGCTATAATCAGTAGTGTCGTCATGCATTTGCTATAACATGTTTAATTTACAACATTGAAGTTTTGAAATGTTTGTTTTGTGTTGTATAATGAGCAGCGTTACTTTTGCAATGCATTTACTCAAACTAAATTTGTTTAATTATCCCTAATTTCATCTCTTGACCTTCAACATTCTCATGCACATCCCCCACATTTTGCCAAGTTGAATCATAGTTACCATTGTTGGAAATTTCATCTACTTCAGCTGTTGGTCCTAAAGCCAATGATTTAGTAACCCAAGGTGCAGGCTGAGTAGAAGGTGTCGTCAAAGATACATTGTATGTCAATTGCTCCCTCCTTGTTTTCCAAACTTGCTTCCATGTGACAATGTATGTTGCAGTACGTCTACACCCATCTGGAACCTCTGCAAGGTTACCAACCCACAATTCGATAAGGGTTGTGTTAAAACTCTTAACTTTTTTTTTTTTTTTGCTCAAAAAAAAAAACTCTTAACTTTTTTGAACGATTTTTAACAAACATATTTAATTTTTTTTTAGAGAACGTATATTTAATTATTCTTCACATAATGCCTTCATTAAATTATTAATTGATTTTTCAATAATAAATCATTTAATTATTAGCAATTGGATAGGTCCTTGGGTTATTTTAATCATTTAATCATTTAATTAATGTCACTCAAGGTTATTTTATAAATAGGCCAAATACCTCCTTGGGTTTTTTAAGTTTCACATTTGTTTCAGATAGGTCTTTTAAGTTTCTAAGGTTTCAGATAAGTCCTTAAAAGTTTTGAGTTTGTTTCGGATAGATCCTTTCTGTCAACCTCCGTTAAGCCAAAGTTGTTTTGTCCGTTAACGGAGGTTGATAGAAAGGACCTATCTGAAACAAACTCGAAACTTAAAAGACCTATATGAAACCTTGGAAACTTAAAAGACCTATCCGAAATAAACTCAAAACTTAAAGGACTTATCTGAAACCTTAGAAACTTAAAGGATCTATCTGAAACAAACATGAAACTTAAATGACTCAGGGAGGTATTTGGCCTTATAAATATTTGTATGTTTTTTATTAAATTTAAAAAACTAATTGACTTCAACTCATTTCCTCAATATGTTTGAAGTTTTTTAAATTTGTTTATAATAAGGAATGGAAGAAGTATGCCCGATTTGAATTATTGTCTTGACATCAAGTTGTATTGAAAAACGAGAGTGACATTTCGCATTCTCGTTTTTAAATAAAATCAAGTTGTTTTTAACATGGATCTAAAAATATTCTCTCTCGGTTGTGTTGGGTCAAAATTGTAAATTCATTATTGCATCCATCAACACAATACATAGAATGATAATAGGAAACTTAGAGGTTTGAATTTAAACTTTACATTAATGAAAATCTTCAGACAATTTAGTTGTAACCTTTAATCTAGTTAATTTTCTCTATATTGTAGATTTCTCAAGTCTTAACATAACCAAATATAAGAAATACATGATAGTAAAAAATTCAAAATAACAAACAAAAATTACACCATTGCTGCCATGGCAGAAATGTGCCCTTGATCTTACATGGTCTCTTATTCAAACAGCCTTTGTCCATGGGACCAACAACCATTAAATATTTTGCCCAAGTAGTTTTAAATTATTATGTAGGGCAGAATAAACCACTTCACATCCCAAATGTTAAAGGAGATTCTCTTTGTATCAAGGTAACACAGCAGGAATACGAGAAAGGTTAAACAGAGTGTCAACGAAAACTTCACAGACGTTCGGTGCTTAGCAAAGGCGACAGACCATATACAACAAGTGAGGTATCCTTGAAGTTATCCAAAATATGGAAAACAGTACATCCTTAATGTCTGTTTTCTCCCGGTCGATGATTTTTCGAATTCACATTCAGATCTGTGGAGGATCTTAGGATAGTATGGTCACAAGGCACCATCAATATGAAACCAGAGTTGGTTCGGCTTTCAATGTGGACAAAGAACCATAACACACACTCCTAAAGACAAACTCATGTCTGAGTATGAATTAGATTGATGGAACTACTGTAGAAGTACCGACAGAATGGAACACTCTGAAATTGTTGGAGCAATAAGCACTTTCTAATTATTGACACCGCTTCTCAAAATAATTTTCAAACACCATGCGCGTGTATTGGTTGATGTTGATTTTTCCCGTCACATATTTGACGAAATTATGGTTGAAAGAGATGAGTTTGCATTCAAGTTAGAAATTGAGTATGAACGACTTCCTAAATTTTGTTCACAGTGTCAAATTATCAGACATGATGTTACAACATGCCACTAGTGCTGCCTAAGCAGAAAGTTGAGATAGTTGATCGCGATAAAACACCTGCCTTGGTACTGAAACATACACTTCAGAAAATTTGGAAAAAGAGAACCCCAATGGTATAGGCTCTTCCAAAGCCTTTCTGCACATGCTATTCCGATTGTAGTTTCTACTAATGTTATTGCATACCTGAAAGTAGTTCGTGATGTCTCTGTTCCCTCTACCACAACACCTGAAGTCACAAATGCAAGGACTGTTAATGCAGAAAATATCATTGAGGAAACATATTACGAAGAACTTGTCAACGATGATCTTGTGAATGAAGACTTCATTGTTCACAAACATGTAAACGTAGAAATAGTTAATGAAGAATCAGCAAATGTTGCATCGTAAACTATTAACTCATAAATTGTGTCCAATGAGGAACCAGATGAATCAATTTTACATTGTGTTCTAGAAGGTCATAATGTTATGTCCCATGATCCTTTGACTCTGGAGCAAAAAGTTCAATGTCCTTCGATTTCGATGCCTTCAAAGTCATGTACTTGCTGTCATTTTTCCTTATCGAACATAACTGATGAAATTGTTGACGCATCTGGTATAAAGAAATATCGTGTTTTGGTGTAACATGTTTTCTTCCAATTACTTAATTATTTTTTACCATTTTATTGTTTCTTGACAATAAAAATAGAAAGACATGCACGTCAGTGTTTATTTTAACACTAATAATCTTTTTAGAAAAAAACATACTTTAGCTAAATTTGTTTTAGACATGTCAATTCTATCTTGGGGAAAGAGTTTTCTCATGAGAAAATTTATGCCTTAGCATCTCATATTATTGTTTGAGAGGAGCATCCACATCGATGTTATCAAAATCGAATTTCCAATGAGTGTAAAAATAAATTTTTAAACGAACATTTGATGTAATGTTAATACTTTTATCTCTTTTGCAAATAGTAATATTAAAAAACTATGATTAAAACATTTTTGTGATAAAGAAATTTAGAGTTATATCCTCGCTGAGATCCAAAAAAAAAAATCATGAATGACAACACCATTGGTTAAAAAAAACAACTAAAATATTTACACATATAACAATATACAAATGAGATACACCTCTGTGAATTGATTTTTATTCCTCAATTTTTATCATAATTTTTTTAAATATTCATTAAAAAATTTAATTAAATCTCATTAAAATAGAAACAATTCACAGAACAACATTAGATGCTATAAAAAACTTTATTTTGATTTTATAAAAAAAATATGTTTGACTGTAACATTTTTCTTTCAATTTTATCCCATCATTAATTAGTGTTTACCATTTTATCTGTCCTAATACCAGTAAAAATAACATATACGTCCTCGCTTAGAAAAAATATATGTACTTAACATATTTTTTGTAAAAAAAAAAAAAAACTTTCCTTTTTCATGACATAATTTTTTATTTTTTGAAAATACCATATTAACATTTCCCATTAAAATATTATCAAAACATTTTCAATGAAAATTTCACAAAAATACATTTATGGGTATAATAAAGAAAATATTTATTAATCCAAATTTATAATTTTTTTTTTGCTAATACTTATTAATCCAAATTTAACTTGAATATCTGATACAATCGTTTTATAAACTTCTCATTAATTAAATACAGAAAATAAAAATAAATCCTTTTCATCAAGCAAATCAAAATTTCTTAAAAAAAAACACAATTTTTCAAATATTTTTATTTTTTGAATAATTTTGAAAAGGTTGTTTGAAATTGGCGAAGAGTGAAGATGGAAGAAGAAGGATAGTGTGATAGAAGAAGATGGAAGAAGAAAAAGCAGCAGCATATTACGACGAACTCACTCGTAAAGGGGAAGGAGCTGCAAAGTTCAAACAAGGTCTCGGCTTTTCCACTTCCACATCAAACGACGCCGTTCCCAAACCCGGTTCATCTCTCGTTTCTTCCTCTTCATTCCTCTCGCAGTTCGTCAAAGCCTCTTCCTCCTCCACCACCACCGCCCCATCCGATTCCGACAGAAAATCCCAGCTCCAATCAATTCAAAACAAGCTCAAAAAGAAACCTACAACCGAATCTAGGGTTTCTGAGAAAACAAATCGTGATTATTCTTCGAGAGACAGTGATAGAAGAAAAAAACGAAGCAGGAGTAGGAGTAGAGAGAGGTATAGAGATAGGGATTCAAGGAGGAGAAGTAGGAGTAGAGAGAGATATAGTAGATATAGTGATCGTGATCGTGATAGAAGCCGAAGCCGAAGCGATTCTGATGGTGATAGGGGTAGAGATAGGAGGAAAAGGGAAAGGGAAAGAGAGAAGGGGAGAAGGAGGAGTAGAAGTAGAAGTGTTTCGCCACGTAAACAACGTAGGTCTGAAATGAACTCAAGTGATGTTAAGGAAAGAGGGAAAGGGGGTGAAATGAGGAAGGGGAAGAATGTTGGAGTTGATTATGCGAAATTAATCGACGGTTATGATAATATGGTAATTATAAGCTTCTTAATTTCATTGTTATGTTTATGTTTTTGGTTGAATTCGTTAATTGATTTGAGGTGTTAGTTTTGAGTTTCATGTGTTATGATTATGATTTATGAATGAGTCATGGTTATGTATGTTTGTGATCATTTGTGATCATCAATAGGCACCTGCTGAAAGAGTCAAAGCCAAGATGAAGCTTCAGCTTTCTGAAACTGGTAAGTAAATAGAAGATCTTATTGGAAGTATGTGTTAATATCTCAAATGTGCATAATGGTTTTTAAAGAATAACTTCATTTTCTCTATTTATTACTGAACTTAGTATGGCCGATGTTAAATTTTTCTGAAAACCTTTTCTGTTATGTACTCGTTCAAGAATGATTTTCAAATTTCCAGAGCTTGCTGTTTGGGTCTATTCTGAAAATTTAATTGTTTTGGCTGGAATTGTTTCATTGTTTGATATTCTAGCAGTTTGATTATTTGTATAAGAAATTGGGTTAGGTCGCCACTAGTGATATATATGAGGGTAGGTTTTAGGTCCTACAGAAACAGTAGGAAATTGATGCAAAAATCGAGACATACGGTTGAAGTATGAGACCGAGTATTCTTTAATTTTTGTGGAAGTTATATAGAAGGATCTAACAATCACAACTGCCACAGAGCTATGCTCTTATGGAGTGCTAAAAGCTCTCCATTCAACAGATTACAATGTAATTCTTCTGGATACTCTCCTAGATTCTCTCCTTCCACTACTTATTCACTTGCCTCAGCCTAACAGAATTAGTTGTCTCTAATTCTCTCACCTACTGCCAGCTCATGCTTCCTCACTTGTTCTCGGATACTTTCTCACCCCTTTTTTAGTAAACTTGCCACATCTTTGGGCCATGAGATAAAGTCTGGTCTGCTATCAACTCCTCAGTCCCATCCCCATAAACAGGGCCCCTGACAGTAGGGACGTAGCCCTGAAGCATGGGTACTTGTAAAACGGTGAAGTACGCGTACGGTACTCGTGGTACTCCATTTTTTGCTCATTATTGTATTGTGAGTGAAATTTGTGGCTTATTCTTGTATACTCCTATTAATACGATAATATATATAGTAATATAACATTATTTGTGCATTTGAGTTTCTTTGTTGTTGTAACCAACTCTAAATTTCAACTTTTTTTAACTTTTATTGTGATGTTTTTGTTGTCAATTGAAGAATATATCTCTTCCATGTTATATTATATAACAAAACTTATGATTTTATGGACGTACCCGTACCTTACTTTTTTAAAAATTGTAGTTTTGTCGTACTCGTACCTGCATCTATGCAACATAGGATGTAGGGTATTATTGAAAACAATTATAATGTTCCATACTCGAAGTGTGGTTAGAAATCATTGCTTCCTAGTTTGCCAAAAATGAGACAGTTTATCCATGTTGTGTTAATTGTTTTTATCGGATACTTTCAACTGCAGCTGCACGGGATTCAGATAGAGGCGTGGGCTGGGAGCGATTTGAGTTCAACAAGGATGCCCCTCTTGACGATGAGGAAGTTGAAGGTCTGGTCTGTTTGATAATATTGTTCTTATGAATATAAATATATTTGTGATTCTGTCCCATTTGCACTCATAATGTATCCAGTCCAATCCTCTTTGATTATGATAGAAATCTTAAATAACCAAAGCCTGTGTGAGGAGGAGGGAGGAGGTCCAACTGCGTAATCATTGCCCAAGTTGGCAGCTATTGCCGTTTAGGCATGTGATGCGGTTGAGAGAATATTATGGAGGAGTGAGGGTAGACTGGGATTCAGTTGGAACCCTTGAGAGGGACTAAGCTTCTCAAATTGCCTATCCTATCTTTCATTGTTGTAATTTTCGTGTATACTTGTACTGTGATATCCAGTTCTGCTATTCCTTATTAGTTACAGACTGGGTTTCCTTCATTTCCACAATATAATAGAAGTTCCGTTCATTATTATATATGATATATTTCAGATAACAATTCCTTTTTTGGAGCTGTAAGACAACTTGAACTTGCTTTGGTAGATGCTTGTTCTGCATTCTTTGTATGAGTGATTGACATGCTCGTGCTGGTGTTTTACATTTCTCATTTTGGTTTAGATATTATTTTGGTCTCCCTATGGCTTTATTGGTAATGTAGTTATTGATTAACATAGTTTTCTTATTAGCTCAAAGCCTCAAATGTTTTGTGCATGTTGTCGAGTGGAGATTACTTTATAGCCTTTCTTACTATTGAATGCTGCAATTGTATGCTTGTCAACCAGTATACCTGTAAATTATTGCGTGTTTATTACTATTTTATACTTTTGTAACATTCTTCCTGTAAATTAATTGTTTGAGTGTTTATCACTAGTTTATACTTTTGCAACATTCTTGTCAAAAACGAAACTTTTGCATCATAGAACGACCTGTCTAGCTCTATTTGCTTGTGATTGACAATGAGTAATGGTGCGTTTGGGTATTAACTTAATATCGGATTGTGCATGCCCACCTATCTACAGGTGCTGAAGATGATGCATCCTTAGTCAAACACATTGGTCAGAGTTTCCGGTTTTCCGCAGTCGAGGTATCTTCCTTATCTTTTATGAGCAAAATAGCCAAAAAATCAGTTTAATTACTGGTTTATATGCACTTCTGACTATGTAGACTGATATATAAATTGAATTCATATTCTGATATAGTCCAAACGGGAAGATCAAATTCAAGCTGCTCATGATGAAGCTATGTTTGGTGCTCCGGCTCCTCCACCTCCCACCAGCAGTACAGATAGTGAGCCAGAAAGGGAGAATGAGAAGGAGGTTGATAATAAAAAGGACCTGGTTTCAAGCCTCTTGAGTGAAACAGTGAGTGATTTGTATACGACAAAGAACATGGATACACATAGGGTCTTGGCATAATAATCACTGTGTTTTGTTTCAGGTGCTGGCCAGGCCAAAAGGGTCTTGGCGTGATCGGGTTCGTCAGACATAGAGTTTGCACCTTGAAAGTGATGCTTCTAACAGAAAAGCTGGTCAAATGTCACATGGATATTAGAGCACGGCATTCAATTCTGCAACCGGAATTAGTGTGCAGTTTGCTTTGTTTCTATATGTCTGAGGTGTGCTTTAACCATATATACAGCTTGTGTATGGTTCCTATGTAATTGCTATTGTTTTCAACCATATATGCTACTGGTGAAGCAGGCTATGTGTGCCGATGCTTAAAAGGGAAAGCAGTATATGAAACTTGTCTGGCTTTCATGTAATGCCACTTTCAGAATGATTTATATATATAAAAAAAAATGTCAGTTTCAGACCTAAATTTAGAGTGAAAGCCTGGAGTTAGCCATGTTGAATATACGCGGAGCTTCGAATAAGCACCATTCATCAGATGCTGTGAATTTAAAGGATGTGTCTGAAGCATTTACGCAGGGGAGGGGGAGGCTGTTTGTTGAGGTCATAGTACACATGTAATTAAATATTGGGTGAACTCAAAGGATGTGAATTTAAATATTGGACTGTGTTTGAGAGTTTGGGTGAAAGAGGAAGGGAGCTTTAGAGGTAGGAAATATAGCTGAAAATTATGAAATCTTTTACGTTGTTTGAAAGGCTAATTTTTTAGTGAATGGTAAGTTGATGTTTATGATTAATATATTTTTAATTTTAAGAATATTATAATATAGATTAAAACTGAAGAATTTTTATAAACCATTCAAAAGCCCTCAAAGACCTATTTCAATACATTTTTTAAGTTTTCCTAAATGAGGTGGATTTTGTATTATGTAGAAGAATAAATCCTCCAAAGTCTTTTTTTTTAATGTCCTCTATTTCTTTTACTTGTTTCTTTATTTTTTCCTAAACCCCTTCCCTCCCAACAAACATAGCCTTGGAGGTTTTGCTTGAGTATGTTCTCATCATCCATTCAATTCAATCAATGACATGTTATAATTTTATATTAATTTATTTTAAAACAATTTCATGTTTTAAATGAATTTGTCTGATGAGTATATTGATATTCAACCAAACTTTTAAGGTACCTAAGAATTTACCTATTTTAGTTGGGCACCGAACGTTGTCCTTAATATCCTCGTTGTAAAAAAATTATAAATGATATTTGAACAATTATTTTTTGACAACTTTTTCTCTTATACTCACATTAAGCTTTTATTTTCTCTCTCTATTACTTTGGTTTTTGTGTCAATATCTCATTTTCAAAAGTTGTCGTATAAATTGATGTTCAAATAACACAACTCTAAAAAAAATTACAAAAGGATTTCATTGCAGCTAAAAACACAATTATTGTGAATCACAATAAATCAATTAGGAATTTCTAATTGTAAAATCATGTGTAAAATGTTTACAAATTTCAGGAATGTTCTATACTCGGGGTTTTAAAATCCGATGGTGTAAAATGAAAATTTTCATGATTTTGCAAATTTCGGTATAAAATGTTCACAGATTTTTCAATATACATTACACATCCGAAGTTTAAAATTCAAAAAATATAGATACAATGTTTGTAATATTTAACACATCCGAAGTCTAAAATTAACATACTATATCAGAATAGCTAGGATCTGTCAAAAAAAAAAATCAGAATAGCTAGGAGATTCTCAGGTTGTTAAACTTGCATTATAGAAATTTATTGTTTGCTGTTTATCACATGGTTCATTGCAGATTTGCAATCGGTTTTATTTTATGGGTTATGTTAAGAGTGTTATAAGGACATTTGTTAAGGAAATCAAAAATAGTAGGTTGACATTAAAATCAACAATTTTTTGATTTTTAAAAAGTTATGTTCACAATTTTTCATCATTTTCGATGCATTTTTTCTATTTTAGTTATCTTAACCAAACTCTTTAACATTTACCTTAATTTGATCTACCTTGTGCAACTATAACGAGAGGATTTTGGGTTTTGATTTGAGATTGAGTTTTATCCTCCTCAACATCTTTTGAAAGACAATTCTAGCAAGCACATAATATATGGGGTGACGATTTTTTTTAAAACGCCGAAATGAAATTTATTAATGCCACAAAAAGTTCATTCTACCTGGCATAAGGTGTGTTATATTAGAAGAAAACAATTACAAAAATAACAAGAGTCCTAACCCCAAGGGAAAACAAAACTGACAACATGAATTAGACAAAATTCAAGCACAAAAGATGATTAAACCACCAATTATGATAATTAAGAGCATCCGTGAACTTGTGTGCCTTCAGCCACCTAAATGAAAGTAGGTTAATACTAAATAACTAAAGTAAAGTGTTTGCGCTGTTATTGCAAATCTTGTTGTTCCTTTCCTTCCACAACACTTGAATAGTATTAAACCAAATGAGCAACATAACAAAACGTCGTGATTTAGAAAAATCAGTCAAGCTACTGAACTATATTAGATGATCTAAAATAGCGAGTGGGTCCACCGCATCGAAGCCAAGCCAATCTCATACCATGTACCACAATGCTTCAAAATACGAACAATCCATGAATAAATGTTGGGCCGATTCCAAAACTTCGCACCCGCTAACTCATAGTTGGGAATCTAAAGAAACAATACCTCGTCGAAATATATTATCTTTCGTGGGAAGTCGATTTCTAAGAAGTCGCCAAGCAAAGATGACACCTTCAAAGGGACCAACTTGCCCCAAAATGAGGCCTGAAACCGCTGAACCTGGAGAAACATTTGTAGCAGTAAGCATAGTATGTGCGCCGCGAACAGTGTATCCTTTGGTAGGTGCCAGAATTCAAAGTCATTGATCATTAATAGCAACCTATAAAGTCAAAGACAAAAGTAACATCCTACACTTCTCGACTTGCTCATCCTCCCAAGCCAACAATCTCCGCCTCCAAATAAAAAATTTAATAGACACTTGGATTTTTTAGGTGGTAAGGACAGGGACAAGAGACATTATAGACATTATAGAATAATGTATTATATTTTGTGTTAATCTAGTGGTCTAATGAGAGAATAAAATATGATAAATTAATTTTAAAACTTATCATCTCTAATTAAAATACTTATCTTATACTGCCTCCATCCCTAATTATAAGACCCTTTTGAGAAATTTTTTTGTCCCTTTTTATAAGACCCCTCTGCTATTTTCAACTACATTAATTATTTCTTTACATACATGCCCCTATTTATTATACATATTTTTCTTCAATCAGCAATAAATAACATATGAAAAACATAAACTGACTCTCTCTATTAATGATAAAATTGTAAAAACAATAGTGATTACAAACAACTTTAATACAAATATCCACTTTCTTAATTCCCGTGATTTTAGCAAAATGACCTTATATATAGGGACAGAGGTAGTATATGAGTTAGGTTAAAAAACAACATGATAGGACAATAAAATAAACTACTAATTTATTCTTATGAAAAATAATTTAGGCAAAATTACTCTAGCGTCTTTGAAGTGTAAATCTTTTTTCTGATTGATCCCTTTAAGTTTTTTTTCTCTCTCTTCAAATTGGTCCTTATGTTACATTTCATCTACATATGTTTTTTTCTTGACAGAATTTCATTTATATATGTGGTCTTCAAGTTAATGATGTTGCATTGTTGTCGTTTATGTTATATCTTGTGATGGTGTGAACCATACCTTATGTTCCACAATTGACATGATCGATATTTTGGTGTTAATTTATCAGACCACACTCTAGAGACAAATGACTCACTCTTTTCAATCAATAAATTTGAACCATAGCTCATGAATGAAGACATCATGAAAAACAATTAGGTACTCTGGGGTATTGGATTTAAAGAACAAGAAGTGAAAAGATAATGGAAATTAATGAATATGTCCAATTCAAATTTCTCAATAATATTTTTATGAACAAACATTTCTTTTCAAAATTAAAATTGAGAATTTTTTCTCAATTTTCTCAATATTAAAATGTCACACAGGCTTTTTTTAATGAAGCATGTTAAAAATGCTAACAATGTAAAAATAATATAACATAAATGATCAATTTGATAAAATAAAAAAGTCAAAGGACCAATAAAAAAATGATCAAACTTTAAGGACCACATGTGTAACTTTGCCTATAACTTAAAGTATAAAAATTGAAGTGTAATGAAATAAAAATAAATAAAAAAGGATTTTATATCAAATTAAAAAAATAACAATTTGATAATTAATTTATTGAAATTTTACTATTTTAAAAAAATTATTAAAAATTACAAAAGTTTGCATATGAAGAGTCCGTTTGTTAGCTTTTATAAGAAAAAAATATTTTTTTTTAATAATAATAATCACTTTCAAGAGTGTTCCATCCGTTTGTTACAACTTTTTAAAAAATCAAAATTTAAAAAAAATCTAAAAACAACTTCAAATGAAAAGCTCTTAAGAGCAACTTCTAAATATATTTTTTTAGAGCAGAGAGAAAATCTTTTATATATACTTTTATACTAATTTTGTAATCAAACAGACTAAATTATTTTTTTAAAAAAAATGATTTTTAATACGGAAAACAAACGTAAAATAGATTCTGATTTTTTATTAAGAGCCTGTTTGTTATAGTTTTTTAAGAAAAAAAATCACCTTTTTTAAAAAAATAATCACTTTAAAGAATATTGCATCCGTTTGTTACAGTTTTTAAAAAAAATCAGAATCTAAAAACAGCTTAAAATGAGAAGCTGTTAAGAGCAGCTTTTCAAAAAATATATTTTTTTAGAAGAGAGAAAATATGGATCAAAAGATTGAACTAATTTTGTAACAAAAATTTTGCTTTTATATAGCTATATCCAAACAAACTAATTATTTTATTTTTTTTATAAAAAAGTGATTTTTAGTAAGGTAAACAAACGTAAAATAGATTATGATTTTTAATAAAATCTCTAAAAAATAATCTCTAATTATTTTATGTCAAAATCACTTTTATTTTAATCCGTAAAAAACGGACCCTAAATCTCTAAAATATAATCTCTAAATTATTTTATTTTATGTCAAAATCACTTTTATTTTAATTTGTAATAAACATGCTCTATTTTTTGCCGCAGATTAAATATAATTTTCTTGCTCTGGTATTTTAGTCAGCTATGTATGATATCTTTCTTTATCTTATACAACATATATATTAGGATTATTTATTTACTCATGATTACTGAAAAATATCTTATATATTAGTGTCATAGGGTATTATCTAAAAAGTTAAAATCGGTTAATTACTGAAAATTGTTGTTGACAGTTAACTGCCGAGGAACTTAAAACCTGAAATTAAATAAAGAAATATACTTAAGTTTTTCCTTAATTAAATTTACTTCTTTAATAAAGAAATATTTATAATTAATTTCATTGATGTCTCTCATTAATAAGAATTTGCTAATTTAATTTAATTTATTTTATGCAGGAATCAAAACCTTGGGCTATTTATTTAAAAAAAATCAAAATTAATCCACTTAAATTGATACTAGAGATAATCAAACCTGAAACCTTGAGGAGTATCACACTTTAGGTCCCAAGCCAATATCACTATGTCACCCTAAGTGGATTACATCTTAGTGAAGCTAAAAGAGACCCTACACGCTCTTGGATTGGATCTCTACACTAATATATTTAAAAACAGAATCAAATATTTGAAGAACCGAATTATTTTTTCAAATAAATTAAAAAGGAAATTTGAGATATTTGGAGTAACTTTTAAATATAATTGGTGTGTCTTTGAAAGACAATAATAATTGGTTTGAGTAAACAGACGCAGGTAAACCCTAATGGAAGTGATGGATAAGAAAGAATTCAATTTCAAATAAGAGGTTGCGGCGTAAGTAAGCCATCTATGAATGAGAAAAGAAAACAAAAACAAACTCCCGCTTAACTGAAAAAAGATTTTAATTAAAAACAAAATCTGAAAAGATTCCTCCCTCCAACACAATCGCAAAACCAATTTTTGGATCCAAAAAAAACACGCTCGCTTCCACCAATTTTCAAATTTCGGCCCGCCACACTCTCTCTCAAACACAAACACCCTCTTCTCTTCTCTTCTCTTCTCTTCCCCCTTTTATATATCTAACGGCTCTGTCGTTTTCTCCATTCACGATTTCTAACAACAAACATCATCGTCTATCTCTCTCTTCCCTCCAAATTTCGAATTTCAGATCCATGGCTGCTTCTTCCTCCGATCCTCCTTCACGACACCACACTTACGACCGTAAACAAAAATCCCTCGGCCTCTTATGCACCAAGTAAGTGTTACTCTTCTTCTATTCTCTCTCACTAATTATTTTATTGATTCAATTTTTCAATTGCAGTTTCTTGAGCTTGTATAACAAAGATGATGTTCGTTTAATCGGTCTCGACGATGCTGCCGCCAAATTAGGTATTCATTATTATTACGATTCACTTTTTCTTTTTTAATTGTAAAAAAAAAAAAAACAAATTGGATCTAATCCAACAGTTGTTAATGATGTTCAGGTGTTGAGAGAAGACGGATCTATGATATTGTCAATGTTCTCGAAAGCATCGGGGTTCGTTTTTTTTTTTAACCTTAATTTTTGTTCACTCATGTTCCCACCATTTTTTTTTTATTATTAATTTTTGTTCCTCTTTTTGGTTTTTGTTTGGTTTTTTTTAGGTTCTTGCAAGAAAAGCCAAGAATCAGTATACCTGGAAAGGTTTTGCAGCAATTCCTGTTGCTTTACAGGAGCTTAAGGTAATTTCAAATTTTAGGATTCAATTCTTTCTCAATTTAATTTTTGGGATTCAATAATTGTAAATATTTTTTTTTTTGTAATTGTTTTGATTTTGAATTGTTTTTTAGGAAGAGGGTTTATGGCAGAATCTCAATTCTTCACAAGAAGGTGCCAATGAAGATGTGAAGGTGAGTTCTATTTTTACATACATAATTTAGTTTTATGAGAAGTATAATTGGTTTATTAGGGTTGTTTTTAAGTAATTTCGTGATTTAGGTATCGGATGAAGAGGATGAGGATGAATTGTTATCCCAAACCACTGGAAGTCAGGGTGAATCATTATCCCAACCCACTGGAAGTCAGAATGACAATCTCAACCCTAATTCCGCTTTTCCCAGATCTTTGAAAAATGGTAACTTTTTTATTCTTGGTACAAACATGTTTCAGATCTTTGAAACATGTTTTTATGTTTTTCTTGTTGTTGTTGAGGTGGTGGTATATGATATTGTTCTGTCCTGTAATGTTTTTATTAAAAAACCAGATTTACAGTTTATTCTTCTAAATGCATTATAGGTCAGTAGATTAATTTATTTTTCTTCAAATTTTGGGTCACTGAATTAGCCTTTTAATGATTTAAAAATATCACCATAATTTTGATTTTAAGTAAAACAAGAGTGGTGATAAGTTGAATGTTTGAGGAACTACTTTAATAGCATAATTTTTTAAACACGGGCTTGGAACAAACTTTTACGACTTAAGTTTTAGTCAACTTTAATTTGCAAATTGCAAAACAATTCTCTCTGCATACTATTAATAATTATGTTTGATGACAAAAATGTGTTTTTAAATAACCCCATGTTAACTAAATTAGGGTTCAATCCAATTTTGCTGGGTAAGCATAAGTTGAGGGGTCTTTGACCTCAATCTACACACACATTACTATGTTGTGGGTTATAGTTTTAAGGTGCTAATGCACTCTACCTTAATCTAAACAAACACTTAGTTGTTAGAGTTTTCTTCTACATATTGTATGCCATACCTGTATTATGTCTTTTGTGCACGATTGATAGAGATTTATTTTTACTTTTGTATCCTCAGAACAATCCAATTTCGCATCAGATTGTTCAAGTTTATAGGAAGTTTTCTTTTCTTAGGGTTAGGAAATACCATTTACATTTAAATAAAACAGCTTTTAAAATCATATGATACTGTTAGTGATTATGACTGTTATTAGCACCAGAGAATGATAATTTAGTTAAAGAAGTGCACCAAGACTTAAAAGTTTATACAATTGCGAAGCCATTGTTTATTAAATTTTATAATATTGGAGTAGTAGGTGGACTTAGACTTGGCACTGATTGCAATTTGAGGCTCACTCTTCTATTCTAATGTTTTGCAGACAGAAGGGAAAAATCTCTGGCGCTGCTTACTCAGAATTTTGTCAAGCTCTTTGTCTGTTCCAACGTGAGAATTGCATAGTTTCTTGTTCATTCCAAGCTGATTTATGTCTTTAATATCCATGCCATATATCTGATATGTTAAAGTTGTTGACTAACGATAACCACTCTACTCTGCAGCTGGAAATGATATCCCTTGATGATGCAGCAAGGTTGTTGCTTGGAGATGCTTATAATTCATCAACAATGAGAAGTAAGTAATATAAACTGAATTACCTTGTTTGTTTGTTTTCGTTAACAAAAGAGTCAGCGACGAATCTTTTCACTTACAGTCCCATCTGGCCTTGCAGCAAAAGTCAGGCGCCTTTATGATATTGCAAACGTGCTAACCTCCATGAACCTTATTGAGAAGGTAATATATTCCTTACACTTTTCATTTTATATTTGTTATTTGTTCAAATTTAATATTAAATAGTAGTGAGAATGAGTTCCACATTTCCTCTTTGCATTGGTTTGTTTATTGATCATTGTCACCCTACAAAATGATGCAGACCCATACCACAGATACAAGAAAACCAGCATTCAGGTGGCTAGGCTTAAAAGGGAAGACATTGAATGAGGCATCACTTTACAATTCAAAACAAAATGAGTCTAGGAAAAGGGCGTTTGGAAATGATGTCACAAACATAAGCTTTGCCAGGAATAGAACGGACTTGTTCACGGGTGGGGACTTTAAGAAGCAAAAGACAATGGAAAATGATAGTGGGCTATGTCAGGAAGATGTGAAACAAGGCATAAAACAGACTTCAGCTAACTATCAATTTGGTCCTTTTGCTCCTGCCTTTGTATCCAAAGCTGGAAGCTCTGAGAATAAAGTGAAGCAGGTGCATGACTGGGAGAGTCTCGCTACTGAACATTGCCCTCAGTATCAAAACCAAGGCAATTAAGCATTTTCATCTCTGCAAACAGTAAAAAATGACTTCTTTTTTTTACACTGACATTCAATATTCATTCACTAAACTATTTTGCAGCAAGTGATACTAGTAGTTTTCTTTTGATACTGTTTCATAATAGTTGGGCAGATTTGTTATGTATAATCTTTATGCAGTGGCTTTATTACTGAAATATGTTATTGAATATTCAACTAATCTGTTATGATTTACTTTTTCTACAGCTTTGAAAGAACTTTACTCTCATTACATGGAAGCATGGAAATCTTGGTACTCTGAAGTTGCTGGGAAGAGGTCAACGCAAGTTTTGTAGTAACTTATATGCAACAAAGTCAAATAAAATAGTTTTTTTCGAAAAGAGAGATATTCCATTGTAGTGTACTTAGACACATTCTAGATGTGCCAACATAGAATGTACGGATTTTTTTAGCTGTGATGCTTGGCCTAATATCTGATTAGGCTGTACTTGGGAAATTCTATATCACACCTCTTTATGCAAAGGGAAATCTTGTGGGTTATCTTGTTTGCAGCTGTTAATTTTAGAAAGTCTTAATATACCTTTAAATAAGGTTGCACGTTAGATTCTTTATTAATTTTATGGGTCAAATTGGTGTCTTAATTCTACAAACTAGATTCAGTTGGTCCTTTTCATTATCTCCTTTTTCTCACGTCATTATAATTGCATGTATGTCCTCTCAAAAATAATTGCATGTATGTTTCTGTTAAATAAAAAAATAATTGCATGTAAGTGGATATAATAATATGAGTCAACACTTTCATTAGTACTTTTTTTTGAGGGGAACACTTTCATTACTTATTTAATTCATTACTTATTAACATAACTAGTCTCCCTTTTAACACATGAATGAATCACATTAAATGCCAAACACAGTGTTTGGTTCACTATGTGTCTTTAAGAAATATTCAAGTGAGTTTGGTTAAAAAAAATTCGTACACCAAAGTGAGTTTGGTTTTAATGGAGTAAATTAGTTTTATCACATTATATTTTTGATGCTATTGTCATCGTTTTGTTAAAATTTCATATTATTAACTTTGATAAATTACTATCGGTCAAACTAATTTTCATGTCTTCAAGGTTTGATAATTTGGCCAATGTTGTTCTGAGCTGCACATGTAACATCTATTCATTGCTTGTTTTAGTCTGGATGTAGTTGCACATGTAATATCTATTTATTGTTTGTTTTAGTTTGGATGTAGTTGCACATGTAACATCTATTTATTGTATTTTTAGTCTTTTAGAATAAGAGAAAAATAAAAAGGTGGAGATTTTCTAAATTTAGCGAATAGAAAATAGAAAATTCAAAACAAATTGTACCAAAACACAAAGATGTAGCTGCACATGTAACATCTATTCACTCTGTTTGTTTTAGTCTTTTAGAATAAGAGAGAAATAAAAAGATGGAGATTTTCTAAATTTAGCGAATAGAAATCCAAAACAAATTGTACCAAAAACATAAAATGAAAATTCAAAACAAAAATAATATTAAAAATAGTAACATTAGAAACAGGGAATTTACCTTAAGTTTGTTTTACCTTTGTAAGTCAAAAACAATTCTAGAAGCATAAAACAATTTGAGTATGGATTATTCAGTATACTATTTTTGTATCTTGATTTAAAATTCTTGCTGTCATACATGATTTTTAGTTTGGAATTCATTGTTTAACTTATTTTTCTGTTATTGTATTCAAATATTTAACTCTCAACTCATTCTAAATAAAACTCTTATGAAATTATTCAAAATCAAGCATGTATGTGGAACTGTGTTTGCAAACCATTTTTACATCTTGAGCATTTTCACCATAAAAACACATAAGATGCAAAACTAAGCTGCTGCATTACCGTGGTTTCTCACTATGGTTTTTGCAAACGTGTCGTGGAACAAAATGATTTTCCTATGATGACCAATTTCAAAATGATTTTCCTATGTTTGTTTTATATTTTTAATTTAAGCTGTCTATCTAGATTGCTCCATAGTTTCAATTCAAAGGGTTTTAGTGTATGCATCTTTATCATTACATAATTTAAGTAGTCTCATTCTCATGATATTTATCTTTGTTTTTTCTTTCACAATTAACAAGTCTCACATGCTTTGGGAATACTTCCACTTCTAGGTAAATCGAAAAATTTCTTTCTTTAACATTAAAATTAATTCAGAAATGAAATTGCCCAAAACACATGTCATAACCAAACCCAATTAGGTAACTAGCATAGGGTGTGATATCCAAATTATACAAACATGCTAGGTACAATGCAAAAGTACGAGAAAACCTACCACACCGAGCTAGATTGCAAGTAGAAGATGAAGTTCTTGGAGACAACACCTATCACATCGAGCTTGGATTTTTTATCTTGATGAAAGACTTTACCGCACCACAACCTAGGAGAAAATTGTTGTTGACAGTTAACTGATCTTAAAACCTGAAATTAAATAAAGAAATACACTTAAGTTTTTCCTTAATTAAATTTACTTCTTTAATAAAGAAATATTTATAATTAATTTCATTGATGTCTCTCATTAATAAGGATTTGCTAATTTAATTTAATTTATTTTATGCAGGAATCAAAACCTTG
>Ga0315913_1000737_pt1 | contig 31736 bp, 10 predicted proteins | sample MpolsnodulesMG_FD_207736 | JGI IMG/M metagenome (GOLD analysis project Ga0315913, IMG submission 207736) | Medicago polymorpha root nodule microbial communities from Los Angeles, California, United States - small nodules | ecosystem: Host-associated > Plants > Roots > Nodule | place: USA...
TATGACAAACTCCAAGAAGCCCCATCAACTAAACCATATACTTTCTCAAAATACCTTGAATAATATGACACTCTTTTCAACCTCCTTACCTCGTCCACCACCTTGTTTTCTATCAACACTCCAACAAGGATTTCACAGCCTTGGATGAAAGCTGGCCGAACTCCTGCAATTAGTTTATCCATAACTTTCCTAAGCATATATTCCCAAAACCTTATATTCCTAAGCATATATTCCCAAAACCTTATATAGCACCTTGTACATACATTCCACTAAGGATCGATATAAGCCTATAATCATTCAATTTTATATGGTTATTTCTTTTTGGAATTAGAACTATGGATGTATTATTTATCCCTTTCGTCAAACTCCCATTCTCATGGAATTCCAACGTGAATCGAAGAAAATCACTCATCAAGTCTTCCCAAAAGTCCTTTAAAAAACCAAAAGACACACCATCAGGGCCTATACTATTTGATCTTTTCCACTCCCAAACAACTTGCTTAATTTCCTCTTCAGAGAAACCCCTTATTAAGTCTTCCGTCTCGACTTCTTGAATTCTATTGAAATCAAAATATTTAATGGATGACCTCTTTCTTTGGCTAGCACGAAACTATTTTGGGAAACGAAAGAAAATATCTTCTTTGATCTCCTCCCCCAACATCAATTAGCGATCCATTCGATTATATGTAAAGGATTTCATTAGACCTTCTCTTGCTTGCAACACTCCCATGAAAGAATTTTGTGTTTACGTCTGCTTATGTCAACCAATTAATTCAAGATCTTTGTCGGTGAATGCTATGGTTCAGCTTAGATAGTTTGTGCAAAGATGAGATGATGTCCTCAACACCTTTTATTTCATCTTCGCTGCAAATTGAACTAAAGTCGCCAATAAGACAAATAAACCCTAATTTATATCCTGATAACACTTCAATTTACCTCCATAATCACATAGAGCATAAGTATTTATTAAATTCACGTTCTCTTTTTCTTTTAACCTTTCCCCACACACTAAAAGGGAATGGGAATACAAGTGTTCAACGAAAATGCACCCTTCTCCCAATATAATAATCCAAACTAGTAATAACTTTCTGAGTGCTAATTAAGGCACGCAATGTCAAGAATTATACACTAGACTAGATGGATAAAGCATGAACATGTGTTAACATAACTAAATTAACATTAGAAAAGTGGAGAAATTTTTATTTCTCACTTAACCTGACTCGAAAATCTCTTAAAAAGATTTAGAAAACTTTTGTGGACAATAATACATCTCTTTAACATATTTTCACCTTTTGCACACTCAATTTAACTTTCTTTTATAATTTTTTTTCTTGTAAAGAGGTGCAAGTTGGCAGCTAACATGTCCAAACTAGCTACCTGTTTTGACATAATTAATTAATAGATAAGATATGGCCCAACAGACAGCATACAGTTGGATATTAAGTGGGAATATACGTGGCTTTGAATTTTAGCAACTTTCTTTTTTTGGTAAGGTGAAGTTAAAATTAACGCACAGAAAGAAAAAAAAGGAGTAACAATACCCTTTACGTTAACCTTACTTTTCATATGAAATATGAACCAGTTGATAAAGCTTGTATTAATTAACCATTTAAACATATCACATAATTAGTCTGCTGACCATAATTTTCAATTACAACATGGTATATATCGTAGAATGCCGGCACTGAAATCAACGATGAATTGATTCAAATGATAAGAGATTATGACCTTTTAAGTAAGTAGTCATGAATTTAATTTCTTGCTCTTATGTCTGGAGAAAAAAGTTTGGTTTGGAGATGAGAACTCGCCTAATATGCTCCACATATTCCTTGACGAAGACTAGTCACTACTAAATGATAATAGAAATTTTGTACTAATAACATGGTAACAATTTTTTTCTTTCTGAAACACATTATTTATTTGGAAATTTTTGAATTAGTATGCATTTGTCACAATAGATGCTTATCTCAAGTCTCCTTTGCCGTGGAGATTATAAAGAGAGTACAATTTTCATCAAATGAGCAATTGTACAAAATCTAAATGAAATAGTAGTGGATGAGAAGATATGAAGTTGATAGCTAGCGTAGATAGGTGTATCCTTCTTTCTAGTTTTAACATTACCTTTCGTTATCACTTGTATCAAACGTCGATATAATTCATTCTTGTGCCTGGTCCAAAAATAATCATTCACTCTTGCATTTATTGGGAGGAGGATCAAGATGGACAAAATGTATATTTGGTATCCTAGTGGACATAACAGAATTACGGTGATCTATCGTGATTTTACAAAAGTTATAAAGTGTAACTTTTGAAAAATTACGGGGTGTCACCCTGATTTCAGACATACCCACCGTGATACTAAACATAAACATAATTTTTTTACTTATTCTTAGATAGAATAGTGCTAACAACACTCTCTTTTTAACACTTTCTCCAACACTCATTTTTTATTGGCTTAAATTATAGTGGGTTTCATACTTTAGAAATGGGTACCACTTAAAGTGGTGGGTTATACATTGGTTTCATCCAATAAGAGAATGAGTGTTGAAGAGAATGTTAAAAAGCAAGTGTCCTTAACATTCCTCTCTCAGTTAAGAAGCTAAATAAATAAGTTTTAAAAAGTTATTTATTCAATGTTTTAAAAGTTTAAGAAAAATGCTAACACCTAAAGTTTAAACATTTATCTTTTCAATTTAAAATTCTTATTTTTTTAATTTTTTTTAGTTCTTTAACTTGAGGTACAAGTTAACATGACCCAATATGAAATTTTGTGATGGTTATTCATGGCAAATAAGTATTGAACAAATTTACCAATAAGTCTAGTAGAAGGGTTAGACTTTTATAGCATTGGTGAACTAATATTTGAATCTCACATGTAAGATATATCTATATTCAATGTTTAACACGTTGGCTACATGGATACAAATTTAGGGAGAAAATGTGAACTTAACTAGCACGCGTGGAAATAAACTTGACTGACTGACAGAGGTCTACGACATGCCTACATCAGGTCCAAATTAAACCATATTTTTTAAAAATAGATAAAGATAAAAAAAATTATTTAACTAAAAATATCCGGCTACATGTTACAGAAAATTAATTTAAGTCTATCGTATAAGTAAATAAGAATATTATCTCAAAAAAAGTAAATAAGAATTGAGATAATAAGAATATTATCTCAACAAAAAAAAAAGTAAATAAGAATATTTTTTGCTACAATTTTTCTTACTATATCAACTTTTGTACTCTGTGTTAGATCATAAATTAGTTAACCGCTTCAATAATTTTAGGATGTTAACCTATATTTATTATTCCCATATTCAATTGTATTAGTATTATAAAATTAGTTTTTCCCCAATATTTAATTATATTATTATAAAAATAGAATTGAAATAAGATGGCATATCAAGTCGGATTCTCTAAAATATTATCTTAAATATCAAAATAGCACTTAATCGTTTTTTTTTTTAGGAAAAAATTGTACTTAAACTTATTGACTCATTAGCTCAATGATATATTTAAAACAATGTCAAATAATTCATTTAAAGATGTTAATATAAAACAAATCGTTAAATAGGCTAACATGTTTTTTTTTATACAAAAATAAATGTTATTCATTTATTCAAATTGATAGAGTACATCGATACAATGCAAATTCGCTAAAAACAAAAAGGATGAATCTGTAAACAAACTCAAAGTACAAAAGGCTACACATATGACTATATCCATGTCTCCGGAATACTCATGTCTCCGGATCTGCAACATTGAAGACGTCAAAGTCATTGATTGGATCTGCACTGGATCTAAGCTGATCTGATAATCTGAACCAAACAAATACCTGGACAAAACAAGAAGGAAAAACAACGCCGCACAAAGACGACGAACAACACAATGTCGCACTAGGACGACGAAATCACGAAAGAAAAATGAAATAGATGTGAAAATCACTTATTTCAATAAAAAGGAAAGAGAAAAACGATTTAGCTGGGTGATTTTGGGTCAAAAAGAAGGAGAAGAGAGAAATAGATACATGGATTAAATTTTAAAAAATAGGCTAACATGTTATACATGACTTTTTCCCTCAAAATAAATGTTATACATGACTTTCAAAAATGTCGGACAAACCCTTAAAAATACATATGATATATAACATAAATACTTAGACCTTAAGTTTTTTTTTTATCTACTCAGACTTTAACTGTATTAAATTTTCATTCGGACCAACCTATTCTCACTTATATTAACAACCTACTGTGTGTATATTAAAATGACATAATTTTTAAAATGGTTGACTTAATTTTATTTACAAAATGGCTGACTTTTGATTTGGACAGAGAAGCTCCAAATGGCTTGACTTTTTTTTTCTTTTTAAGCAAAAATTCATTAAATAAAAAACACAAGATACCTTGGGTTACAAGTTAACGCAAGATACAAATGGCTTGACTTCTATTAGAGAATAAAGAAAAGTCACATAGCAAAATTGTTAGAATTTTTCTGACGACCTAAATCATGGATCTCAGCTCAGTCTATGTCTGCTATGTGCCTATGTCTAAATTGATACCTTGGGTTACAACTTATATGCATACTCCAGCCTTATATAGACAGAGTCATGAATTAGAAAATTGTTGTTCACACATATGCAAAGGATGAAACACATATGTAAATGACTGAAATACCCCAGCGACAGTTAATTGTCGAGGAATTGCGAAACCGGCGGCAGTTAACTACCGAAGTTTTTTTGTTTCTTCGGCAATTAACTGCCGATGCGATCCTAATACAAATCTGGCAGAAGCTCTCTCATCCATTATTACTCTCAATCTCTAAAAAAAAATTCTAATCTCTTTCAAAATCTCTCTAAAAAACTCAACCAAATTTATTCAACAAAATCATAAGTAAGTAATCATAATGTTATTAACTTACATTTTAGTTGTTATAAATGTTTTTTTTTTAGTTTTTGAATTGATTTTGAGTAGATTTATTTTATTTTAATTTTTGAGTAGATTTACATATTATAATTCATTTTTAGAGTAGATGTAAGTTGATTAATTTAGTTAAAATGTTTGCATGATGTTTATGTTACAATTATTATTTTTAGGGTTATTTTAAATTTTGGTGTTTTATATTTATTTTTTAATTTTAGTTTTTAAGTAGATTTACATGTAAGAGTATATGATTTATTTTAAGAGTAGATATAAGTTGATTAATTTTTTTATATTTTTTGCATTTTTATGTTTTTTTTTAGAGTAAAACATTTTAGGGTTATAGTTATGATTTTTAGGGTTTATGTATAGTTTGCACTCCAACTGTTTGATGAAATGTTTTCAACTGTTTGATGAAATGTTTGAATGAGTTTTTCATTGATTGTTTTTAATTTCTTATTGTGTAGATCTAAAACAATGGCTGATATGTTCGACGTTCATGCACAATTCAACGGTGGAGAACCTCAGAGGTTGAAGGTTCGGCACCTTGGTGTCACATTAAGAGGTATCAATGATCAATTGAATGAATTCAACCAAGGAGTCAACCCAGGAGACACAAGGAAGGTGGAATACGTTCGGTATAAACGTCTAAGGCTCGACGATGGGAGAATATCACTCGGTTGGGTGGAATTAACGAACGACGATAACGTGAGGAGCATGTTTTGAGAGCACAACATGTTCCAGTGGATCGATATGTGTGTAACGTTGCTGAGATCAACTTAAGATATTCTCAAGAGTTTGATTCTGCTAGAAGATCGTGATTAGTTAGGGAATGCACCTTCCAACTACAACAATTGTCTTACCTTTGAAATGGGGTAATTCAAAATTGCCAAACGACAGCTCTCAAGCATTCACCCACAAATGTTTTATTGTTCCTTTCAAAAGATTAAATTCTTGTTAGCTTGATTTAAATGAAGGTATTGAAGTGTCAAGAAATGCACCTCATTCTTTTGACACTTGAATACTATCATTTAAACCAGGCTAACAAGAATTAAATCTTTTGAATGGAACAATAACACTTCTGGGTGAATGCTTGAGAGCTGTTGTTTGACCAGTTTGAATTTACCCCATTTTAGAGGTGAGACAATTGTTGTAGTTGGAAGACTCTACCCGAATGTAATGTAATGATAGGACATATTTAGGAACTTTATGTAACGTAATGTAACTTTTATTCGAAATTATTCAATACGCGGCTTTAATCGAAATTATTCAACACGCGACTTTAATCGAAATTATTCAATACACGACTTTAATCGAAATTATTCAATATGCGATTTCGCTTCGAATTTAATCAATACGCAAATTTATTCAAAATCTTCAAGTTTATTCAAGATTATTTAATAACAAAATGTTCCAAGATTATTCAAGATTATTACAAGCCATTACATTATTTAATCATCTCCCTCGTCGCTTATCTCAATTGGGTTGTCCTCGACAGTCCCTTGGGCACCTTCTTTTGGTTGAGGACCATAATAGCATGTCCTCCCGCTCCTCCTCAGCCTGAACTTATTGTACACCGGCACCTTCGAACCCATCTTTTTTATGGAACCATCACTTTTGATTTTGTGCCATGTCATAGGCGATTTTGCTTTCTTCTTGTCATCACCCTCCTTTTTGTTCAACTGGACCTGATTCTGATTCTGATTTTGAGACATATCTACATAGAGAAATTGGTGATCAAAACCTAAACTAATCGTAACAATTCTATCACAAATTCATAACAAAACTAACAATTGTACAACAATATCATCAAAACCTAATTACGTGGCAATTTAACAACAATTCTACTAACAATTCTAACAATTCATCTAAACCTAAACCTAAACTAACAATTCTAACAATTCTACTAACAGTTCTAACAATTCATCAAAACTTAAACCTAAACTAACATCTAATAATAAAATCATCAAAACTTACCTACGTGACAATTTAACCAAAACTTCTAACAATTCTACAACAATATTTCCTAACAATTCGACAACAATTCATCAAAACCTAAACGTAAACTATCATAAAATCATCAAAACTTAATTATGTCACAATTTAACCAAAAAAGTAACAAATCAATCACAAAACAGCAATGCAATAGGATGATATGAACTTATTTGATTTTGTGCTTGAAATTGGCTTGGAATGGCTTAACCTTGTCAAAAATCGCATCTCTTGATATTTAATCCGCAACAGTGGAGTTTTGGAAACTCCTAGGTTCTGTTATGTTCTTATAAGAGAGCTTCAACAGTTAACTGCCGATGGAATCCATCAGCAATTAACTGCCGTCGGGTTCGCATTTCATCGACAGTTAACTGCCGTCGGGGCTTTTCAGTCATTTACTGATGTTTTTCAGCCATTAATGATGTGTCAACGACATTTTTCCATGAATTAATAGAAAAGGAAAATAGAAACGGACTAATTTTTCATCCACGACCTTGTGGTTCCTACTTGAGTGAAATGCATTGAATCTTTTATTCTCATAAGAACCTAATCAAATCAAATCAAATGTTCCTAAAACGAACTAATCAAATGTAAAGTTTTTTGGCTCCTCATAAGTAAGAAATAGTCATCAATATTAAAGAAAAACCTTAATACTTCCAATCATGTAATCATTATGATTCAACTTATTTTTTAATTACAAGATCATCAATAATGTGCTTACAATGACGATTCTTCGAAAAAGTATTCTATAAAAAAAGTATTCACAATACAAGCAATAATATTTAATTAATTTCGTGACATGGTGGAATAATTTTCCTTTTTCTGCAATTTCAAGTTAAAATAATTTCACAATGAATATGTAACAGTAGCCAAGATAATTAATATTATTTTAAAATAAGTGGCACATGCATTAGGACATCAAGTAAGTCTTAAAAGAAGTCAATATCATAAGATTATTTATATTTACAACACACATTTTAGTGGTAATGAGAAATACTAACAACACATATTTTATCATATATTTTTAACACATTCTTTTTTATTGGTTAAAATTTACCTAGGACCCATCAAATTTATATGAGTCCCACATGTGAGTTTTAACAATCAAAAAGAGTGTGTTGAAAAGTGTGCGTAAAATTGTATGTTGCTAGCATTCCTCTATTGATAAAAAAATAAAAATTAACCACTGAAGTTATTATTGGGTCGAGTCATGATCATATCGCTTTCTTTATAACATTTTGTAGCACTATCTAAAATTGTGCAAGTAGACTATCGACCACGACGTCCTCGGGACAACACAACTCGGCTACAACTCTCTCAGAGTCCTACAACATTGTAAGATCCATTCTAAAAATACACCTTCAATACGGTACTCAGACCATTTAAAATTTAACACTGAAATCACTCGAATGCGGTACTATGATCACTCTATTATGGTATATCGACCACTAACATATGGTGTTACTACCTTTCTAACCTCTAACTTTTTCAAAGGTATAAAATATCGGAAGAGAATATACTCTTGAGACAATTTTTAATTATGAAGTGACATTATACCATGAAAGTGACCATGGTCTTAAAAATACTCTTTATTTCAAAGGGATGTAATTTATCAAAGCGACTACGCTCTTTATTTCAAAGGGTATATGGTCTTAAAAGCACTCTTGATTCTGAATGAACAATAAAGAAAGAGGAGAAGTGGCTCAGAAATGCATCGAGCAGAAAGAAGGAGAAAAGAGAAAGTTTTCGATAACTCAATATAATTATTTGGTGTCAGTTATGATTTATGTGGAACTCTTTATGGGGAAGAAGCCAAATTAAACTTGGGGGTGAGGAGAAATCGACTTGGTCAAGTCAAGCGAAACTTGGGGCGCAAAAAACTGATGAAAACTTGAGGAGTAAAACAAACACACGCAAAATATAACAAATTTTTGTATCTTTTCGGGTTCCTAAAAACTACTCCCTCCGTTTCTAAATATAAACAAATTTTACTTTTTGGTTCATTCAATTAATGATGTATGTGGTTTATAATTATAAACCACATACATCATTAATTGAATGAACCTAAAAACTAAAATTTGCTTATATTTAAAAACGAAAGGAGTACGATTTAGTCAAGCCCAAGCCCAGACGTACAACGTCCCCATCATCACGCGTGTTATAATTAATTTTTGTGTGCATTCACGCCCATTCACAAAATTGGATACCCCTAATGGCACATAATTGAAGTCTCACATCTGTTATGCAAACACTACTAATTGATGGTAATTTTCCCACGTGAGACTTCCACTATTTTTTTTCATTTCACGCACTCTAGTTCAAAGTCTTTAAGACTTGATATTTACTCTTAAATCTCCCTCCAATTTCAACTAAAGTTCCAACAATCCCCGCTTAAATTTAAAAGTAGTGTTTCAATTGTAACAACAAACATTTCTATATGATTGTGCATAAGCACAAGTGTCCTACGACTTGAACATTTGCATAGCGAGTAAAATTCAGCTTCAACAATGACTTGTAATCTTGAACTCTATCTCTGACATATAACTCACACACAACTTTTTCCTAACGTGTATTCTAAAAGTTTGCGCTTTAATGGTCTTGCACGTCTATCTTAGTTTAGCGAACGTTGTAAGAATTTTGTCTTAAAATTCCATAGGAACCAGTCATAGTTTCACATTCGCATAGGTGGGTCTACCAAAAGTACTCATATAACTAAGCACTTCGATCATAGATCTCATTAAGAGTTTACATTACCTCGTCCTCTTATTGCTTTCGGAGTCATATTTCTCTGATTTATTAAAGCATGTTCATCTCATATTACTTCATGACTTCCTATAAACATTGAACTTATATCTTGGTTATGTTTATGACTTTCTCTCTAACATGCATAATTCACTCTAACAGCTCCTTTAGAGAGCAATAATGTTGTGTTTGTGTCTTATCTATCGTCTCTTGTCATTATATTAATGATTCTCAATTTTATATTAGTCTTGGTACTATCGCAATTGATAAACACGTGTTTGCGCAATAAAAAAAAAATGGTATAAACATTTAGATATTGAAAGAAAAAAAAGACAAACATACTTTCATCTATGTAAATGTAAATGGATTGGGTCAATTTGATTTAATACATATGCAATCAGTTATTCGATTTAATCTAATGTAGTCATGCAATTTAACCAATGATCCAATAATTTGACCAATAACCTGATAAACCAATGTCTTAACTAAGTCGATGACCGAACCTTGTTTTTAGACTATCCAAAGAAAGAAAGAAAAAAAAAAGAATAGATGAACAATAAGAGGGGGAATTGCTGGCATTCACTTGCGCATCTGCGGAGGAACAATAAAACCAGAGAGAGAAAGAAGAGAGAGAGTGTGGAGAGGATTATTTATTTATACCACAATTATAGGAGAGGCAGCTTCAAAGTACAGTACAAGGTTGTAATCCTCTCTCTCTCTGTCCTTCTCTTTAATTTTTTATTTTTTTAATTTTAATTTTTCAAAAAATAAAATAATTAAGAAAAAACAAAAATAAGCACCGTTATTTTCTCTCTCTAAAATCTCCATGTTCCTTTACTTGTGAAATTTTTCGAGGAGATCCATTTCTCTCTCTTTCTCTCACACCATATTTGCATTTTCAATTTTTCACAGAGAAAAAAAAAACACCATTTTCAACAGATTCATTTTTCCGTTTTGATGGCTGCTCCACCGGCAAGGGCTCGTGCCGATTACGATTACCTCATTAAGCTTCTCTTGATCGGCGATAGCGGTAAATATTCCTTTTCCCATCTATGTATTTTTTACCGTATAATAATATAAACTAGGGTAAAACAAATGTTACATAAGAACGAAAGTATATATATGATTAATGATAGATTTTGACCTTGATTTTGATTTGGGATTTGTTTTAAATTGTGAAAGGTTTGATCTTTTCATGATCTAGTTTGACCCATTCTTTGAATCATTGTTTGTGTTATTGTAATGTTAATTATGGTATCAAAAGGTTGCATTGCTTCACAAATTTATGTGATTATGCTTAAAGTTAACCTTTTATGTGATCTATTCATTACAATTGCAGTAACCTCAAATATGATGTATAGTTGATGTTTACAATAAAGAGAATATGACGTTCTCTTAGCTTATAACCTATGATGCACGGACACCGATACGTCAATACTTTGAGAAAATTACATATTTTAGTGTAATCATAGGTGTCATGTCGGTGTCGGACCCAAGAAGTGTTTGTGCTTCATAGCTTATAACTGTATATACTATAACATATCAATAATCTATCACCCACAATTTATTTGTTTAATACACAAAATTAGGCCTTAAGTGATCCAATTACTTCTACTCGAGTAGATCCAAACATGATATGGTATGAGTGTGACACAAGTGGTAGATGTTGGGTCTCTTAACCATTTGGTAAGAGTTCGATCCATGACTAGTATGTATAGAAAAAAAATATGTTGTGAGATGTCAGCCCCTTTATTGTTCTAAATTACCCCGAGTGGTTAGTGTCTCTGCACTTGCACGCAGAGATACCTTGGTTTACAAAATTAAGTCTTTTTGTAGCCATTTTGAATAACTGTGTTGCTTTTGTGTGAAACATACTTGGATTTACCATTAATATAAACTTATTTTGTTATTGTTCTTTGCAGGTGTTGGAAAAAGTTGTCTTCTTTTGCGTTTTTCTGATGGTTCCTTCACTACCAGTTTCATCACAACTATTGGGTATGATTTTATTTATGGTTTAGTAGTAAAACTGTAGAGCTTTGTTTGCCTGAGGTTTCTCTAATATCACACTCGTACCTTAATGCAGTATTGATTTTAAGATAAGAACCATTGAACTTGATGGCAAACGGATCAAGCTCCAAATTTGGGATACTGCAGGACAGGAACGGTTCCGGACAATTACAACAGGTAAGGTTTATGATCCTCATAGGTTTTCTTTTTTATTATTGATAATTTTAGTAATTATTGCAGCGACACATTGAAACACGCTGTTTGGCTGTTGGCATGTGGATTACGGCACTTACTATACTTTCCTAATATTTGTTTTTTGCAGCTTACTATCGTGGTGCCATGGGCATATTGCTGGTCTATGATGTTACTGATGAAGCATCATTTAACAGTAATGTTCCTTTCTGTTGCTTTAGTTTGAAATCTGTTGATCTGTGCAAAACTTGTAAAATTTCAATGTTTTTTTTTCTTTCCATGGGAGTATTCACCTAGCTTCTAATAATTTCAGATATCAGGAATTGGATTCGCAACATTGAGCAACATGCTTCGGACAATGTTAACAAAATACTGGTAGGGAACAAAGCAGATATGGACGAAAGCAAAAGGGTATGCAAACTTTGTTGGCAATGTTTTAGTGCTGCTTTACGTTTATTTTCCTCCTGCCTTTTTCGTTCCCCCCCGCCCCCCCTCCTTTTGTAAATCAACCTTTACAGTTGTCAAATGTACTTCCACGATCATTATGCAAATTTACTGGAAGGTTGAATTGCATCGTTAAGGATGTTTAAGAAACCATGTTGCTGTGAGTGAACTAAACATTTTTGGTGACAGACGGGGAGGTTCGAAGAGGGTTGAGTTCTGATTTGGTGCCAACAATTGATAAATAACAAATGCGAGCCTCCTCTCTCGTATCTTTGTGTGTGTGTTAGATTTGTGATGTTTGTAATTGTATATTTTATGTACTTTTACCTTTCTTTTTAGGCTGTGCCAACGTCCAAAGGCCAAGCACTGGCTGATGAGTATGGAATCAAATTCTTCGAAACTGTAAGTGGTGTATTTACCTGAAATTGTGGAAACTCTCTGAACTTCTAATGTTGTTATGCTCATGAAAATGCTCAATTGCAGAGTGCAAAGACAAATCTAAATGTGGAAGAAGTTTTCTTTTCCATAGCAAGAGACATAAAACAAAGGCTTGCTGACACTGACAACAAGGCAGAGGTATTTTGATAATCTTTCATCTGTTTCACGTGTTAACCCGTCATAGTTTCATGTCTCTAAACCTCTTCTCTCATGTTGAATGAGGGAAAAATAGAAAGACATGGCGAAACTGTGTTTTCGAATACAGAGTCGATATATATAGGATCAAAATCAAATCAAATCAATAATTACACAATATATATATATAGAAGATACTATCCTTATTTACACGATACGATATTTCTACATAGATAAATACGATGATCATAATATACTCCCTTTCGCACGAGCCTAATGTTTTGTGATACCTTTTATTGCAGCCAACAACCATCAAAATCAACCAAGACTCTGCAACGGGGTCTGGACAGGCTGCACAAAAATCTGCTTGCTGTGGTTGAGGACACTTTTACAAGTTGGTGGCAACATTATTGAAGAAGAAATTACTTGTATGATAATCATGATGCTGACTTGTGCTCAACGTTTTCAATGTGGCATTATTTATTAATTTTGTGCGTGATAAGTAGTTTTGGATTTATATTGAATCAAAAAACTGAATGTGATTGTAGTGAATGAATGTCTAACTACCTCTGTTTGATTGGGATTAGGACGGACCCATTTTTTTCACTGTATAAACTGGCTTATCAATGGCGTGTAGTGGTGAGTTATTCATCATACACATTTCAATATTGCATCTTCTGTTGATTGGCTATGCGATGATGGATTACTTTGGATAACTTCAAAACTAAGATTATATACATGTAACCCACAAGCTACTAACTATTCGTTGTAACTCAACTTGTTTCCAAATATTAGTGGATGTTTGGAAAAGTCATTAAACACATTGAGACTGCACGTTGTTCAGAGCTCACATTTTTGGCTTTGATAAAATCATGTTGAAATTCTTTCAGGAAGCAAGAACAATAAGATGGACATTTAACACAGCGTGTGTAAGAAAAATCAACATGCTATTGTCATTGAAACTATGAATGCTTGTAGATTCTACGCTGCCCCATTAAACATCCATTATAAATGGATTACAAATATGGTGTACAGAATGACTTGGTGCAATCTGGTGGCAGGAAAGTTTTTATTTGGTAGAGAGATTTGCAGTTGATCAAAACAAGCATAGGGTTAAGTAGAACTTTTGGTTTGATGACTTTCTTTTCAGCATAGTAGGTAGTGGTGAGTCAACGTTGAAGCAACATGATCATTGGTTGCAATGTGGTTTTTTCTTTTGAGAAATTCAATATCTTATTTGATTTGTCTTTAGAGAAACAAATTTCAGGGGCTGATCTATTTCTATTTAGATCTGATTGGGCGGGTAATGGTGGATCTTTTTGCTTGGTAGGAAAAATTGTTATCAGAGTTATGCTCCTTGCTTTTTTACATTCTTTTGCAAGAAAGTGTTTTAGAAAGGGTTTGGAGGCTTGATCACAATGAAACCTCTGTTAAAGAAGCATGTCATTTGCTCACTCAGAATGTGTTAAGGGTCATTTACCCCTATAAAATTTGATTTGGAACAAACACACTCCTTTAAGGTTTCCCTTTTCTCTTGGAGACTAATTCAAAAACAGCTTTCTACAAAGACCAACTTGATTCAGAGTGGATTCATCAATGCATAGTCCTGTTCTTGTCTTCATGGTTGTGGAGTATAAGAAAGCTCCCAAAACTACTTACTCTTTGATTGCGCTTCTTCTGGGAGTGTTGGGTATGGTATTTTGAACTGGTTAGGTTCTTCTAGTGCTTTGTCAAATAATCTCATCCTCCATGCTCAACAATTTATTGGCCCTTTTTCTCTTAAAAAGGAACTCCGTGATTGTTTCCGAGTCATTTGGCTAGCTTGCACTTGGATGATTTGGTCTGATCATAATAACATTATTTGGTTGCAAGGAATGTCCTCATCTCAAACCATTGACTGCATGAAAATCCACGTTTGGTTGCGTATTAAAGCCAAGCAGAAAACATTTTTTATGAAATTAATCTTTGGCGGATTGACCACTTGGTTGTTTTTGGCTTCTTTTTTTTTGTTATGTTCTCTGGTTAAATTGTACCTTTATCTCAACTCTTGTGTATTCCCTCTTTCCAAAAATAAAAGCATTCATTATAAAATATTGTAATAAAAAAGGTCTTGCGAACATTCATTATGACCTACTAATTTTCATCGTAAATAAAAGCATGAGCGTGCTACGCAAACCAAACCTACCACGCTCTACAGGTCAAAAAATGAAGAATTGTGTATACATTACGAACACTGTCAAAGCAAACTTTGGCGTAGTTGTTTATACTGACCAGACAGTATAATTCTTGCATTACGTTTAACATTTTATTTGAAACAATCAGAATTTGCCAATGAAGAAATGCACAAGCAAACGGAAATTATATTCAACTGAGTTTTCTTATGTATTTGAAGACAAATAAAAATGTTACAGGACACTTAACAAGCCTAGTCCAGTGCCCCAAAATTAACAAGTCTTGCTCCTTTAATCACCCGAGAACATGCTTTCTAGAGACTATGCTAGACAATTCTGCCAGTAAAAGCACCCAATCCCAATGATTTGGACATAAGTTACATAAAGCTTCCAATCTTTTGAGTGAAACCAACAAGTTACACAATGCACCAAAAGTCACAGAGCTAAAGAAAGATACATGAAAAATACTGAAAACTGATGTATCTTTCTATTCACACTAGAACCTAACCTAAGTTAAGTTTGCGCAAAGATGGTGGGGACTTAGAGGTTACGTTTTTCATTTCCATAAATCCGTTGAAGCTCGCGTGTTGCTGCTTGAAATGATTCTGAAGACCATTGGCAAGAGTTAAAAAAATGGGATTAGTGACATACCAAACAATAAAATTCAACATTTCCTATGCAGCCATTAGTCTGTTCATGCATAAAAAGGTCGGGAATTTCTTTACCTTTCCAAATGCGAAATGCTTTCTGATTTATTGGTGCACCAAAAATTGTTTGGATTGTGTCAAACAATGAACTTTCAGGGGTACTCCTCAATTCCTGTACTATTTGATAAATGGTCTTCCCATTCTCAAAATAAATGTGATTGTTTGGATGTTTTGATTTGCAACCAGCATGCTTTTCAAACTCGAAAGCATTCAGACCCTGATAATATAAAACATCAATCAATAGGTAATCTACAGGCTATAAAAAATTTGAAAACCATTACTAAGATGTTTGGTCAGAGTGTATACCGATGGATTACTAACCTTGGAATAGTTACATGACTGACACCCACAAAGATAGGTAGTTCCTTTTATAATTCCACGAAGTTCCTGCATCCATAAAGGAATATAACTTCCAAAGGAGCATTTTCAAATTGAAAAAATCGACAACAAAGACCAAAACTTACCTCCCGCGCCACCGAGACATACTTCACAGGAACACCATCTAGCATACCAGTAGATATCAAGCTCCTGACATTAGTAGGGAAGGTGTTTGGAGATTCTTTCCTTGTTGATTTGATATCTTGTTTATTCTTGGACACAGATTCAGGCTTTTTTGTTGTCACCAAAGGAGTACTTGCAACTACATCAGAATTTGATGAATCCAACTCTTTCTCATGAGCTGTTGTTGACACATGAACTGATGATTGATTATATGACTGTTCATAGTCTGTGGCAGCCCTGCCCACAGAGGTAACACCCCGTTCATCTGGGAACCCACCAAAAGAAATTATATTTGTCTCGTCTTTATTATAAGACTCAGCAATGGATAGGACTGTGTTATCTACTTTGCCATAAGGGGTGCCAAACGGTCTGATACGGGCATCCCCACTGCCATAGGCAAGTCCCATTAAAATGGCATTGCCATCCTTGTCAAAGGCTTGCCCTATTGATCCAGATCTCGTCTCAACTTCCCCATGATAGACATGGTGTAGATCACCCGTACTCTGCCTGTCAAAATTATGTTGCTCTGGAGCTTGCACATCACTAGGATTAACCTGATTTACTTTGACTTTCTTGATTCCCCCAAAATTCATACATGGTTCAGAATCTTCGGTAGAATGAGATATAGACAAGCCAAAAGATGCACCATCTCCATAATGATTGGCGATCATCTTTGATCTCATATCAGAACCATCGCCCGAAACGTAGGTATTTTTTTCAGTGAAATTGACAGGTCTGGTTTCAGACCCAAATAATCGATCAATTAATTGATTTTGGTGGCTTGGGTCTGAATGAAAATTGTGATTGTTCTCCCATGGAGTAAAATTTACATTTGAAAATCCTGAACTAGATCTTTCATTTGTATCTTCTATTGCTTGCTTCTTGTTTGGCAAAAAATCCCCTTCAGTTGCATCAATTAACCATTGATGAGGTCGTTTTGGTTCGATTTTGGAAGGATTATCAAATGCTGGCTCTCTGTCACTAACATGCCCAGATCCTTTTACCATCCAGAATCCCTTGTTTTGTAAAGACTGCAAAGAAAAGTAAATAAATCAACAATGCTTCATATACAATAGTACATTTAAAATAAGTCTATTTCTTTATTTCATTTAATCAATCCAACTGACATAGGATAAAGGAGGATAATTTAAAAAAAAAAAACTTGGTGCTATAAGTTTCCCGACATGGCAGAGTATAGGGGGTTAATTAAAATTAAATCATTGCGTGAATTTCACAAGTGATTCTTTTTTTAGATGTTCTTGGGTTACCTTAGACAGCGATAAGTTAATAATGGTAGTACCATGTGATTAGAGCTCTACTAGTTTGGATAGGTGAAGTCCTCAATGATTGCTCCCTCAAGTTCCATAATGCCCTATGGGCTATATGATTTTCCACATTTCCTTTAATAAATTCCAGAGTCTCAAGCTATTGAATCCTAGTTGTATGGTAGAACGTTACCTAGCATCCCCGCCCCATTTTCTTTTCTCTTCCACACTTCTATTACATTTCCCCTAGTATTAGAATTTCAAAAACAAAACTAGTATTAGAACTTTGTTCACCCTTGACGTGGATGAAGTGCTCTTTTGCATGGTCTAATGTGGTTGATGCAAGAGCACAGATGAAAATCTGATAATGTATGCCAAATGACATATGACTGTGACAATTTAAAAGATAGAAAAAGAAACAGAAAAGAAGATAAACTTAAGGTTTGATTGTGTCACACAACTAGGTTGATTACAAGTTGCTAAAATCTCGTAGACTAAACATCAAATCTAAAAAGGGATTAAAATGATTTAATTATATCTCCTATGATTTATCCCTCAAATTTGAGCCTCCTCGTCAATTAAGAAATTCATATGCTTCCTAACTAACTCATTTAAATTAGCTTTTGATGTAAATCCTTTCTTTTATCACAATCCATTTTCCTTTAAGCCCGTAGTTTAAATTGTTTATCCAAACAGAAGCATGATGTCTTAATGATTTAGAATTTATAATATATATTTTGTCCAATTATATGAAGCCTGTCATACCCTTAATAATATGCATTTGACTCCTCTAAAGTAAAGGATCCAATTTAGAAGAAGAAAAAGTGAATGATACCAACTATCAATCAGAAAATCAAGGGTTTGGATACAAATCTATAGTTTGTTCTACATATACATGTGTATTATCATATCATTTGATTTCCTCACCAACGATTGAGATCCCTCAAATTTTACTCTAAAAGTCCTCACAATAAGATCGTAGAATGTGAATGCCCCATCTTATTTTTGTCTCGTCTATACTTTATAACCGCCTAATTCTCAACACTGCCCCAAAAGGAAACAATGAAGCATCATATTCATGAGCTCCTCAATTCCAATTTCAGATAACAAACATAGCCCATCATATTAACATTAACACAAGAGTGAAGACCCACTTCAATCCCTCACATTTTTTTCGCAGGCCAATTCAGTCCATGACAGAAAATAAACCCAAATTATCCCCCTGACATAGGGACTAATTTGTCTCCATTATTAAAATGTCAGAGACTAATTTGGGATTATTTGTTGTCAAAGACCGAATTGGGCCGCGAAAAAATTGTAAAGGGCCGAATTAGGTCTACACTCTTAACATAACTAACAATATTGACTTTGACCTATTTGCGAGAGGGATTTAGCTCATCGTAGAGAAACAAAAAGTACAATACAAATAATCAACAAAAAGAGTGATCAAAACAGTATGTAACTGACATAACTACAAATAGTTAAATACCATTTGATTCAACTTTTGCAGGTGAAAAATATTGCTGAAAAATCCACTGTAGATTTGTTCTTCACTTCAAGTTATAAACTTTCTAAGGTCCTGCAACAACCAAACAACAGAGAAACAGCGAAAAATTAAATTAAATATATAAATTAATTAATTAAGAAGAGTGGATTAGTATTCACATTACATTGATATTGTAATACTTATACTAATAAATTAACAAAATTTGGATACTACATATCAATCAATGAAATTGAATAAACCAAACAAAATCCATAGAAATTCAAATAAAAATAAAAAATTCAATATTATAATAGCTAATATTTGAGCTCAAGAATTGTGAGTAAGCGGTTACCTTAGAAAATGGTGAAAAAATTGATGGCATTGAAGATGCGAGAAGGTTACACGATCTGTACCATCGGAGATGATCGGAACCCTAACCGGAGATTTTCACGACGGCGGAGAAAGCAGAAGGAAAGAGAGAGGAATAGGGTGTGTGAGGAGCACTCGATTTTTTTCTCATCTAGGTGGTAATAGGATATGAACCTCAATTGAGGAAATCTCGTGGTTGGGTTTCTCGATCACTTACACGTGTGTTTGCTCGATGAATCTGAACCCTTCGTAATTGGTTGGTGTTGGAGAAACTACTACAGTGTGATTTAGGAGAAAGAAATGTCCACATAAATTGAATTTTTATTTTTAGGATAAAAAGTTTAGATGAGTTGGATGATGGAGTCATATTGTCGTATTACCAGATACAAGGTTATCACGTCGATAATGAGAGTCGAACTCAGTACTTTGTAGAAGTTAATTTCGTTTTTATTAGTTAGACAAACCTATATTAGATACAAAAATAAAATTTAATGAATCAAGTGGTTGCTCTTAATGAGTAAAATGATATTCTAACTTTTATGACCTCATTCTCGAGATCTTTAGGTTGTATTTTAGTAGCAACGATAGATTTGATTGGTGTTGTTATCTTATAAATGCAGGTGTTTTAGCTCGTTGAGACGGTATGGATATTTGTTCAAATTACATTGGTGGTACGGTTAGTTGCAGCTTTGTCGTCTCGTTTGTTAACTCGTGGTTATTAAGGCGGGAAAGATGGAATACACATTTAGCCAATTAGCGTACAATTGTTTTCAATTGATATGTGTAGGGTGATCTAAGCCCTACTAAAGGTGGAATATATAATGGAAGCTAAGGCCCTGAAAAAATGTTCAATTAACGATAACAATAAATTTACAAATTTCTTTTTTTCAAGCAATAACTTATAAAAAAAAGTTGAGAGATAATTTATAAATTTATTGTTAAGTGTTAGGTACGTCAAAATTATAGTATCAATTTAATGATTATGCTACCCTATTAAGTATTTTTTTAAGGACGTCAATAATTTATGATTTTGGTCCTTGTGAGCTTAACTGAATTGGTAAGAACATTCTTGAGAAGAAGCCTGTTTTCTCTAACCTTTACCTCTCTAACCTCTCTCCAGACCCAGAAGCGACGCCCAAGATCCCTTCCAATCCAAACTTTAAATCCATGATGTAGCCTCAAGCAGTTGGTGGCACGATTGAATTCTTTGAGTTCGCGTCGCCACCCTCAAACAAACACCAGATCTTCCAGTGGTTTTCGCAGTGGTTTTCCTCCCTGGAGGCCATTGCAGCGCTAATGGGTTTGCATGGTTGTTCTTATATGTGTTTGTGTCTGTGATTCACCGTAAAACATGTATGTTTCGGTATAAGTTTGGTTCTTTCCGGTGCCGTCTTGTGGTGACCGGTGTGGCTTCATTCAAGATTTGTTTGTTGGTTCATTGTTTTCGTTCCGGTGGTGGTTCATGCTTCCATATTTGTTCTTGTTCGGTTTCTGGAAAAAAATCGGTTTCAATCTGGGCCTTCTCAGTTTTGATCCAGATTTGACCTCTTAAAACCACTATCGGCGCCGCCCCGGTGGTTAGTTTCTTTTCAAACTGCCGTCGTTTACCTTTTGGTGGTGGTGGACCTGGTGATTCTGATTCTGGTTTTGAGTTCGATCTAAGCGCGGCGTAGTTGGGTTTTCAATCCTTCAACTTCAGACTGGACTTTGAATTGTATTGCTCGAAAGTGCTATGGCTTTGCGATGGGCTGTTTCAGTTCATTCGTGGTCGTAAACTTGTTGTGGTCGTTTGTTTCATCGCGACAGGTGGTGGGTTCATGAACTTGCTTCTGTGTTGGCAGACAATTTCATCTCCCGGTTTTGATACGAGGGAAGCTCATTTCAATGATACATAGATGAACGCTCAGATACCACTATTTTTGCAATTTGGTTTCGCACCTCGCGTTAGGGTTTGTTGTATTGCACCTGTGGTGTCTAAGTCTGTTCATCTCAACTTTCGTTTCTTCGTTTATATTTTTCTTTGTTTACCCATTAAGTTTGGTTCAAAAAAGTGTAGCTTGTCACTTATTGTATTGCCCTCTTATGAGTTGTTATTACACTTTTGTTTGATCTCACTAGGTTTGGTTTACGTCCCCAGTCTTGTACTTTTATTTTTATTTAATCTATTTTCTTCTTGCATAAAAAAAAAGTTTGTACGAGCATTGCATAACATATGAGTTTAGATATGCTCCAGTTTCCATCCGCTCCAGTTTTCGTTTTTGTTTTGTCTATGTGTGACACGTGGCTAAATAAAATTCTTTGGCTCAAATTAAAAAAAGAAAAATCAGAACAACGTTCCTCTTCTTCTCAACGACTAATTCTTTTTTCTCCCTTTCTTCTCCATCACATCTTTGTCACCTTTTTTAAGGGTGTAATACCCCAATTTTGACTTAAGGTCCCACATTCATATGTCATGTAACCCTGATCAGTCCCTGACTTTTCAGTAAAAATTCGGCAGAGAGATATTTTAAAATACCTCATGATTAGTTCTGAGTCAGGCTCTCTTCTCTCTTTATTTTATTTTTATCTTTTATCTTTAATTCCATCTTTTATTTTTTAATTAATTTCAATTTTAACTTTTTCTTATTAGTCATTATTTCTTTTCATTTTCTTTTTTTAATTACTTTTTTTAGTCTTTATCTCTTTTGTTTATTATTTTATTTTTTTCCAAATAATGTCCAAAAAAGTGGTCCTCATCCAAACACAGCTATCACGCGCCTCACACAGGCCATTCCAATCCAGTTCACCTTCATCTTCATTTGCAACAATCCAGGAACAGTAACGCTTTTCTTATTCATTCCAATCCAAAAATGCCAATTTTTTGCATCTTTAACAAACCCTTATCCCCTTGCACTGGTACTATAAAAGAAGCACACAATTCATCTCAAAGGGAGGCCGCAATACAACAATACACAAGTTCACAGCAGAACCACAAAATTGCAAACCGATTCACCTTCAAAACCTATCAACAATTATTCATAACACCAATATTCACCATAGAACCTACACACAAATCCAGGCACATGTTCATCCAAAACAACCTTATTGTGTCATCATCACGATCAACAATCCAGTCACCCTTTGTTTCAAGCCGCCAGTCCTAAACAATGGATCGTTTGAGTTTACCTTTTTATCATGTTTCAAGCCGCCAGTCTTAAAGAATGGACCGCTTGAGTTTACCTTTTATCTTGTTTCAAGTTGCTAGTCATAAACAACGGACCGAGTTTACCTTTTATCTTGTTTCAAGCCGCCAGTCCTAAACAACGGACCGCTTGAGTCTACCTTTTTATCTTGTTTCAAGCCGCCAGTCGTAAACAACGGACCGCTTGAGTGTACCTTTTTACCTTGTTTGAAGCCACCAGTCCTAAACAACGGACCGCTTGAGTTTACCTTTTTATCTTGTTTCAAGCCACCAGTCCTAAACAACGGCTCGCTTGAGTTTACCTTTTTGTCTTGTTTCAATCCGCTAGTCTTAAACAATGGACCGCTTGAGTCTTCCTTTTTATCTTGTTTCAAGCGTCCAGTCCTAAACAACGGACCACTTGAGTCTACCTTTTTATCTTGTTTCAAGCCGCCAGTCCTAAACAACAGACCGCTTGAGTTTACCTTTTTGTCCTGTTTCAAGCTGTCAGTCCTAAACAACGGACCGCTTGAGTTTACCTTTCATCATGTTTCAAACGGGCAGTTCCAACCAATGAACAATTTGAAATCACATTTTATTTTCTCGAAAGTGTCATCCCCAGTGTGTCTGGTCGAGAGGTGTCACTTAAAAGTTTTGTCTCCATTAAGCTATCATTCCGAACGAATACGATAGTGGACAATCATCTTCCCTAGTGAACCTACAGTATCCCCTAACGGAGTCGGATCCCTTTCTTCAACGAATTTAGGTATCTCATTGTTCTTTCTCATTCCAGTCAAATCATCTTTGTCGTCCTGCATTCATAATGGCATAACAAGCATTCATAACATCTTAGGTCAAAAATGGTGTACAGATATTTAAGTCTCTTCGGCCCGTCAAATCAAAGATTCCATCTTCAAATCTTCGGACGAAGAAACTTAAATAGGGGCATCTGTCATACCCCAATTTTTGACTTAAGGTCCCACATTCATACATCATTTAACCTTGATCAGTCCATGACTTTTCAGTAAAAATTCGACAGAGAGGTGTTTTAAAATACCTCATGATTGATTCCGAGTCGAGCCCTCTTCTCTCTTTATTTTATTTTTATCTTTTATCTTTAATTCTATCTTTTATTTTTTAATTAATTTCAATTTTAACTTTTTCTTATTAGTCATTATTTCTTTTCATTTTCTTTTTTTAATTACTTCTTTTTTTAGTCTTTATCTCTTTTGTTTATTATTTTATTTTTTCCAAATAATGTCCAAAAAAGTGGTCCTCATCCAAACACAGCTATCACGCGCCTCACACGGGCCATTCCAATCCAGTTCACCTTCATCTTCATCTGCAACAATCCAGGAACAGTAACGCTTTTCTTATTCATTCCAATCCAAAAATGCCAATTTTTCTGCATCTTTAACAAACCCTAATCCCCTGACACTGGTACTATAAAAGAAGCACGCAATTCATCTCAAAGGGAGGCCACAATACAACAATACACAAGTTCACATCAGAACCACAAAATTGCAAACCGATTCACCTTCAAAACCTGTCAACAATTATTCATAACACCAATATTCACCATAGAACCTACACACAAATCCAGGCACATGTTCATCCAAAACAACCTTACCGTGTCATCATCACGATCAACATCCATTTTTCTAACCCTACAAATTACAAAGAATTAACCAACATAATCAAGAAATCAATGCAAAAGCCTTCAAAAACCCAAAGCACAAATCGCATCACAAGCTTTCAAAAAAGCGTAACTTCACAAACCTAAACCACCCAATACACAAATCATCACCATCATCCTCAATACGTCAAACAACCATACAAACCAGCCATTTGAAGGAAAGAGTCACGACCCAAGCACAAACCCACCACCGCACCAAACTCGGCAAATCATCAAACAGAACACAGGTTCAAAACACATCCAGCTGAGCCAAATTCATACAAACCGAATCAACAACCGTAGCTCACAACCTACACAAACTCAAAACCGTACAGATTCAAGCTATCATCCAAACAACAACGTCCAGGCAAGTCCACACAGACAAACAACGTCAGAACCGACTCAAGCAACACAAATCACTCAAAGAGGTAATTATTTTCAAAGTTTTTAGATCTAGGGTTGTTATTGTGTCTTTTGGTAGGTTTAGGTTAAGAAAAGAGTAGGAGAAGAAGTGAAAACAAAAAGGGTTAATAAGTCTTTACCCCTGTAATATAGGTCATTTCTGGATTTCTGGTTTTTTACAGGGGGTAAATAAAAAAAAAAAATTTACAGGGGGAAAACCGGAAATGACCTATATTACAGGGGTAAAGACCTATTAACCCAAACAAAACAAAAAAAAGGGGTTTTGTTGGTTTTCATTACGGCGGCGCCGCCATTTATAATGGCTGGCCGCCGCCCATTTCTCCACCAGCGACGAAACAGAAGAAGAAAGAGGTGGAAAAGAGGTTAGAACAAAAAATATTAGTAAAAATAATAATAATTGGTGGTTCTGGCGGCAGCGGCGCCACCTTGTAGTGGCTGGCCACCGCTCCGGGAACCACCCACCACCCTATCTCCTCATCGGACAAGAAGAACTAAGAAGAGAGAGAACAGAGAACTTGAGAGGGAAAGAAGAAGAAGAGGGAGAATGAGAAAAGAAAAATGAAGAAAAAACCATGAGAAACCCTTAAATACTTCTCCTGAACCGACCCAAGGTTCATGGACCGAACCGGTTCGCTAACCCATACCCAGTAAGCATCTAAGCCCATTTTGAAATCCAGCAAGGCCCAACTGCCTTTTTCTGCTACTTCTTTCCACTACTTCCTGCACATAAACACATACTGCTGCACCCCCCACCCTGTGATTGTACCCCATTTTTATTTTTTTTTCAAGTCTTCCATGCATTTTATTCTTTAGCATTGTAATTGTTTTTTTATATATATTTTCTCATGCGTATTTTATTTTAGGATTAGATTTATTATTTTATTCATATATTTATTTATGCCATTTATATTATTGAAAAGATCTTAGAATGTATAATAGGCTTAATGTAAATAATTTATTTTTTCTTGTTATTTATATTTCCCGCAGACCTTTAGAATGTATATTAGGCTTTAATGTAAATCAAGCATGTGTGCGTGTGTGTATGCCTTATTTTTATGCTTCTAGTATTAGGTTAAAGGTTTTTGTGGTGATCCAACATCACCACAAAATACCTACACTTTATCTTCTCGCTCCGTTAGTGTTAATTTTAGTTTAGTTACTATTCAAAAACAACAAAAACATGCAAATAGTATCAAACTCACAAAAATATTTTCACAATAAACCTTGATGCCAAATCAAGGGATCCCTTTTTTTATTTTATTTTCTTAATCAAATGTTTAATCAATTTAATTTCATTTTGAGTCTATTTTCTTTAATATAATCACTTGGCCTTTTATTTTAAAACCTTTTTCAAAACTAATAAAAACACAAAACAAATCAAACGCAATTTCTACCCCAAACTACGAGGTTTTGATCCCTCACGGGTACGTAGGCAAAGGACACTCGTCCTTCCAAACAATAAAAAATGTAGATAAAATAGGTCTCCTTTTTTCTTTTTATCACTTTTAAATTCCATTTTTAAACAAGCAAGTTTATAGCACAATTAATAAAATCAAGAGGTTCCCATAGAATACTATGGATATTTAGGGTTTGAACTTTTTTCCATTCTTTTGAAAAACTAATTAAAAGTTCAGTCGTGAATAAAAGTGAGTCAAACGCTAATCAAATAGCCTTGATTTCCGAAAAATGACGCGACGATGGGGAATCACACATATCGGTTAAACACAAAGGAAAACTGGAGCAGATGGGAACTCGAGTAGATCCAAACACTACGACGGGGGTTTGAAAAATTATATAGTTATTTAAAATCATAATATTAATTTTTTTAAATTAAAATATGAAAAATAATTTTTTTTAAATTATATAATCTGAAAAATTATAATTTTCGAAAATTTAACTATCAGTATTTTCGAAATTTGTTGAATATATAATTTTCAGATTGTTTTTCAAAAAAAATTATTTTAAGATTTTTTTTGCAAAATTTTCAGATTATATAATTTCAGTTTTTGAAAATTAAATAATCTGAAATTTTTTGGAATTTTTTCAGCTTTTTAATTTTTAAATATATTTTTCATATTTTAATTTCAAAAATAATTTTTAGAATGTTTTTTTTAATTAACTGAAAAGCCATGTAAGCGCCACGTGGCAAAAGTTGCACAATCAGCAACTACCGTGCGTCCAAAACACTAAAAAATCACCTCAAAAGCGGGTTCATGGACTTTTTTAAAAGATAGAAAATTTTGTATGGGTCTTTTTTAAAAAAAAATTGTAAAGACCAAAAGTCAAAAGAGCCCTATTTGCAGAGATCAATTGCATATTTAATATTTTTTCAATGTTTTCATTTATTATTACTACTTGGGAGAGTAATTATTTTATGGAAAATCTGAAATATTATTAATGGGTGACATGGGTAAAATTGCCAAAACATAATCTTAAACTATCAAAATGACATGTAAAGTGAAACAATTTTTTTCTTTCAAAATCTGCATGTATCAAGGAACGGAGGAAGTAGTTCGTTGAGGTCATTAAGTGACTCAATTTGAATTTGACATTGTAAATGAGATTATCTTTAATCTAGTATTCAATAAAAGAAATTATTGTTTTAAATGTAAAAAAATTTACTTTTTTTTGGTTTATTTGTAATTATAACAACAAATACTAGACATATTTAGATATTTGTAAATCATCATTCTTTAAGAACAATCTTTAAAGATTTTCGAAATCGAGTTTTCAAATATCTATATTTTATAATTTATTTTTATTTTATTATGATACAAATATAATAAGAAATATATATTTATTTATTCATTAAATTTACGATGGCAATGTTCAAAATAATAAGAAATATCAATAGCATAAAGTGTATTTTAATTTATTCATCAAATTCAAGTTTCCTTCAAAACCTGCATGGATCAACAGTGGGGGATAAGAAAAGGATTACTCTCTCAATAATTATGTTTTAATGAATAATAATAATTAAATATTTATATCTACAAGTAAGAAACTCTCAATATAATTTTCGTACAAGAAAATATATTTATTTTGGTAACGTCAACCCGTGTATGGCGTGAGCCTTTTAATTATATATAATTTCAAAAGCTAAAGTAGCACTAATAATGAGAGGTATCCATATTTATTGTCTGACATATCTCGAATGACATTACATCCATTTGAGAGAATCTATAGAAGAAAAAAAACATATATACAATTAGGTAAAATTGCTTCAAATATTAAAAACAAATATTATTTAACCATAGAAATTCTAACATTTTGTTTCAAATATGTTTGATTATTACGATTATCATGAACTTATGCACAATCCTATACAGGGATGTTAGTTTTCTCCCATGAGTGGGGACCCTATTGCTATTACCCCATTTGTAGTTTGTCATTGATGAACCTAAATGTAACAATGTGGCATCCAAGTATTTATTTTATTGTATCCACGTAGACTTGAATTAAGTAGGTTCAACATACATCAACAACCACAACACCATCTGCATCTAACTTGTTTTTATGTAACAATGCGACTGCAGTAAGGAACATCAACTGTATAGTAAGAGACAAAATCGAAGTTTGCAGCAATGAAGAAGGGTTTAGAGGATCATACTTTGAAGGCACGATTGTTTCATGCCTTGAAAATGTTAAATATATGATATTTCCTAGTATGATTTTCACTCTAAAGGAAAACCACAATTGTCACATATTTTTCATTCTCAAGGCATGAAACAATTGTGGCTTCCTAGTACAAACCAATAAACCTTTCTTCATCGCTGCATACTTTCACTTTGTCTCCTTTGTAATCAATGTTCCTTACTGTAGGCACATTGTTAAACTAGAACAAGCTAGAGCTTAAATGAGAAAGAGAGATATAAAATGAAGTTGTATTTTAATTTTATGTCAATACAAAGTAACACATAACTTTCTTATATAGTTGGTTGAGGTGATCAAGTTACTTAGTTTGAATTTGACATTTAAAATGAGATTTTCTTTAATCAAGTATTCAATAAAAGAAATTTATTGTTTTAAATGTAGTAAAAATGTTACTTTTCCTGGTTTATTTAGTCAATATTTGTTTTTATTATAACAACAAATATTATACATATTTGAATATATGTAAATCATTATTCTTTAACTACAATTTTCAAAGATTTTCAAAACCAAATTTTTAAATATGTAATCTATAATTTATTTTTATTTTATTATTATACAATTATAAATATAAGATTGATTATTGTAAATTTCCAATGACATTATTCAAAATAATAAGAAATTTCAATACCATAAAATTTTTCACTTAATCATATATAATTTAAAATGTTAAAATATGCACTAAAAAGGAGAGGTACCCATTTTTAATATCCGATATGTCTCGAATAATATTACATCAAGTTGAAAGAATCTATTGGAAACAACAAAAAAACATATATACAATTAGGTAAAATTGCTCCAAATATTAAAAAAATAGTCATTTAACACGGTAATTCTAACATTTTGTTTCAAATTTGTACGCGTATTAGATTAATCAGGAAATTAGATACAACCTTATATAGGGATGCCAATTTTCTCCTATGAGTGGGGACCCCCTAATAATAACCTCATATGTGGTTTGTGGTTGATGAACCTGAATGTAGCAATGCGGTATCAAAGTATTTATTTTAACGTATTCATGGAGACTTAGTTAATGAATCGTTAGGATGTTAGTTAGTAAATGGTGTGGTAGTATTTAGATGGTTGACAATGTTTATCGATAATATATGAGTATGGTGAAACCATCAATAGATAAACTGTGTTGGGATTAAATTTCATTAGTTAGTTCATTAGCTAATGGTTTGCCTTGTCTCCTCATATTCTAATTATACCTTCACCTATCACCCTTCATAGATCTCTATGTCTCGCATGTAATGGGAAATCATCTCTAGTCGCTTACCTTTGATGTCTCTCTCAGTTAGTAAAAAGGAAGCATTGAGTTCCAACAGTTTGTGTGATACTAAACCTAGTCTGATGTCTCACAACTAGCATCTACAAGTGCACATACCCACATACCTTACAAGGGATTTCTATGTCTAACATTTCCTAAGTCAAACGATACCTCAAATTGCATGTCAGAGAAGTATTAAGAGTAGTAAAAAAGACACCGATATAACAAAAAATGATTGTGCCTAAAATGCTATAATTGCTAAATGATGAGGATTTATTCTTTGATGTGATAAATGCTTAATGATGATTATTGATAATGATCATGATGATGATTGTTTGATGATGATGATTGTTTGATGTGTGGATGTAATTACTTGATGATGCAATGGTGGATTAATAGTGGGATATATTATATAATGGTGCGAATTATATAATGATGAGTTGTGGATTATGCATTGTCGAGTCTTTACTTGAAGTTCATGCATTCATAGTCTTGTTATGTCAATGGTGAGGGATAATCTGGTAACGTAAATCCATATTATCCAATTTGACAATGGTGGGATACGTACGGTGGGGAATAATTTGGTAAAATAAATCCGAATTGTTCAATTATGTAAATTGTGGGGGATCACTCGGTATCTCCGATATTCAAATGGTACCACATGCATGTAGAGTGGTGTCTAGAGCATTACATGCATATGAATTATGTGAAATGACTCATACATGATTATTTGAATATGTGTGGAGGTGTGTAAATGATTATGTTTGTTATTTAGTGATACTTGTACACTTGTGATGATGGTGATGAAATGAAAATGATGAGAAATTAACTTGGTGATTTCTTTGATGATGATGACTTCTTGTCTATACTTTTGAGAAAATGATGGCGTATTAGCTTGAACCTTTTTGAAATAATTGTTTATTTGCATTAAATATTGATTGTGGGGTTCAAGGGTGTTATAGTTTGTATTTGTAGGCATGGGCTATGGAGCACTTTAAGAAGCTCTATGCGTAGAAGCTTAATCCAAAGTATGATTGTCGTGACCCGCGTGTGGGACTGTCAAGGGCCATGATTCACCTTCACACTACCGAGGCCTCATAGATCTGATGGTGAATGATGATGTCCACTGGAGGCCATACGAGGATCACCATGATATTATGCCTTTTCGGGATATTTACTGGTACTCCGGGTGGATCATGGCTAGTAACACAAGGCGCCTTCACTTACCGGAGCGGGTCCTTAGGCAGTATGGCTATGTGCTGGGCATTCCTAGACCTTCTACTATCTTTGCAGCTCTTGAGCCAGAGTAGATAGTTTTTACCTTCACAAATTTTCTGCTCCATGTTATAGAAAGGGGTACAAAATTTGGTTCTGCTGTGTCTCTCATCTGTTGATGATCCATCCTATAAAGGTTGTTGAGGACCCACCTCATAGGCCTCCTAATGAGGAGGTAACTATTCATGAGTAGTATGAAAGACAAGTTCCCGACCCACTCCGAGCTTTTGGGAACATCATCGGCATTAATGAGGAGCATTGCTTTATGGAGAGCCAAATCCATACTATCAGAGTGTGTTGATGAGGATCCAGGATGAGTATCGTCCGGTAAATGAGCACCAGGTTCTCCGGATGAGGAGTAGGAGGGATGAAGGGGAGTCCAGAGCAGTATTGTCATACCCCAATTTTTGACCCAAATTGTCACTGACACGTGTCATTGTACCCTACGTTCGTATGTCATATGACCCGGATCGGTCTCTGATTTTCAGTGGAAAATTCGGCAGAGAGGTATTTTAAAATTCCTCATGTTCCGAGTCGGGCCCTCTTCTCTCTGTTTCTTTTTTTTTTTTGCTTTTTATCGTATTTAAATTTCCATCTTTTATTTAAAGTTTTAATTAACTCTAATTTGTATATAAAATTCCTTTTTTCTTTTTTAATTAAACCTTCAACACTTTTTATTATTTTTTACTGTAGCCTTCATCTTTTTAAATCAATCTTTATTTTGTCCATATCCAATTAAGTCCAATCCGCCCAAATCCAAATTCAAGCGTTTGTTCCAATCTGCCTCATCTACAAACACAAACTCAGGAACAAAAATCCTTCTTCCTATCCCAATCCAAAGCCACATAATTTCCTGCATCTTTAACAAACCCTAAAGCCTCAATCCTTCCCTATAAATACCTGCAAAACAGACA
>Ga0315913_1000739_pt1 | contig 31681 bp, 15 predicted proteins | sample MpolsnodulesMG_FD_207736 | JGI IMG/M metagenome (GOLD analysis project Ga0315913, IMG submission 207736) | Medicago polymorpha root nodule microbial communities from Los Angeles, California, United States - small nodules | ecosystem: Host-associated > Plants > Roots > Nodule | place: USA...
TTTTCTTAAAAAATTAAATATAATACTTATATTATTTATGTTAAAATCACCTTTATTTTATCTATAACACATCTCTTCTCTTATTTATAAAGTTTAACCTGTTAACTTATAGTTAACTCTAATTTAACCCTAATCCTAACCTAAAAATTTCCCTCCCTTCCATGGCATTAAATCTGTGCTGATTTGTACCCCTAATTTGAATTTCAAATTTTAAGTTTCCCTCCTACAATTCCCACATTATGGCTTTTCAGTAATAGATGCGTCATTGATTTATATTCACACGCCACCCACATTTTCCATCCTTTGCCTTTCAACTTTTCATGCAAAATTAAGTTCAACACAATTCCCATGAATAAATTCACAAATGTTACTTTCAACTGTGTGTCTATATATATATGCGCGCATGTCATCTGATTGCTTTGCTACATCCCTTCAAACTCCATATTTCGTTTGGTTGTAAATTGCAAGCATGGCTGATCGGCGATTGCAATGCTGAAGCTCTGCTTTCCTACCATTGTTTAACTGGTAACCTAATGCTCTACTCCTTTTTAATGGCAGTTTTTATCGTGTATTGGCTATTCACTGCATCTGATTATGACCATATTTTTTCTGCTTTGCAAATTACAACATCTTTGCATCTGAATCCTCAAAATGAGATTGACAAGATCATTAATTCACTGCGACTGAAATACAGGACCTACACCGTCGAGTTTGAAGTTGACTGTGTTAATATAAGTTTTATCTTTCAATCAAACATCTGTGTTTGTTCTTTTGTTGTTTAAGTTAATTTTTAGGATTTCAATATGTGCAGGGTGCTGTTATGATGCCTAGCATTTTGGTTCCGACTTTGGTGATCAAATTGATCGTTATGCTACAGTAATTGATCGCAACAACAATGAGTTCGAGATCAAGGTTGAGAGACTCAATGGTTTCATCTTTCTAATGAAAGGTTTTGTTGCTCTTCGTGATTTTTATGACATAAGCCTTGGTGCGTAGCTGACTTTGGTTTTTCTGGGATTTGGGAGGTTTGAGCTAAAGAAGCTAAAACCAAGAATTAAGAGGAAATTTTTTTCCCTTTATTTGATCAACCAATGAAGTTTATCATAGAAAGAGATGTCAACACTCTGAATTTCCTTCATGGGTTTCCTTCGTCGATTCACGAGTTGTCATACCGTCATGATTTGAACAATTTCAGTATTTTATATGAGAAACAACTGACTGCTTCTGACATCACTTCAAATTTTTTGGTATGTTAAAATGAATTTGAGCCCTAATTGCTGACACATAATACAAACGTGCTTCTAACTTATTCCGCTACTATTATTGCAGAATTTGGCAAATTCTAAATTAAATGAGCTCTGTTTGGTATAAGAAGAGCACGACGTTGGCACGGATTGATGATAATGGAAACAAATGGGACTGCATTATTGTGTTTGGAACCCTGATGCACGCATTATTCATCAAGGTGCATACACAACAATGCAGTCCCTTTGGTTTCCATTATCATCAATCAACACCAACTTTATGCTCTTCTTGTCCAAACAGAGCTCATTTAATTCAAAATTTGCCAATTTCTGCAATAATAGTAACATAATAACATTCAACTCATTTAGGCTTCTAATTTCAATGCACAAGAATTTTAATAGATATTTTTTCTACCAAAAATGACTTAATTTTACCAAGGGCATATGATATTAACGCACAATGAGCTCGACTATTCCATTTATGCATATATCCAATTATCCCACCAACAAAGAATTTTATAGATCATAATGTGCCTCTAATTTGCAAATAGAAACTGAAATTTGAAGAGAAAGATGGATGAGAAACAATCCAATGAAATAAAATTTTTTATCCTGAAATCCTAACTCTTGAAGAACAAATATTTGGAAATGTGTAGAAATGAAAAATAATGGATGAAGAGTGAGAGAAAAACAAATGATCAAGAAATGGAATGGAGAAAGAAAGATGAGAAAGAGGCAAAAAAAAAGGAAGAAAAATAAATCAGAGAGAGAAACTGAACCATGATAAAGTACAAGTGGAAGAGAGGGAGACGAAACTGAGATGTCAAAGAAGTTTTCAATGGGAATCAAGGTTGCAATGACCATTAATAAAAGTCAAGGACAATCACTTAAACATGTCAGAGTATATCTTCCAACACCAATATTCTCATATGGTCAATTATATGTTGCAATTTCAAGAGTAACCTCAAGAAAATGTTTGAAGATATTGATAACCAAAGAAGATGGTGGAGATGATACCGTTACATCAAATGTGCTTTACATACAAGTTTTTAGAAATGTGTAATAATTTATATTTACTTTTAAATTTTAAATGTTGTTTCTGTTTCTCACCGACTATAAGTTCAATATGAACAACAACATTAATATTTTTATGACTAGACGTATACTCGTGCGACGCACGGGTTAGGTATGATGTAATACCTAATACTATACCTAATACTATGTTGTGATTATTTCTTTTGAATGTTTGTAGTTTCTCAAATCTCACTTGTCTGCCAATATTTAATTATGACCCAAATTTATGCTTTGAATACAATACATACTATTAGTTTGTATTCTTTCGACAATAAAGAAACTATTTATAAATGACCTGAAAATTGTATAAGATCAAATGTTGAAACTACTCAAGGGAAGGCAAACTAAGGTTGCCTTGGCCGAAACCATTACGCATATAACAACTTGATAATGTAGAACTAGTCATTATAATTGCTATAAATGTAGTTACAGCATGATTGTAATTTTCATAAAGAAATCAACATACATTGTATACATCATCTTTGAAGAAATCTATTATTTGTAGTCCAACTATCCTAAACAGATGACTGGAGTCCAATGATACCTGTTCAGCAATTAGCAATTGTCAGACTTCAACATATAAAGAAAGAAGCATAAGGTCATATTAAACTGGAACTTGGGTTCTCTATATAGAACATTTCTGTCGTGAGCTAACGGTCTACAGCGGCTGCACCAGCAATACAGAAATCAATTTGGTTAAACAAAATTTAACTTGATCATGTGCTCATACTAAGATTATCCGGCTTCTACACTGGAGAGGCTGCAGCCTCTAGCCACACCTCAGCATCATGATTAATCTAAAGGCCGAGATAAAATATTAATCCAACAGCCGAAATTTGGCTCCGAAATTTGGCTGGAGAGGCTGCATAGGGTCCAAGTCAACCTACTTCATTTACTTACTGAATTGTTGCAATGCTGTATGGTATGAGTCGAGGTTCTTTCATCCTGACATGAACTCAAACTGTGTTTCTGATCATACACCAATCTAATATTTTGATAAGAAAATGATTCATACAATAGAGATACTAAGCTATGAACTAATTATGTATGCAATGGACTTAACTCCTAGAGTAGATTATGATTTATTAATAGAAATTTCCATCCATAAATAATATGAATAATGGAAGTATTACCGCATGCTATTCTTGCACCGGCATTTCCCGTAGTTTTGCTCAGCTCATGTCCACCTGTTCCATTTTGAAAAAAGCTCAAAAATTGGTATAAGATACAAAAAAGATAGCATTGAAAATTGTTGTTATGAATCCAAAGAGGTGAAGTAGTAAATTGATAGAAACAAACGAATAAAAATGATTTTTTTTATTGAATGACTGAGAATAAGAGAGAGGCATCTGCTCTAATAATTCCTTTCATTCTTATTTTTTCTATTGATGCCCTTCTAACTACATAGCTTCTCTTACTTGTTCTAATTAGTAACTGAATACATTCTAGTTGACTAACTAGATTCTCCCTCTATCCTAACCGGTATTAAATTATAATTAAAGGCTAACATGCTATGAAGCACCGACGCAGACATGGACATCAAACACGACATTGACACGTTAACACTGGTAATAATTGAGAAAATAGAATAATTGAATATAATCACATGTGTTGGTGTCCGACACCGGATACATCTTCAATGTGAAGTGTCGGTGCCACACAATTAACATGTCAATGGAAAGTGATGAAAAGAGCAGTAGTCCATCCTGGACCTTCAGAATTCCAAAGAAGCTTAAAAGAACATAACATTTCTATTCTCGAGTCTCTTAGCACAAACAAACTTGGCCATTGGAATTACCCTCCAGTTGCAGTTGAGTCGCTAAAACTTCCTTAACAAGTTGGGACTTGGATTAATAAAACCTGTATCAGGTTGGTCCTTTTTTGCATTTCAATTTAGTCTTTATAAAGGACTAACTTGATACATATTTGGAAGTTATTCAAGGACTATCTCATGCATAAATAAATTCAAAGATTAAACTGAGTAAAGGATAATTCTAGAGATTAAGTAGCCTATTTACTTGTCACGAATATTGTGATGAAGAAGAAACGATCGACAAACAAAAGGACGTGGTTTGTAGAATACAAATCAACTCATGTTTGAGGTTTACATAACACATCATACACATGTATGGGTTTCAATTCGTAGAATTAAGTCAATTAACCAGCCGGGAAGTACACAAAAGATATCAAGGACGGAAAGAGTTGAATCATTTGAAGCATAACACAGATAGTCATTAGATCAATGAACTAATCTTATTAGAGGAGTCAAAAGTTACTCAAAAAACGTTTTCTTTTACTTCCTAAATGACAATTTTCTTTAGAGGAAAATGTCAGTTGGTGATATGTTATGTTAGTAATCAGCGTTTGAACCCTGGACATCCTTTTCAATCTCCTTCAAATGTCGTAGCTCAACCATTTGAACTACACCTAGGGAACGGTTAATACTACAAAGTAAGCATTTGGCACGAGGAGGAAATATATGAAGCCGAGCTATGTGGTAGAAAATATAAAGTAAGCATTTGGCACGAGGAGGGAACAGTATTTATCAACTTGGACCATATAAGTAATTTGCACTCTAAGCTTTTCATATCAAGAAATAATGTATTTAATTTCAATTCAGTACAGCTTTATCATAGAAAAACTACTCCAATGAGTTACTGTAGTTCATTGATTCTTGGTCCAAACATTTAAATTCTTACCTCTTCCAAGATCATCAGGATCAGCATGAACAACGACAGCCCTCCCGAGTATGGAATGAACTCCACTTAGTGGAATCTACATATTTAAAGTGAGAAAGGAGTAATTACAGTGTTTTCAATGGCGAATTGCAGAAAATAGTGGATTGTTCAAATTCTACAACACGACAGTGCTATAGTGCCACTATTTAACAACACTTTATACTGAATAGCGTATCACAGAATAATAGCGACAGTTCAAATTTCGCTATGTTATATAGTCTTTATTTTTCAACACTTAGTAAGTACAGTCCCTCGGGATCCAATTAAACTTCATTCAAAGTTATTAAATAAAAATATCAATTGTAAAATTGACATTAGTGCCACTTTAATTAACAATATGCGGATCAAGTGACACAGTTTTAAAATCAACGAGATAATGAAATTCAATGAAGTTCAATTCTTTACCTTTTCATCTCTGATAGAAATCTTAGCAACTCCTGCAAAACAGAAAACTCTCAAGGAGATTTCCCACGGGACAACTTATACACTTTTAGGATATCAAAATAAATATATACCAAAAGAAAGAAGGTAGTACCATCAGGTCCTGCAACAATGTTACCCAAATCACCGGCATGTCGCTCATCATCGGTAGGAGCTCCGTGATCCTTCTTGAGAGGATTGAAGTGAGGACCTGAGGCAAAGAAGGCAAAGCCAAAATTGCATTGAAACACTTGCATTTTTTATTAGATTAATTTAAACAAAAATTAGTTTTCTTTTCAAACATTCGGTTCTGATCACACGTGCTTGAGAAATATCCGGTTTAAGAAAATAGAAGTGATTGAATTTAACCACATGTGTCGGTGTCGTGTTGGTGTGTTTTCAATGTGAAGCGTCAGTGATACATTATGCTAATATATATTGAATAATGAAAAAAGTGGAAACTAACCAGTGGAGTTGCAGCCATTGGTGGTGTCACCAAGAGCATGAATATGAAATCCATGAAGACCTGGAGACAACCCTGTTATCTTTCCAGTTACATGTGTATAATTCCCTGCACAATCACAATCATAATTACTACTATTTGAAAAACTCAAGTCTTAAACCAAAGAGGAATAAAACCTGAAAAGAGTTAATGCAAACTGGTTTCGTAAAGATGAGTTAGACCTAATATAAAATTGTAAGATAGTATATATTTGGTAGTGCTTGGCATATGGGGGAGCAATGAAAAGAAAAAAAATCAAGTCCAGCATTGAAAAGAGACAGTGTCCGAAATAGTTTACAAAGAGTGGCAATCCCTCGCCTTACAAGCCGGCTTTGTAAAGAGAATAAGATTCAATATAAAAATTTAATATGATACCAGAGTTTATATGTTCAGTAGCCCTTGTCGTAAGGGGTGTATTGAAAGAAACTGAAGTCGCACATTGAGATAACGTGTGAAAAGAGTTAACAAAGAGTGACACTCCCTTACAAGTCGGTTTGGTAAGTATGAATTAGGCCGATATATAAACCAATTCATAGTTTATCTATTTGACAGTGTTTGACATAAGAGGGTGTACTCGCCACTGGGAAAAATCGAACCTGGGACCTTGAGAGGAGCCCACTCCAAGATACCAAGTCAAGACCACCAGACCAACTAAAGTGGTTTATAAGCTGAATTTGTAAGGAGAATTAGACCTGATATATAATCTAATATGATATCAAAGTCTATCTATTCGGTCATGTTTGACATAAAGGGGTGTATTTAAAACAACTAAAGTCCCACATTGAGATAACATCCTAAAAGAGTTACCAAAGAGTGAGACCCAGTTACAAGCCGGTTTGGTAAGAATGAATTCTGCTGATATAAAAAACCATTCACAATCTATCTATTTGGCAGTGTTTGGCGTAAGGGGGTGTACTTAGAAAACCAAAGTCCCACATTGAAAATAAATAACGTCAGATAAGAGTTTATAAAGAGTGACACCCTGCGTCGCTTACGGTTTTGTAAGGATGAGTTGATTCCGACACAAAAACATAATAATTACTTACAAATTACAATGAAACATAATAAATATTTCAAACTAAGATGAATAATAGATGAACAAATATTTCATGCATCATAAGAGGCAACAAAAAACAAGAAGAGAGAAAGAGAAAGAACCATTGGGATGTTGAACAAAATGAAGAGAACCTTTAACGTTGTTATCTCCGATGATGAGAGCCACACCTTTCACTGTTCCCTTTCCACCTTCCATCTCATACACTCTCTGTTCTGTTTTCTGTTGGAAAACAAAAACAATTGGATAAATAAGTTAAAAAGAATTTGTTAAGAAAAAAGAAGTTAAAAAACAAAAAAATCACAAAAATTGATCAATTTTTTTTTTAATTATTATTACTTTTTTTTTCTTCCAAGTTTTCTATATTCCAAAATTATATTATTGATGTTGAAGATAAATACAACTGATTTTTGTTTTTCAATTACAAATCTAAATATAGGTATAAAGGTTTGTAACGAGTAATTGATAAGTTTTTTTTTTTTAAACAAGCTAAAATGGAATTTATTAAACACCACTGCAAACAATCTTCTCAATATAAGGTGTGCCAAAAAGTTGCTTTAATGTTCAGTTGAATTATATTATTTTTTAATGATAAGTTAGTTGATAGCGGATAAGTTAATAATTTGAATTTATAGTGCTAGTTAAAGTTGGTAGTTGAATTAACTTATTATAATATGAAATGATATAGAAAATACTATATGTTTAATTAATATTGATTTTTTTCAATTAAGATAAAAGAGTAAAACTAAAGAAAAAATATAAGCTATAAGCTACTTGAATTAATAAGTTACTAAATATAAGATATAAGTTTATGAAAAAATCGTAGTTACCAAACGAGAGTCGTAAGATTTGATAAGCTAAAAGCTAAGAAATGTTTATATACAACTAAGAAATGTGCATTAACATTTTTTCCCTTCATTCTCTACAAACTAACCAAACAGTTGTTTCGAAATGATAGGTACTAGATTACTACTAATCCAATACCATTCATTAATTTAATTATTTAATCAACGGATTAAAACATAATAATACTTTTGGCATTTGAACATCATGCACTCTCATATTCAAGTTTTCTGTTAATTGCAACCTTAATTAAGAGAGGAAAAGAGAGAAACATAAAATATTCTTGTTTCTTCTTGGTTTTCTCTATTTTTCTTAATTTTCCCTCCTCTTTGTGATTAATTTTTATGATCATTGTTATGCATAATAATAAATAAAATTACAAAAATACAAAGAAAATGAGAGAGATAATAAGCATTCATATTGGACAAGCTGGAATTCAGGTTGGTAATTCATGTTGGGAGCTATATTGCCTTGAACATGGCATTCAACCAGATGGAACCATGCCCAGGTTTATATCCTAATGTTTTTTTTTTCTTTCTATTTTCAATGCTTTATTATGTTATTATGTGCAATTGATTCTTCAAAAAAATTGTTTAAAACATGGTGTATAGAAATTTTAATTTCATATGTCACATGTCGCGTTTTCATGGTCTAGGTGAAATATTGTTCCTGTACCTAGGATGTTCCGATGAATTTATGCAAAATTTATAATCATAGATACAAATTATAACATTTCATAGATAGATCAAATATTGTGTATTTGAGATTTATGAAGAATTTATCGACACAGAATGTGAGAGCAAACTCTTGATTGGTGCGTGCTTTTATTTTTGCATTTCTAATTCTTGTTCGATGTTCTATACAATCAACATCGATCACGTTAAGTTTTGTGTGCATGAACTTTTCATTGTATCATCATTAGTTTCCGCAGTTGCACGCGGAAATATTTTGGTGTATTACAAGAACTTTCATTGTATCATTATAGTACCATAATAAGAAACTTCATTTAATATACTTTCAATTGTGCTTTATTTCTCCATTTGATGCAGTCCTTCATTGGACAAGTTTGAATAGAATTAAATTCGAATTCCGTAAGGTACATGGTTTGAGTCTTTTGGATGGAAAAAACGTGGTTGAAAAGGGAGATTTTGCTAAATGCGACCAACTATATTTCTCAGAAAAGATCAATCATAAACAAAGTTGGTCGATACTTCACGGCAATATTCTAATAGCTTGTCCCTTTATCTTTTTGCAGTGATGAATCAAATGTGCCAAAACATGATGATGCTTTTAACACATTCTTTAGTGAGATTGGAAATGGCCAATATGTTCCAAGGGCTTTATTTGTTGATCTAGAGCCTACTGTTATAGATGAAATTAGATCTGGTCCTTATAGACAACTTTTTCATCCAGAACAGTTAATTACTGGCAAAGAAGATGCTGCTAATAATTTTGCAAGAGGACATTACACAGGTTAGTCAATTTCTATCATCATATGCTGAAATTAATTTTGTATATTTTAGCACCAACACTTCTGATCAAAGGTGTGTCTGGTGTCTGACATGTGTCAGTGTACAACATTGACACGACATGACACCAACACATGTGATTACTTTCAATTATTTCATACAGTTAGGGCTTGGAACTGTTTATTTGATTTGTCTACCGACACACTTGTGAGACTTTTTAGGCGAGATTTTGAAAACTACTTGTCCATGTTTTAAGCTTATTTCCGTAAGTTATCCAGGATAGTTTGTGAAAACAGCTTATAGCTTGTATACAAACCGGTTGATTTTATTATATATTTTTTTTTATAGACATAGCTTATAGTTATGCATTAACGGTGATATGATTGTCTATTATATGATGCAGTTGGAAAACAAGTTGAAGAACTATGCCTCGATCGAATCCGAAAATTAGCTGACAATTGCACTGGCTTGCAAGGGTTCTTAGTTTTCAATGCTGTTGGTGGTGGAACTGGTTCTGGTTTAGGATCATTACTTCTAGAGAGATTATCTGTAGATTATGGCAAAAAGTCCAAACTTGGCTTCATCATTTATCCTTCTCCTCAGGTTAGGCTAAGGAAACTAGAACAAGGGCATATTTGTGAGATTGTTTGGACGAGCTTATAGAAACAAGTTACGACATGTTCGTGTTGATAAACTGTTTTCGACTTATTCTCATAAATAACTTACGACTTATATGAAAATAGTTTGACTTTCTTTTATATTTTGTTAAATAAATAGCTTATACATAAACACTTATAGGATAACAACTTATGCAGTTTGATTTTTGTGGAATTAATGCCCTAATGATAGTGTTATCATGAACATGCAGGTGTCTACTGCAGTTGTTGAACCTTACAACACTGTTCTTTCCAACCATTCTCACATTGAACACAGTGATGTAGTTGTTCTTTTGGACAACGAAGCAATCTATGACATTTGCAGAAGATCATTAGACATAGAAAGACCAACATACAACAACTTAAATCGCTTAATATCGCAAAGTATTTCATCTTTAACAACTTCATTGAGATTCGACGGTGCAATCAACGTGGACATTTCTGAATTCCAAACTAACCTTGTACCATATCCTCGAATCCATTTCATGCTTTCGTCTTACGCACCTGTTATATCGTCAGTGAAGGTCTATCACGAACAACTATCGGTTCCTGAGATCACTAGAGCTGTGTTTGAGCCGTCGAGTATGATGGTTAAGTGTGATCCAAGACATGGAAAGTATATGGCATGTTGCTTGATGTATCGCGGCGATATTGTTCCGAAAGATGTCAATGTTGCTGTTTCACATATCAAGAAAATGAGAACAGTTCAATTTGTTGACTGGTAATTAATTCTACATCCTTTGAAGAATATCATGAGATTTACAATTTGGATTGCATGAATTTATCTAGTGACATAAGCACTTCTTAGATGGTTCGAAAGAGCCTATGAAACCAATTTACGACATGTCCATAAGTTGTTTTCATTTTATTTCCTTAAACTCTCCAAGACAGCTTATAAAAACAGTTTAACTTATTTTGTTATATAAATAACTTATACGTAAGCACTTTATATGATAAGCAGACTAAGTTGCACCGACACTTTTGATTGAAGGAGTGTCCCAGTGTCCGACAGGTGTCAGACACAACACTTGTGATTACATTGAATTATGTCATTTTCTCAAAATTTTATCGGTGTCGACGTGTCCGTGTTGTGTTCGTGTCTGTGTGTCTGTGTCGTGTCCAGTGTCCGCGTCTGTGTGTCCGTGTCGTGACTAATTAAAATCTTTGTAGGTGTCCAACTGGATTCAAGTGTGGCATAAACTTCCAACCACCAACAGTTGTACCAGGAGGCGATCTAGCAGAGGTGAGACGTGCTGTTTGTATGATAAGCAATAACACAGCCGTATCCGAGGTATTCTCTAGGATTGATCACAAATTTGATCTTATGTATGCAAAAAGAGCATTTGTGCATTGGTATGTTAGTGAAGGGATGGAAGAAGGTGAATTTTCGGAAGCTAGAGAAGATCTTGCTGCTCTTGAAAAGGATTATGATGAAGTTGGTGAAGATGGTGTAGATGAAGAAGTAGAAGATTATTGAATTTGATTAATTGTTTATCTATATTTCAATGTTGTATGATGTGTTTGTTCTTGTGATTGTTTCAAATTAATGTATGAAAGAATTGTGTTTAATTCATGTAATATAATTTTGCATACTCGTATTTAGACGTCACACAATCTTGGAATACGATGACGTTAAAACTATTGAAAAGAGCTTTGCCGTTTATATGATCCTATCTGACTCGAAATATTAATCTTTGCACGAGAACATACCAAATTTATACAAGAAGAAATACTTAAATTTCATACATGTTATTTGAACAGAAAATCAGCACAAGGGTGAAAGATTCCATTGGGTTTCATTGCAATCCTGAACATTTTTCATGTACTCTTGAACACCATTAATTGCATAAAGTGAAGCTGATATTTGTCTTTCAACTTTCATCCTTTCAAATTCTGAAACTCCTTTATCAACCATATCACACAATAATCCATCATTGTTTGTCATATCCAACCATTGATCAAAAGGAAAATTATCAAAAATAGGTCCAAAATCCCATGAAACATTGGACTTATAGGAATTTGACTCATATTCATTAGTGAAATTGCTCATATCTGGCCTATATGCATCATCAGATAATTTTGGTTTTTGCATCGTTGTCGAACTAGAAAGCGAGCTTTCACTTTTATCGTCGACGTTGGTATTGCTCGAATTAGTACTAATAACGGTACTAGTGTTAGTCACACCGCTAGCACTAGTACTATTAATAACACCACTGGCTGTGCCAATACAGTTAGTGGTGCTACTAGTACTACCGTCGCTAGTAGTACCATTAATTGTGTCAGCGCGGCTAGTGGTGCTGCTTATACCATCTATATCTTCTTGTTGTTTGGTACCTTTTTTTCGGTTGTTGAGAAGATGTCTAATCCGAGAAGCGAGAGGGGAATCGTAAGAAACATGTGTGACAAAGTTGGTGCGAGTGTTGGAACCGCGAAGAAGTGTCGCGGCTTCATCATAAGCTCTTGCTGCTTCCTCAGCTGTTTCAAATGTTCCAAGCCACATTCTTATGTTTTGTGTTGTGTCTTTTATCTCAGCAACATATCTACCTGATGGTCTTTGTCTCACCCCAACAAACTTGTCTGTTGTTTCACTCTTTTTGTTTCTCCCTTTGAATTTGTTGACCTTTTTTGGTCTCAAACTCTTCTTTGGTTCATCAAATTGAATTTCCATTGAGTAGGAGAAATAAATATGTATGAGCTAGAAACTTTTATAGTGCTAAGTTTATTCCTCAATTTTCATGTTGCTGCTAGAAATTTGTGAATCATATATCATATATATGAATGAAATTTTTTGTCAAGTGGGATTAATATAATACACTATACAAGCATATATTTTTTTTTTTATTTTTTAATAAATATTTTAAAATATGATTGATGAAGACAACTTGACATTTTCATATTAAATTTCTCCTAACTTTAGTTCAAAATGACCGATATATCTGTCTCATTTGTTGGCATGACATTACTTTGACAAGGTCAAATTTTTCGTTTGGATGTTGAACCAAACAGAGAATCATTTTGATGTAATTTTAGTTGTACCTTCAATACTTTTTTTAAACAAGTCATAGTTTAACATATAATTTATAACATAATTATGTATCACCACCACACAAAAAAAAAAGTAGAATTGAATAAATTTCTTAATTTAAAAATATACAAAAACCTTATCTAAGGTACAATTAAAAAAAAATTGGATTAAATTTACAAGTATGTTCTTATCATAGACAATTATGTTTGACATGGACACAATAATCAAAATATATATCGGAGCAAACTTTATTTTATCTTATCACTCTGATATTAAAGAAATAAGATCTTAATAATTTGTCCTTAAAAAAAAACGATCTTAATAATTTAGAGTTTGATCGGTAGATAAGTAAGTTTCAACAACCATGGTTCGAACTCATATCTTCACTTACTAACCCAACATACTTATACTTCTATAAGGTCAACTTTATTGAAAAAGAAAAAGATGAAAATTTATTTGAAAAGAAAACACCTTTTAACCATAATCCAATATATAAATGGTCAACAAAAATGTATTATTTGTCAATATCAAATTAAGAAGGTTCTTAAAGCTAAAGTGAAGAAGAGGGAAACCCTAAACCACGTAGAAAATAAAAAATAAAACAAAAAAGTTAGTGTTTGTCCTCTATTGATCCCTTGAATAATTTTTCCTAGGTCAAAGCATATGAAAAATGATAGTGATATAGCATGAATGGTCTCCAAATGGAAGCTCACAATTGATTTTGAGATGCATCCAAATACTAAGACTTAAAATTTTAATGTTTGGCACGTAGTTGGACCAAGTCATTTTTCACCCTATACTTCTATGGCCACATAAATAAATATATTACTTTATATTATAGTTTTTATACATATTCATGTCGTGTGGATTGGTTTGTTGTATCTTCACGTCATAGACAACACCATTTTATTCTTCATATTTTTACTCTTTTCTTACCATCTTCAACCAATCCAATGTTTATGATACATAAGACATTGTCATTGTCTTCTTTGTCATTTGACTAAGAAAGGCAATAAGAAAACAACAAAAAGGCATTTCAATTGGACTTAACCATGGATTTTTTTTTTATTTCATTTTTCTTTTTATATAATTTGTGTGATGAAATATGATTCGAGGTGATTTCGAGAGTTTGCCGTAAAGTAGAGTACGGTGGTGCGAGGTTTTCGATAGACTAATTGTCTATAAGTACTCTGAATCTCAGTTCAGTATGTGATCCGAGTTGAAAAATGAGGTAAAATGATTGTTTACCTAGCTCTTGAGAATAAAATCCTCTTATGAGAAAATCTTTTGAGGGTGCTATTTGAATGCGTGAATTTCATCATGATGTTTGGAGATTCTATGCGTGAGTTGGATTTGCGACAGTGAAGTCTAGTTTGACTTGTCATCGTCCAGATTTCATCGATTCGGGCGGGTATGCAAGACATTTTCCCCTTTGGACTTGATAAATTTAAAGGAATGTAGTTTTTAAGAAATCAATAGCAGTAAAAACAGCTCTCTTAAATATTACGTGCTCACAAGTTTTGTCATTGAATTTCTTGATAGAAGCAAAAGACACAAGCATTACTATATTGAACAAGTTGGCTATCTTAACATGGCAATGTTATCTTGGAAAATCTATCCAATTTAAGCTATTATTTATTTGCATTGACCACAACACTTAACCAATCATTTTTTTTTAATAAGAGCACTTAATCAATCATGTTAACAATAATTGCAAGATTAAGCATAGCTTGACATTTTAAAATTGGAATCATTAAGCATAGGTTAGAATAATCAAATACCATCATTTTGAGGGCAACAATTAGTGATACTCAATTTGCATTTTTTTATGAAGATTATGGGAAAGATATTTAATGATGAAGATAATTATATTACAACAACTACACAATCCTAAATAACAATAAAAATGTATTTGAAACAATTTCATACAAATCTACATTTTCATAAAATAATGCATATTTGGTTAGTCCCAAAACTATTTGAGGATTTTTAAATGCCCCGTAACAAAAAAATATTTATAATTGAGTCCTTGAACTTGACAATAATTTGTAATTGGGTTCTTAAACTAAATAGTTGTTCAATTGTCTGTAAAAATGTAATAATTTTAGCTGAATTTAACAATAACTATTATTCTTTAAAAACAAATTAATTCCTCATTAGTGGGGTCATGAATAATGTGAATATTGACAAGTTGAACTTAATTTCAAATTTTCAATAAACTTAAGTTTATAAAAGAAATTAGTGAACTTAAGTGTTACATGATGTTATGTGGGGCAAACACATAACTTCAACGATAACATTAATTATCAACAATATTTTTATTTTTTTTTGAAAGAAATTATCAACAATATTATATAAGTTATTTTTGGTTTGGATGAATCGATTTGTCACACCAAAATCTAAATTAATTGTTCTTCATAAATAAATGTTTATATTATATATAAGTGTGACACACCACAATGCAAGGTTAGAGAAATCCAACAACCTCAACAAAAGTATACAATAAAATTTACGTATAACTTAACAATGACGTTCTGAATTCAAATTCAAATCACGAGTACGAGCAGAAACCCGGCCGTTTATGCCAATTCTGTTGACAATATCCTTAACCTTTATGTAGAAAAAAGTACTATATAATTTAAATAAATATTTTGAATTTGAAGAGGCTGAAATGTGATAAATATAAGCAAATATATAATGCAGTGAAGTTAATTAATTTTCTTAAGTAGACTCATCTCTTTAAAAGGAGGCAAATTAGAATATTTGGTCCAATGTTTGTTTCAAGCTTAATAATCACAAAAAGAATGGATTATGAATAGGACTATTAATACTTAATTGTTGTGGAAACAATGTGTTACCAATTAATAACTATGCACCCTTTTTGGTAACCCATGGTTTGATGACAGAAACAACAATGATTACAACAACAATGAGAAGTATCATGATGGCAATACACATCCATTTTCTTGAGTTTCTTTGCATTTTCTTTGCCTTTTGGAGGGAATTGTTGCCTTGCTGCACATGATCTACTGCACTTGAAACCTGAATTTGATCAAATTGGTTAGTTTTACGATGATTTTAAAGAATATTTTAGTCCGTATCAGAGACTATTTTGACTGACAATCGAAATTTTTGAAGATGGAATCCATACTTTTCAGTTTTCAAGGACCAGATAGTTCGAACATTTGAAATTTTTAAAGATCAAATTGATACTTTTCAATTTTTACGGACCAAGTAGGTTTGCATTTTTTTACTCAAACACGAGTTTAGACCTTTCCGCTACTCTACTTTTTTTTATCTTGATTCGATGATGGCGTTATGTGCAAAGTGATGAAAAATACCTGTGATTCTATGTTGTCAAGCATGTCTCCTTGTGCATCAACTAACACTGCAATATCCATAAATGTCTGCAAAGACGTAATCGTTATAATCATCAGGAAAGAATGTAAAATGAATTAACAGTAAAATTAATTGAAAGGACTGATTAAATACCTGTTGTAAATCAAGCAGTTTCCTCTCAACATCTCTGACTGCTTCGCGCCGTTCTTGAATTTCTGCTAGGGTGTCCATTATCTACAAAAGATAACTCAAATGTGTGAGAGGTAACCTTACAAGGTAGATTTTGCTTTTCTTAAAAATCGCTCAAGAATATTCTCTGAATCGTCGAAACTTGAATGTCAAAATCAGGGATGGAATGAAGAAATAAGGAGAGATGAACCTGGCCTCGTCCTTGTTCCTGAATTGCCTTCTGGAAAATTTGTTCGCTGTCTCCGGTCTCAATTAATCTGTCAATTGTCTGTACATTGTTAAATGATTAGAAGAAAAACTCCTTAAGCACACATTTTCTTCCATTAATGAAAATTCAAGTAAAAAATTACCTCCTCATCAGCTCTTGCGCCGGTTACTGACAATCACGAAAACCAGAGAAAACATAAAATAAGTCGAGGTAATTAATCAATGGGGTAACTTGGATAAGAAGAACACTAATAAGTAAAGAACTCAAACCTGTAAATACGCGTCTTTCAACAACCTCACGATATTCTTCATGAATGGCTTCTCTCAGGGTCTGCAAAGATTTTGATAAATAAAGAAATTAAGTTGAAGATTAGGAGATTCTAAAAAAACTCTCAAACAACAAATATGAGACAAACGTACCTGAAATTCAGCCATCTTCTCCTTCAGTTTCTTTTTCAAGGCACTGCATAATTATATCATACAAAAAAACAAGGTAAAGATGAGTTTGGTTCAAAAAAAATACTAAGCCAATAATAATCATAATAACTTAGAAGCCCAAAATTGTATTCCCTGTTTGTGGAAAATCCCAAGGTTTAGTCATCTTGGTCTGTGTACATTTAAGTTTCCAATTTCATTCTTTCAATACACGTGAGATTAACACGGATTTAAGGTTTTCTCCCAGTTCCTTTTGATATACCAAGTTTATAATATAATTAGTTAGCCTTGAAGCGGAACGCAAACATAAAAGAGAACGACAATGCACGTATGAAGAAGGACTTAATTGAATTCTTAGACCTCAACAAGTAGGAATGGCATCATAAACGATTTAGAAATATGTTTTCAGAAACTACTGACATAGCATAATAAAGCATCCATGAGTATAGTATGACCTAGTGTTAAGTGTTTAAACGATAGATAAAACGATGGATAATTACTGACATTGTCGTTGCTGTTCTTGACCGGTCAACAGCTGATCCTTTTCCACAAGCAGGCTTCTGCCTATTAGCCAAATTCTGCGACACATAATGTGATGAGTTAATAACAAGAATCTAAGTACTTAATAACACACCGAAAGACTTTCAGTAGAGATCATACTTCTTTGTCTAGCTCTTCAACTTTGGTCTTTAAGAAATATGCAGTTTTCTTAACTTCATCAACATCTTTCTCCATTCTCTGCTTTATAGCTGCAGACGTGAAATCAAGCAGAAATAAATCAATCAAAACCGGTACTAAATTCTTCTTCATATCAATAACACTTATAGGAAAACAATTTGTTTCTTAATAACATGTACATTTTAATTTATAGTTATGAATTTTCAGTACAAATTTCAATAACATCTACAACAAATATGCCTTTAAGGGTTGATGTTACAGAGAATTACATGAAAGAATAGATGAATGAGCCAATGATTTTTCTGTTATCATATTATGTTGATCATAAACAAAAGGTAACGATATATACAAAAGATTGATCGGAAAACGATAAAACAATGTCATCATAACTAACCCTTCATGGCAGGAGCTTTAGTCACAGCCTTGGACTCCTCATGGGCATCCTGCATAAAAATGGTGAGCATTGAGGACAAAATTAAACAATTCTCAGTTCAACTTATAAATGTTTCACACGTGAAAATAGTTAGTAGTCAACTATGTGAAAGAGAAGTTACCTGGAGCTTTCTCAAAAGGTTATCGAGCTTTGCATATTGTTTTTCAAGCTCTTGAACCTATTGAATAATCCATAGGAACATGCAGTGAGTTAGACAAATAATTCAACAAGAATGATAAATGTTAAAACCATCCAGTAATTATACGAAACAGTTTGATTAATTAATAGCAATAAAATAACTAATCAAAGACAAGCTAAATCATGCTTGTTTACATCAGATTTCTAAAGATGAATACCTTTTTGAAGAAAGTATCCAAGCCAAGCTCGCCAGAATTCCTTCCATATTCTCCCAACTCAATGTCACCACCTCCACGACCACGAGGGATCTCAAACGATTCCTGAAAAACAATCATCAAATTAAATTAACATGTATAGCTATACTCTTCATGCTGATGTTATTATCTGCATGTCCTAGTTAAACTATCCACATCTTTACTGCTACTACACACCCCGTCCCGTACTCTTAAAAAAACAGAACCGACATTAGATGCCTGTAAATTTCAAAGCATGAACAGTCTCATGATTTGCCGTGAGATGTTTTAAGCACTACTAAGTCCTATTTAATGATAGGTATTTCCACAGCCTAAAATTGTATGAATATTGTTCTCTGAATCTTCCTTAGTGCACATGTAGTATGCTTATGCTCTCCAGAATATTCCATAGAAATATTGAATTTACAGCCAAAACCTATGAAGCCATCACATAGACACGGATACTAGACATGACACTGACACTTCAAGACCGGTAATAATTAGAGAAAATGGAAGTGATTGCATAACTCAGGGTCGTAAATCTAATTTCATTTAATTCAAGTACATTGGAAATACAGAATTGCAAACAAAGTTTCTGTGAACATTCCATAAAAGGGTCCAGTTCAGAGTATCTTGAGTTACTGTTTTACCAAAACTATCCACTAATAACCAAATCAAAATAACATAAAAACCAAGTGGATACTTAAATCTAGATTAGTTTAATCGTCACTATCCATGGCAACACTTATAATAATTTATTTCTCCCTCAACCAAAGCAGGACAAACCGATCCAATCGCTCAAATAACAAAACTTTAGATAATGTCGGTTCACGGTTCAACCAGTTGAGCCGTCAGGTTCGGTTTTCAAACATTGCTCAAAACAAAGATTCAACACAAACTATCAGACCTTAAAGAAAAATCAACACTAATTTCAAAACAAAAACATAACAAATTTTGCAACAAACCATGAAATATCCACCAACATTAACCAGAAGCTAGATGAAACTATGACTCATAAATAATGCTAATATCTCTCTTACTCTAAAAACCTCATTCAGCAAATCCAATCATCCCAGGACAAAAACCGAATCGCTCAAATATCAACCCTAACTAATATCAGTTCATGTTTCAGCTTCGTTCGGTTTTTAAACCTTTGATCAAAACAAAATTCAAAACATCATCAAACCTTAAACAAAAATCATTACAAATTCCAAAATAGAAACATCTCAAATTTTGCAGAAAACCATGAAATATCAACCAACATTATCCATCACCTATATACAACTACAATGCAGCACAAATCACACACAAACAACACCAAAATCATTCTCTTGATCCAAAAACCACATTCACCAAATTCATCAACCCCCCAATTTCTTGACAAACAAGCATAACAAAAAAAACCAAAACTTTCCAAAATCTAAACAACCCAACAACACAAAACACAAAAACAAAAAATACCCATTATTCAAAAACCTAGATCTAAACAAACCCACATATAAAAATCAAAACTTTAATCAAAAACAGTAAAAAAAAATTCAAAAAAAATAGAAAAATTGAATATTACCGTTAGAAGATCATTCATTGTTGGTGAAAAGGGTGGAAAATTGAAGAATGTGAGAGGAAAAAGAGAGAGAAATTGAAGCTGGTTAAGACCTGGTTAACAACCAGGCCATAGAACAGAAGAGAAGGAAACAAACACAGTTAAAAAAACGTGTTTTTTTATTATTTTATTTTTATGTTTTATTTTTCCTTATTTATATTTTTTTAATATTTTTTTTTGCAAAACGTAAAGATTTGAAATAGAAATATAGTGATGGAGACAGGCTGGAAAAAGGGTAAAGTGACTGATAAATCACGTTTGCTTTTTTTTATTTTTGTTAAAGATTTGGTTTACTTGTGATTGTGATTGAAAATTATGTTTTTTTTTAATGAATTTAATGTCATATATTTGAGTTTTTTATAAGTTAATATTTGATAATTTTATTTTTGATATTTTGGTTTACTTAATGAATAAGTTTACTTTGTGGTTAAGTTTGTTTTAGAGGCGAACTTTTTTTTATACGAAGCAAATTTAATTATTAAGTAAACCTAAGCCAAAAATCAAGACAACTTAAGTCCATTTAGATTGATTTATGTAAAAAAAAATTGTATATATTATTTATAATTTTGTCAAAGTAGTTTATGAAAAAAAATAACTTATGGAGATACAATTTTTGTTAATGAGAACTTATGAATTAGTATAAAAGTTTATTTATTTGCATAAGTTACTTTTCATAATCTAAAAAATAAATCAATTTAAAGAGACACTTGCTCGGGAAGAAAGTAGTTTACCGATGAAGCTACTTGGTCATAAATAAAGTTATTTAATAATAAAGGTACTTGGCCACCAAGTAAAGTATAGTCACAAAGTTACTTGGTCACCGGTAAATGGGGTGGGAATAGGCTAGAGCGAGTTAGACTTTATAAAGTCTGAGTTTGGTCTGCCAAATTTTTTGAAGGCCTTAGTCTAGCCTGCGGTCTATCATAGACTTACTTTTTTGGCCTGAGCCTGACTGAAAGCATGATTCGGCCTAATAGCCTATTTAAAAAGCATACTTTATATGAACATCTTTAAATAAGCAATGTGATCTAAGTTTAAATAGACTAGCGAACTAATATATCAATTAGATTAAACTCTCTTATGATAATTAACATGAGTTTTTATGGAATTTGACTATATATTATATCATATTTCAATTCTAGTTTATAATAATACATTTAAATATGCAAAAAATTAATGTATATTAATAAAATTAAATTACTGAAAAAGTTAACAAATTTTTATTTTAATTCAAAGTATAAAATATAATATAATATTATTCATATTTAATTAAATAGGCCGACCTAATAGGCCTAAGAAGCTTTTTGAATGGTCTGTAATCTGGCCTATCGTAGGCTAGGTTGTAGGCCTCTGTAGACCGGCCTGATCTCATCCCTACTGGTAAATTTCTCTTTCCGATGGAAAAGTTTGTTGCAGCCTCAAGATGCAGACAAGGCAAACTATGTTATTGATATGTGGTGTCAACTTACTTGTGTGATTGCTCTTTGTTCATTGTGGATGGTCCTGTGAATTTCCCTTGCAGCCAACAATAGTATTAGAGTTGATGGTTTGACAAAGAGTTCAACCGACCCCTTCGAATGGAGGTCTTTATGACGGTGGAAATTTTACATCATGAACCCATAAAGCTTGGGCGTGAACACAAAAACCTACTTCGCGATGGATGTGATTAATTCGAATAGTCTATTTTTGAAGGTGGGCAAGAGATAAGACATGGTTGAGGAGTGGTTGAAGATGAAATGAGGGTAATATGATTCTAAATCTTATTGATTACATGAATGAAATCATCTTTAAATTAACATTAGTTCTATTTCTCTTGTCATTTGCTCCCTTTATTTGACCAAGCAAGAGAAATCACTAATTGCTAATAATTTTAATTTTCACTCATGTTAGTTATTAGTCATTTCTCCTTAATTAGTATGGACATTATGTTTAATAGCATATCTTTTCCACTTATATTTTGTTCAACATTTAATTGTCTATCCGATTTGGGATTTGTAACTTACAACACTTCAACAATACTTGGTCCAAAGGTCTCTATACTTGCTTGGCCATTGTATTGATTACATTATTACCTTTCAACCTAGGGAGTTAATGGTCTGCAGGAGGATTTTACCTCTCAATTAGGTATGTCCTGAATATTTTGTTTTCAATCTCAAGAGGACAAAAAACACTTCTTTCTATCTGTCCATTCTCATATAGGATATGCTGTTTGGCTGGATATATATGGGCGTTTCATGAGTTTATTCAAGTGATATTATAGATTATTTTATACAACATGGATCCATAGTTTAGGGCAAGATTTTAAAAACGTGAGAAATTTTAATTTGGTAGGTGAGAAATAGCATATAGTTTTTAGAAAAGCCAAAATACAGTTCACTATATATTTAAGCTGAATTTGCATTTATGTTTAAAAAAATTACATGTACTTGAACTCAGAACTCATCAGATATAAGAAAAATACAAAACATAAAAAATATGCAATATATTTTTTTTTTAACCATATCGTTTTTTTTCTTCTTAAATGAACATTTGGTCCCTTATTTTTCAAAAAGGTAAAGTTTTTGTTCTCTTATTTTAAAAATTAATTTTTTTATCCCCTATTTAGCTTTGTTCGTATTTTTGGTCCATCATCTCCTTTTTAGACATGTTTTTTATTTTATTTTTTATGATGTGGCTCATTTATGTTTGTTAGTCATATTTTGCCGACATGTATATTTAGTGTGACCAAATAAACATTGTAAAATAAGGGATAAAAAAAATCAATCTTTAAATAGGAGAACCAATTTTTTAACAATAGAGGAACAAAAGTGTATTTAAACCATTTATTTTTTCATATCTTAAAATGATGCAGGGGAGAAGGATTTTGTGAATCTATACTAAATATAAAGAAAACTACCCCTTTCAGCACTTTTGGGTTGGATTTCTCTTTCCAAAAATACCATTAATTTTGAATACAAATAACACATGTAACAAATTTATAAGAATGAATTTAAATATTAAAACAAATGTAACAAACACGATATGAATATATATATAATATATGTCTGTTTTTTCTTTAACATTTATAAAGTGTAACAAACTAAATGAGTATATTTATACTTAATTTTTTATTATCCTAATTATACCCTTAAACAACTTTTTCTATAATAAAGATTGTTGTTGGTGTTATTAAAATAAAAAATCATGTTTAATTTGGTTTGTTATAACTAGAAAGCAACAAACATTTATATTTTTAGTTTTAATCAAATTCAAAATTTCATAAAAAAAAATACTCCCTCCGTTCCTTTTTAAGTGTCTTTTTAGAAAATTAACACAAAAATAGCGATGTGTATTTTTGCACAATATCTTCCTATTATACCCTCATTTTAATCCACTAATAAATTCCTAATTTTTGCACACACTTATAAATTTAATATGTTATCTTTCTCTCGTAACAAACGATTGTTAGTTATTATCTTTTTCTCCAACAAATTCCTTTTTTTTTTTGCGTACTCTCCCTCATAACAAACAATTGTCAATTTTCTAAATATTGTGCATATTTTTTTAATTATTTTAAGTCAATATAAAAATTATTCCCACTTCACATTGATCAAAAGTTAAGAAAAAATTAACTTTCCTCCACCTCCTTTAATCAAAGTTGAGACTTCAACTATGGCTTCAACCAACGCTAGAGTCACACTCAAAATTTTTAATAAATGCTACTCATCTTATTTATAGAATTATAACTCGTTTTGAAACCATTGTTTAGAACAAAATTTTGTTTAAATTTGAAGATAACAAGAAGCAAACTTTGTATATAAAAAAAAAAAACTTTGTTTAAAAAAACAAACAAACTTTAGTTTTCCAAATTGATAGCATTAATTAGTTTTATTGAAAAAGATAAAAGTAATTGACAAAGGGTATAATTGACAAATCAGACCCTTAAAATACCAAAAAGACAGTTAAATAGGAACGAAAAATTCACCCTAAAAATACAGTTAAAAAGGAACGGAGGGAGTAGTTCATAATTTTCAAATTTTAACGCAGTAAAAAGAGCGAATAGACAGGCACGTGAGTAAAACAAAGGGTATTTTCTGTATTTAAACTTAGTAATTTTTTTGCGTGTCGGTGTTCTAAGAGCACAAATCTATTCTCTATATATGAAATTTAATGACTACTAAAAATACAATCTTACCCTTTCTTAATTTTTGACACGTCATCAAAATTATTTCCTTGTGTCTTTTGGTTCAACTACCCCTGATTTTTCTCTCCTAAAAAATAAATTAAAACAAACTCACTCAAGTAAAACAAACTAACTTAATCTTTTTTTCTTTGCAAAAAAAACTTAATCTTTTTTTTTTAAAGAAGAAAACAAACTTAATCTTAACCCGATCAAACAAACTTTCACACTAACTTAATCTTTTTTTAAAGAATAAACTAACTTAATTTTAATCCCAAACAAAACAAATTTTTCTATAATCTCTCTCTAATTATGAAAATTAATGACAACAAAATATATATTTTGTCATATCATGATCATTTGATATCTCATCTCTACATATTTTAACCATTTTGTGTCTTTTGTAACAAAAATTCATATATCAAGGAGACAGAAAATAACTCACAAAAGATTGAGTTGATATTGTAACAAACAAATTCTTTTGTATAGTTATATCTAAACAAATTAAATTATTTAAAAAAAATGCGATGTTATTAAAACACAAAGTAGATTCTTATATTTATTTTTCAAAAATTCTCTAAATTATCATAATCATTTGACACTTAAGCATATTTTGTGTATTTTGTTCGAGGAGAGAGAAAATAATTATTAAAAATTTGATATCATTTTGTAAAAAAAAAAACTCATTTCATATAGTTGCATATAATTAAACTAATTATTAAAAAAATATTTGATTAAATTTTTAATAAAAATACAAAATAGTTTCTTATTTTTTTTCAAAAAATCTCTTACTTATCTATTCTATAATTATGAAAGTTAATGATCGGCAAAAGCAAAATTTTTCCTTCTCTAATATGAAATTAATAATCAACAAAAACACAATTTTGTCACATCATAATCATTTGATATTTCAGCATATTTTAACCGATTTGTGTATTCTTTAACAAATGATCAGATTTCGAAGAGAGAAAAAACAACTGTTAAAATATTGAGATGATTTTGTGACAATGTTTTTTTTTATAGAGTTGTATTTAAACAACAAACTATTCTCTAATTATGAAAGTTAATGACCAAAATACTTTCAATGGCAGTTAACTACCGTTCTCTCCTAAGTTGAATGTTAAGGAGCGAACGAAAGTTAACTGCCGCTGGGGGTATTAAAAGTCATTTTAGGTGTGGGAGAGTAATTTTTAATTGAGAAGAGGAATCTTCATCACTTTAAAGAGAATTATATCTGTTTATTATAGTTTTTTGTCATACCCCAATTTTTGATCTAAGATCCCACTGACACGTGTCACCTGACCCTGATCAGTCCCTGACTTTTCAGTGAAAAATTCGGCAGGGAGGTATTTTAAAATACCTCATTTTTTTTGGTTCCGAGTCGGGCCCTCTTCTCTCTTTATTTTTTTTTAGTCTTTATTTCCATCTTTTGTTTTTTTTATTAATTTAATTTGTTTTTTAACATTAATTAGTCATTATTTCATTCATTTTTTAATTAATTACTTTTTTTAAAGATAATTCCAAAAATTCCAATTCTGCACAATTATCCATTTTTTATTTTCATTGTCATTATTTCTATTATTATTTGATAAAATCCAAAGAAGTCTGTCCTCATCTGAGGCAATCCAAATCCAATTCACAGCTCATCAATCCCAAATCGTACGCGTTCTTCTCGATCCCAATCCGAATGCAGATTTTTCTGCATCTTTAACAAACCCTAAGTCCCAAGACTGTCACTATTAAAAACACAATTCCAGCAATCAGAAAGGGCGTCCGAAATTCATCAAAAAAACCTACAATAATTTCATCACAGCACGCAATGACAATTTCATAACCACGATCCAATTTCACAACAAGTTTTTTCACAACCAATTCATAAACCTGCAATTTTCAATCATTACACCCCAATTTTGAAACCAAAATCACCAAACAGCCATCAAATCAACCAAATCAACATCACCGTTTCCTCAAACATCAAACATCATCAACCTAACCCTGAAACTTACAACCTCAACCGTACAAATCTGAATAGAACCACAACACAGTCGCGCCCACCACACCAAGTCCACGTCCAAACTCAACAAACCACTTAGACCAGTCATCAATCAAATCCCAAATCCGCAAAGGGCAGAAGAAACACATAGATCCGAAGCAAAAAAGACTCAAAGAAAATACCTAAGTTTTATTTTCTTTGCTCCGTTAGTTTTAATTTTTGTTTAATTATTATTTAAAAACAACAAAAACATGCAAATAACCATGATTCACAAAAATTACTTTCACGATAAACCTTGATTCAAAAATCAAGTGACCCCATATTTTTATTTAATTTTCTTAATCAAATGTTAATCAATTTAATCTACTTTGAATAATTTTCTTTTAAATTAAAAAAATACAAACCAATCCCATTTTGCCACTTGGCATTTTATTTTAAAACCTTTTTTAAAACTAATAAAAAACACAAAACAAATCAAATGAAACTTTTAACCCGAACTACGAGGTTTTGATCCCTCACGGGTACGTAGGCAAAGGACCTAGTCCTTCCAAATCATAAAAAATGTAAATAAAACAAGCCTCTTTTTCCCTTTTATCACTTTAAATTCCATTTTCAAAAGCAAGTAAGTTATAGCACAAAAGTTAAATAAAATCAAGAGGTTCTCGTAGAGTACTTTGAACATAAAGGGTGCTAATACCTTCCCCTTATGTAACTAAGCCTCAAACGCTTAATCTTTTCAAAATATGGGGTAGTTTGAACTTTTTTCCCCTTTTCCTAAAAAATCTAAAAGTTCAGTCATAAAATGATTAGTGAGTCAAACGCTAATAAAAGAGCCTTGATCTTCGAAAAATGACGTGACATTTTTATTTTAAAACCATGATAAAAAAAATCTAAAAACAACTTCAAATAAAAAGATATTATAGTAGCTTTTAAAAAAAAAAAATAGAGAGGGGAGAAAATAAGAATAAAAAGATGCAAATAATTTGATAACAAAAAATCCATACTATATTGTTGTATCCAAACACATTAAATTATTTTTTTAAAGAAGTGATAGTTATTACGATATACAAACACAAAATTGATTATGTTATTTTATAAAATCTCTAAAAAAATATTTAAATTATCGAAAGACAAAATTGTTTTTTCCTAATAAAACGAACGTTATATTTAATTTACATTTACTAAAAATAATTTTTATGACGTTCATGTGTTTTTATCTTACACTGGTCTATTTGATGCAACAGAACTACCTTCCTATGAGTTTTTCTTTTATAGGGTGTAATAGAACCAGCTTCTTGAGTTTTTTTTTTAAGGATGCAATAGAACTACCTTCCTACACGTTTTTCTTTTTTAGGCAATCCAATGAAAATGACAATTGTGTAAATATTTAGTATAAAAAATATTAATAAAAAACATTAATAAATACATTTCAGTTATCAATAATATAAAAAGTATATGGAAGAAACAATTAACGTCGATACTTAACAAAACAGAGGAACAATATTTTAAGTGAGAAAATAAAAAAGAAAAAATCAGGACTATTTCTCATTGATAGCTATTTTTGCATCTAAATTTATTCGATTATATCTGATTGATAATCACAAAATAACACAATTTTAAGAATGTTGTAAAATATTTCTCCTTTGTAAATTATACACAGGATTAATATTTTATTACAAGGCATACAACTACTTTTCATTTGTAAAAAACAAAAACTACCTTTCATAAAATTACACATTGTTAAGATAGCTTCTTTCATAAAAATAATTTGCATTTTTTTATTTATCTTAATGTCATATTATGAAATAATTTTTTACATTGTTGTAGATTATTAATTATTATATCATTTAGAAGTATGACTATAAAAAACATCGGATAAATGATCAATTAGTCACTAAATAATATAGTTGTATATTTCATACACGTAACTCATAACGACATCTTTATCATTAACGACATCTTTATCATCAATGAGTCTACTACTTTATAATATTTATTAACAACTATTTCAATGATTTTTTCATTAGTAAATTACACCAACCTCCCTAAAGGTCTTTTTAAACAACAATACCCCTATATTTTTAACTAAACACAAATCTCCCTTATTTTGTTATCAAATTGACAAGCAACTCCATTATAATTTAACATCATTTACTCTATGTTAATTTTGCTTTGTTAGCAATTCACTTCGTGGTACAAGTATTAACTCCCTTAATTATTGACCATTTTTTCTTATCATTTTGCACTTTGAAGATTTTTCAAACTTAAGAGATCATTCATTGTTCCACTATCAAGGTGGTTTAATTTTGAAACTTTAACGTAATAAAATGGATATATCAAATATTATTTTCTTTTCATTAGTCAACAACCATACTGTCCATCCACCAAAACTCTTCCCATTTTTATATTCTCTTTTACTGTCTTATGTAATCGTCAGTGTTTGATTTTATTTGGTGGTAAAAACAATTGTTGTTGTTTTTTCTCCATTGTGGGGAATAAAAACATCATTCAACTTAATTGACAAAAAAGAAAACAAATACAAGATATATGAAACCAAAATGACTGAAATTAAATTATGTATTTGCAACTGAAATGAAATTGGATAAAAAAAGGGGAGATTAGTGTGTTTAAAAAACTAAAGGGGGTGCTTGTGTTTAAGAAAATCTCAATGAAGGTCAATTTTTCCTTTTATCATTAACATTAACTTTATCATTTTTTTCTTGTCAATGCATATAACATTACAATACGTTTTGACGCGTAATCCTCGCTTCCCGTGCGGAACACGAGCCCGTGTGGAGCATAGACCTGTGCTTAGCACGAGTCTATTGCTAGTTAAGAAAGTAAAAGTAAAATTATAATATTATAAATTGTGTATTTTTTTTATCTTCTTAATTTGACGGCACGAAGAATCATTTATTAGAAATTTTGTATTCTTTTATCTTCTTAAATTGACATCAGGAGGAATTGTTTTTTTATCTTCTTAAATTGACATCAAGGAGAATTGAACTTGAGACATTGAAAAGAAGCACACCTCAAAGTCTCAAAGACAACACCAACAAACCAAGCGAAGCAGGTTAAACCCTTAAACTTATTACTCTCTCCGTCTCATAATAACTAAGCCATTTGCAATAAAAATGTGTCCCAAAATAACCGAGCCATTTCACTTTTCAATACAATATTAATTACTTTTTTCCTTTTATAACTCTAATTAATACTCTTTTCATCACTTTCAATTCAATATATTCCACTTTGTATTTATGATAGTGGAAAATACACCAATATTTAACAAGAACACTTAAAACTATTTTTTTTCTCATTCCTTTATACATTTGTCTTAATATGTATGAAATAAGAATATGGCTTAATTAATCCGAGATGGAGGGACTAATCAGTATTATGAGGTGTAACCAGCAGAAACAAAAATCTTGTTACATTAAGTCATTAACAACAGTCGAACTTGTTGGGGTCCACTTATACAGTAGAACACGACAAAAACAACCACTTGAGAAAGTGTTTTTTAAGGTTTCCTTTTTTGTGTAGACAGTTCCATTCTCTCAAAAAGAAAAAGTTCCATTCCAATTTCCATAAGAAGCTAACAAAGTACAGAATCATCATCTCTTTGCACAACTCAACTCAACAGGTATTGTTTTATTTCTGCTGATTCATTCAACCATTGAATTTTGATATAGTTTAGCTCATGTACCATTCACATGATCTATCTTCTACCTTTATTATTTATTTAATTTATTTTATAATAAGTTATAGAAATATTGGACCAAAATAGGGGATTCTAGTATTGATCACTTAGTATTACTGAATTAAGGTTATGATTTTGAGTTTGATAACCTTTTCTGTTATTTTTATTTTTTTATTTATTTTGTGTCTGTGAGAAGAAAGCTAAATATGAACTTTAATTTGATAGACTTATTTGAGCTTATCTCTTGGATTAAGCACTTGTGAGACTTGTGAGTTGTGACATGTCCATGAGCTGTTTTCAGCTTATTTTCATGAACTCTACATGATAATTTATGAAAACAACTTAGAGCTTATATGAAAGCAATGTAAAAGTAGCTTATACATAAGCTCTGACGTGATAAGCGCGTATATTATAAGTGCTTAATTAAGTTGTTTATGTCAACAGACGAAAGCTACCAAATTGGTTCTTAAATCTTACCAAGTTGTTTCAAATGATATTTTCGATTTTCTTTTTTTGATTTGGAACCGCCGTAATTAGGATCTTTGACATCTCCACTCGCATGACATTCTGTTTTGATTTTCAGAATTATATCGATTGGTCAATATTTACTCATCTTAAATGGATCTTTCACTTTATATTTTTCCTATATGTATGTATCTGTAATATGAAAATAGCTTTTTGATAAGCATCATCAACAATTATAAGCATTTTGGGAAATATCGACAAACAAGAAAGTCGACAATCACCTTAAGTTTTTTCTCACCAGGCAGTGAAAGATGAAAATGACTTTTTGAAATATTTCATGCCTGTGAAGAAGAGTAATGTTTTATATATATAGTAAATAGATAGATTAACATGTGCAGTAACATATGTATAAGCAGATTTATAGCTCCAGAATGAAAATTATTTTATTGGTGACTATACTTGGTTTGGATATGACATGATTGATTCTGGTTGTGTTATAGAATATTCTTGTTTTCTCGGTCGTGGTAGCTGTTTAGTAGTTTGACTTATTTGAGCTTATCTATCAACATAAAATCTTATGAGACTATTTAGAGGAGCTTACGAAACAACTCATGAAAGTCCATAAGTTGTTTCAACTTAACTCCATAGTTGTCCAAATAGCTTATAGCTTATATGAAACAATTTGACTTCACTTTATATTTTGTTTTAAAACAGTTTGACTTCATTTTATATTTTGTTTTAGAAATAGCTTATAGATAAGCACTTATATGAGAAGCACTTCTGCTATAAGCACTTAATGAAATTGTTAATCTTAAAATGAATTGTTTTTTAGGGAAGGGTGCATTTTCCATTCTTGATTGTCTCTGTGCTGTTGTTATCCAATGTGATGCTATCAATCATATCAAGCAAGTCAACATAATTTATTGTTTTGTTTTGCATGTACTTTAGGGACTTGTCAGATTCAGCCGAGGTTTTTGCATTGTAATCTATAGACATGGAAGACAAATCAACTATCTCTCTAAAGATCAAGACTGAGGATGAAAAAGAAGGTGATGTTAAGGAAGATAAGACCGAGTTAGAAGTAGAA
>Ga0315913_1000740_pt1 | contig 31673 bp, 26 predicted proteins | sample MpolsnodulesMG_FD_207736 | JGI IMG/M metagenome (GOLD analysis project Ga0315913, IMG submission 207736) | Medicago polymorpha root nodule microbial communities from Los Angeles, California, United States - small nodules | ecosystem: Host-associated > Plants > Roots > Nodule | place: USA...
CTGATTGGACCATTAATAACTCAGTTTGCTTTCTAAGAAAGGACTACTGCATGATGCATACTATACTATGTTGGCCCTGCTTCACATATATATCTTGGCAGACACCATGGTCTATGTCAGTATTTTAATTAAATGTCGTTTTCAATCTCACAATTGTTGAATTCTTAGAGGGACAATTCTTATATTTTTAGAATCTTGATGTTAGAAATTAAGAAACTTCAACTTTCAACATGGTGGTGTAGAATTTGTAACATGACTTTCTCTTTAAGAAAATATTTTGAGTTCGATTTATGAAGTCGTCTATATTTGTGAGGTAGTTTAATCATATGTGAAAAAAATTGGTTATCCAACTTCGACTTAAGAATTAATCTCATAGAGATCCAAAGAGTTTGTGTTGTATGTGGAGATATCAAGAGTGTATTTTTGTAGTAAAAACCTAAATACGGTGGATTAAGGGAAAAAAAATTGTTCTAGAGCTACTGATTATCACTATTAATAATCATACTAGAATTTTTTTTGTCAAGTAGCCTAGTGGGTATAAATTCACATTAAGGTGATTAGTGGTGTGTCCGAGGTTTGAACCTTAGTCCGTATTATGTATTGTCCCTACCAATTAATTAAGCTCACAGACAATCATAATTAAATTGAAATGAAATAACGAGGTGACTGAATTTGAGGACAAGAACAATTTTAGATGATAATTTAATTATTTTTTGTAGATTAAGGCGTTCTCCAAGCGTAACTACGAGGACTTCTTTGAGGTAACTGAGATCCACCTAAGAAGTTGATATTTCTTGAGATGTGTTTTTTCATATGCATCGAACTCTAGACCAAATAATTAAGAGATATAACCATCTGCCACTTATGTCACGCCATATTAATAGGTAGTTTAAATATTTTATTGTCAAATAAAGTAGGAGTAAAAAAAAGTTAAGGCTTAATTACTGTTTTTGCCCCCTAAGTATTCAAATGTTGTGATTTTGACCCCCTAAAAAAATAACTCTTTCCGAGTCCTCTATGTTTACTTGCAATTTTAGCCCCCTAACCCAATTTTGACTTAGTCAACGCACACGTGAACGCCACATGTGTAATTTTTAATTTAAATAAAAATGCCACGTGTAAATGCTTTAATTAAAAAAAATAAAAAATAAAAAAACAAAATAATTTTTATTTAAAAAAATAATTATTTTTATCTATTTTTAAATACAAAATAATTAAATAATAAAATTAAAAAAAATTAAAAAAATTAAAAAAATTAAAAATTACACACGTGGCGTCCACGTGTGCGTTGACTGGGTCAAAATTGGTCTGGGGGGCCAAAACTGTAAAAGGTGTAAACATAGAGGGCTCAGAAAGAATTATTTTTTTATGAGGCCAAAATCACAACATTTGAATACTTAGGAGGTCAAAACAGTAATTGAGCCAAAAGTTAATACATTGTTCAACATTTAAGATGATTATTGAGCTTTTCTGAAGAAAAGAAACAAATTAAGATGATTATTGGGAGAGTTGTTTTCAAAGAATAAATATTTGGGCAAGTTGAGTTTCAACACTTTCCCAAAGTCAAGGAATGCTTTAAAGGCAAGGCACACATAGTACTCTTGATAGAGATATATACATATTATCTATCAATGAATTTCTCACATCCGTAATGGAATTCGAATTCAGTCCTTGTGAGATTAATCATGTGTTTGGTTTTAATTTTAGAGGGTCAAAAGTGATTATAGATTTAAAATTGATTTTATCATGTTTTGATGATTTAAAAGAGAATGGATTTTGTTTGTAGAATGATTTAAGTTGAACCTAGAATTTATAGCTTATGACTTCTACAATTGATTTTTGTGGTCAATTTATTGTTAAACTCACTTTTACTTATGTAAAACATCCCAACATAAATCACTTTACATTCAACCCACTTTTATTCAAAATCAATTCAATTAAAATTAATTATTCTCACCGTAGAATCAAACATACACTAAACAAAATCTTTATAATAAGAGTTCGTTAGAAGAATATAAAAATCATTGAATGACAAAAGTTCTCATGAAACAATTATGACTATGCATGTAAGTACTCCTCAAAACTCACAATGATTCCATTTGACTCATTGATGTGAACAGTAGCATATGGTAAAATAGTAAATGCATTTGATCCATATTGAAAAGCACATTTTCCATAAAACATAGTCCCAATGCCTCTTACTCCCTCACATTTTTCTGCATTTGCATGGTCCCAATTATGTCAGCTTTGATGTTGACTCACCTCCCTATTTATTCCAACTCCATTCCCTCAAAAAAAATGCAAAAACTCATTTCAATCTTCATCTTCTTGTAATTAATTCTCTTCCTTTATGTCTTCCTTTTTTTTCTTTATGTTCACATTAATTCAATTTATACATTGCATAAGTTTTGTCTGAAATGCTCTTTTGTTGCATTTATGCAGGAAAAATGTCTCATCTAGGATTTCTTGTTCTAGGAATTATTTTCTCCTTGATCTCATATGTCCATGGCTATGGTAGCAATTGGGGTTGGATTAATGCACATGCAACCTTCTATGGTGGCAGTGATGCTTCTGGCACAATGGGTATGTATATATGTATGAAATTAATGTGTGCATAAACATAGCCAAAGTTTTAAAATGTGGTTAATGGTTATGCTGCAAACTTTTACATTGCGGTAAAATGTCGTCGATTCAATAGAAATTGCAATTGCATGTCACTATGGAGACCTCAAAATCCTTTATATTGTATTCGTAATTTCAGTTGAGAATAGCAATATGAAACCATGAGTATAGCTAAGAATTTTGTTCAAAGTTATGTACCTTATGTTCTAGATATACTTCGTGGATATGTAACCATTGTTTTAATAACTAAACTAGACATCGAACCGGTGAGACTTCTTATTCATAGTTGAACTACCTTGAATTTCTCAAACTGCAACAAAACCCTAATCGAATTACCAAAACAATCGAGTCATTGTAAAGGGTAGTTCAAGGTTCAACTTGGTTGAACTGTCTGGTTCGTTTCGGTTTTTAAAACATTGTTCCATAACTAACAAATGTGTTTGCTAAAGTTTTGTGCTTAATGTTTATGTTTATACTATAATGATTATGTAAAAAAATGTAAAATTTCAGGTGGGGCATGTGGATATGGAAACTTGTATAGTCAAGGTTATGGAACTAATACAGCAGCACTTAGCACTGCATTATTCAACAATGGTTTGAGTTGTGGTGCATGCTATGAAATTAAATGTGCTAGTGACCCAAAATGGTGTCTCCATGGCTCCATTGTTGTTACTGCCACTAATTTCTGTCCACCTGGTGGTTGGTGTGACCCTCCTAATCACCATTTTGATCTCTCTCAACCTGTTTTCCAACACATTGCTCAATATAAAGCTGGTATTGTTCCTGTTGTTTATAGAAGGTAATTTAATGGTCTCATTTGTTTTTACATTTATCCTTAACCGATGTAGGAGGATTTCTATAGTATTTTCTATTGTATTTTTATTTTAGCTCAATTTTTGTAATTTTCTGTTTTTGTTTTAGTTTGTTATTTTCGGTTTATTAGGGTTTTGTTATTTCCTTATTTAAACTTAACAGTCGTAGCCTAAGAGGACAATTTTTATTCATTAAATAATATTTTAGAGGCCCGCCTCTGAAGAACTTCCGACGGCGTCATTAACAATTTAGATTCTTTATGTCAAAAAAAGTTACAATAAGATCTTAAAAATGACTATGTAAGTGTAATTTGTGCAAATATTTATAATCTTTTACTACTTGTTTGGCAATGATGCTAACCTTTTTTTCTTTATGCATGGTTTTTGATTGAAGGGTAAGGTGTAGAAGAAGAGGTGGAATAAGGTTCACAATCAATGGTCATTCTTACTTCAATTTAGTCCTTGTGACTAATGTTGGAGGTGCTGGTGATGTGCATTCTGTAGCCATCAAAGGTTCAAGGACTAGATGGCAAGCCATGTCAAGGAATTGGGGACAAAATTGGCAGAGTAACTCTTATTTGAATGGACAAAGTCTTTCATTTGTAGTCACCACTGGCAATGGTCATAGTATTGTGTCATTTAATGTTGCCCCACCCAGTTGGTCCTTTGGACAAACCTACAGGGGAAGGCAGTTCCTCTACTAACCAACCCTTTAAATGCATCTTGCATATAGTAAAAAAATAACTAAACTAAGTCATAGTTAAAGGTGTGTCTTGTATCTGACACGTTTCAGTGGAACACACATTTTATATTGAAAGTATTTAGTACTCAACAAGTGATAGTGGCGTGTGTTTGATATCCAACACTTCATATTATAAGTGTGTCTAGTATTCGACATGTGTCAGTTGTGTATCTGATATTTGATATGCTCAATATCAAACACCATCACGACATCGACATATATAGTTACATCTGATCACTTCTATTTACTCAAATGATTAATGGTGTCTATAGGTATCTCAATCGTTGTTGTTATCGTGCTCGTATATGTGTCAATGCTTCATAAATGTTGACATTTGGCACAACTAAAATGGTGTAGTCTATGTAATATACTTTAATTTATATTAATAATTATTTTTTCCCCAAAAATAATTATTTCCAAAATATATGTCAAGTCTCAAGGGTACTTTAGTTTTTAGCAGAGGATGATAAAGGGGAAAAGGTACTTCTACTTGAAAGGAGTAGGATGCAATTTGAAGTTATATGATGAATTTAGCAAATGATATTCTAGCTTTATTCAGAAAGAAAACCCTTACAATATTGTTTAAGTATATTCTTCTTGTACTTGAAACTATTATTGAATAAGAAATCTCAATGTTTCATTAGTCTAATAAAAATTAAATGCACATTTTTACATGCAAAAAGTTCATTGCATAAATTGTTTGGAGAAAATGGCTGGCTGCTGTGACTTAAAGATAAATGAATTCCCTTGTTGGATAAAAACGTTGTGTTGTAATGATTTTTACTCATTGTATCTTGCCTCAAATGGAAATTAGAGATGCCACAAGTGTTGATGTACCAATGTCTGGACAATTGCTTTTTTCACATCTATTGTTTCCTAAAAACACATGAAAATAACCAAAAACCTTCAGCGGTAGTTAACTATTGCTGACTTATAAACTGAAACCCGATGGTAGTGAATTTTTTGGTCATTTCCATGTGTTTCGAGGAAACTATTGTTGTGAGAATAGCAATTGTCCAATGTCTGAGCAAACTGATAATATTGGTTAACTATATTGAGATATTTTTAAAAATATTTCTATAAGGTCACTTTTTATGCAAGGTCATTTCTTTCGGAACTAACACACAAAGACAAAATGGTAAAAAATGAAAACTACAACACCAAACTCAATAAACATTTAACTTAGATGAAAAAACTAGTGTTGCAAATGCTTCTACTTGGACAATTTCAATCATTCAATAGATCTATCTCTTGCCTTTTCCCCATCTAAATTCAACACACAAAAATCATCAGCATATAATAAAAAACACGATGAATTAGTCTACCTTCAAACTCTTAATAAAATAGATGAAGATGAACTAAAAAAACAAATAAAAAAGAGGTGAAGCAAACTTGTTCAAGAGGCACTTGTGGTAGAACCTAATGAGAGAAAGGTTCTGATTTAGTGGTTTGTTACATCTAGCGGAAAAAGCCAAGAATTAAATCAAAATCAAAAGCCAATGAAAATTGATCAAATAAAATAAGAAAAAATGATCAAAAACAAAACAATTTTAAAACAAAACAAATAATTCAATTTTATTAAATTATTTACAAATATGGTTCTTGACAACATCCTTTAAATATAAAACCCTCCACGTCTTTACAAGGTTAATATTGGAACGTAATTTGTACAAATTACTGCTTGTTCACAACAAATATCCGTAAGGTCAACTATAATCCTCCTTAATTGACATAGTAATAATAGAAACAGCCTTGTCCTCAAAGTTAAACTCTGACAACTACGCAAAAAATTGACAAAGCAGAAATTCATTGACATTGCACTTAGACTTGAACTTGGTAATCACCAATAGTTTTCTTAAGTAAAGACATAAGGAAGTCAGGTAGTTGTGATCTATAGGCCACCTCTCCAAAGCAATTTGAAAGGTGCAACAGCTAGGTTTTGATTAATCCTCTTAACCATTGCGTATTGTTTGTGAGGTCGTCGCAGTTTCAAAAAACTTATTCCCCAAAACTTATTCCCCAGCTGCAAAACTATGTCTTTCTCTTCTTATTATTAGCATTACTAGCATAGCTAACCATGTTGAACTGTCTAAAGTGAGATTTTAGTTGTTTTAGAGCCTCATCTCTCTCCTTCAACCCAATGCTACATCATCAATCTTAGTCTCATTAAATAAAAACTATCAAAATCCTTAGTCTCATTGAATTAAAAATGTCAAAATGCTAGCGGGTTGTCTTCCATACCAGGAGTCTTCCCAACAGGCACATGATAGGTGGTATTGTACCCCAAAGATCCAATTTGACCAAGTTTTGGGCTGATCTCAAGCAAAACATCTCAAATAACTTTCCAACGCCTATTTATCACCTCTGTTTGCAACTATAACTCATCTCTAACTTAGTATCAATTTGCTTAAATAATTTCAGACAAAAAATTGCTAACAAATAAGAGATATCTATCACTGTCAAAACGGGTCGCGCTAAATTAACAAATATTGAAATTACCCAATATTTATAAGAAAAGTATCTTATATATAAATATTTTTAAATATAATAACTTGTTCATCACCTTTTTTTTTTCCTTTTCATTTCTCTTTATCATATCAACAACATATCATATATATCACATCAATCTATCTCTTACTCTCAAGTTGTCAAAGAGTTTTGGTGTTTATCAACCTTTTTCCTAACTATAAAGTTTAAGTGATTTTTGTATTATAATAACTGTATAAATAATTTAGTTCTCACATTTTATAAAAATTGGTAGCTTTATAAAAGATGGGACTAAAAATAGACAAATATTTTATAGAAACTAAATTGCATTCGTTGATAGCTATCAGGGATATATTGTTGAAGTTTGAACTTCAAATTCCCTACTTTTTTGTACTCAAAAAGTGTGTAAATCTAACCACTAGATTACTTGAGAAAAAAAAATCTAAATTGCATAAAAAATTGTAAGGACTAAAACATATTTAACACTTTTATGAATTATAAAATATATTTTTTTTCAAAGAAAGTTCAACAATCCTTTTTATCGATACTTATATACAAAAGGATACAATATTTTGGTGTGACTTTTTTTTTTCCAATTTTGTCCTTTATATAAACTATTTCAATTATAAATTTTAATATAAAAAGATTCAAATATAAATTTTAATATAAAAAGGATACTATGTTTTTGTAACATTTTGTCAAAAAAAAATGTTTTGTGTAACATTTTTTCTTTTAATTTATCGTTTGATTAAACTTTTTCCACAATTTTTCCATTGTGTACCAATCAAATAATTTAATTTTTGTATAATTGAAACTTCTATTGTTTTGACCGATAATGATCATCCCTAATGCTTTCTTTACTTTTTTTTTTTGAAGGAAATGCTTTCTTTACTTACTGATCGTTTTTAGAATTTCAAATTGATGGTAAACGTGATTTTAAAAAAAAATGATAATAAACGTGTTGTAATGAATGTTTATCTTTAAGAGTAAAATAAATACATTACAAGCTGTTTGAAATTTTGCTACATGATAAACTAAAAAATGAAATTAAATGTAATAGAAAAAATAATCAATTATTTATTTTTTTATTTTCTGAAAGAACAATCTTTTATTAATATTCCTCTAAAAAAAACTTTTATTAATTTTGTAAAATGACATTAAATTTGGACATACTATTTTTTTTACTAAAACCATTTATAATATAAAATGAAACCAACAGAGATTTGTTCTAGGAAAATAGACTAATTAAACTCCCATAACATGGTCAACCAAAGTTTGAAACATTTAATATCTAACATACTTCAAAAAATATGATCTCCTCCTTTGGAGAAAAATAATATAACCAGATTGAAGAGGAAAAAAATAATATGTTGATGGTTCACAATAGGAGTGTGTAAATACAAAAGTTAAAATATTGTGCATCATGCATCATATCATATGTTTCACTTGAGCATACATGTTAGCAATGGCCATCAGTTATTATAACATAAACTCACAACGAAAATGCCATTTCTTGCATGCAAATTTTGTATTGCACACATTAGTTTGGCAAAGTTAAACCGTGATGTGAGGTTTGCACTCATGAGAAGTGTATGTGTGGTAATGTGGTAACAAGAATTATTTTTAAGTGAATTGATTCCGATTAAAAGTGAGTTGAAGATAAAGTGATTTATGTTTGATATATTCATATTAAAGTGGGTTGAATCAAAAGGTATAAATCCTAGTCTTAAGTAGAATCAATTATAGGGATAAAATCAATTTTGCTCCAAAACAACCTAACTTGTCATTATCAATTCACCTTCAAATTCAATGTACCAATTTGACTTGGGACCTTGGAGTGTGCTCCTCCTCAAGGTCTCAGATTCGATTCTATGAAGTGTCAATTTGGATGGACTAATTTAACTTCTTCAAAAAAAAATCTACACCTTCAAAATCAATGTTAGCCCTTCTAGAATTGGAACCAAACATACACGAAGTTGAGGTGTTTCTGAAAATTAAGGTTAACTAACCCTGACAGATTGTTTGAAATCGTAGAATGTAGACGACCGAAAACCTCAGAGCAAAGAAAGTTTTATGAATTGTGTGCACAGTTGGAGGCATTTATAAAATAGTTTTACAATGTATATAAATTAAATATAAACATAGATGTTTATTACACTTTTTTGTTTAATATAATTAATATTTTTATGTATTTTTTTTATTTTTGATATCATTAACATAAATTTATAATAAAACAGTGAAGAGCTAAATTATTATTAACTTAAATGATACTAATGATCATTTTACAATCGTATTCGAGAAGATTTAAACATCATATTTGAGATATCGAGGTAAAACAAATCTTTATAAAAACCTAATATCAATTATAGAATAAAAATAAATAAATTAAGTTTCTTTGGAAAAATTCTAAAGGTAATAAAGTATGAATTAAAATATATATTTTATTTGTCAAAATTATCAATAATGTGCTAAAAATAGTTACCAAACCAATTGTAGTTGGATCTAGCATAAGTGACTAGTCATGATAATGTGGAAAATCAAAATTTGAATTTCAACTAAATTTGTGTTTGGTGTTCATTTGTTTCGAATAGCATTACCTCTCCATAGATGAAACATGTGGAATAAAAAAAAATACACCATTGTTTTTGATAAAAAGATACAAAGCAAAAAAAATAAAATTGAAGAAATACAAAGAAATAAAATTATTAGGTTGCTTCCAGCATTGACGGTATATCAAATAAATACTTTTTTTAGGGGGCAAACAAATACTTTTAAGGAGTTTAATTTGATGCGTTTAATTTCGCATCAAGGTTGCTTCCAACTTAGCATCTTAATCCTAGACAAGTTGTATTCCATGCCATGAAATGTCACTTATCTTATGAGTTGTGCATCAATGAGGTAGTTGAGTTGTCATCGTGGGGTATTACTGGTTTTGGTTTGGGGTGATAAGAGTTTGAAAAATGTTGTATACACGTTGTGTTTAGCTGAAAAACACAAGTAAAAGACGAAAATGTCCGTCGGTAGTTAACTGTCACCGGTTAAAAATTCATCGGCAGTTAATGCCGATGAGGTTATTTTGGTAAATTACTGGTGTTTTTCAACCAAACACCATGTGTATACAACATTTTTCAAAGAGTTTAGAGGGTTTAGGTGAAATATGTGCTAAAACAGAGTAACATGAAGGCCCGTTGGTGAGACTAATGGGTAGAAAAATTGAAGTTCTGACTATCAAACCTTCCAAATGACACATGGAAATACCAAAAATATCCCCAGCGGCAGTTAACTACTGTTGGGATGACCGACAACAGTTAACTACCATTGAACCTAGCGGCAGTTAACTGCCGTTCACACCAGTGAAAAAAACCAGTGCAGGTTGCACTGTGAATTCCAGCCAATTTGGCCTGTTTTTACTTGTAATTTCAAATGGCAATTCCGCATGAAATCAAACCGAAACAACAACATCCAGCAATTACAAACATCAACATTTCATTGTTTATCAATTATTTGATAACATTACACAAAACCGATAATACGTTAACGTTACACAATTGTTAGAAATTCGCCAAATTTTCCACATTATGCAACACATTACACTAAAAATCCATTAATTTACCATAAAAAAATACGTCGGCGCATATCGACTAAAAAACGGATTAACACCGACCAAAAAGTGTAATATTTCATCTAATGAAATTAAATCATCTAAATGTTCCACAACATCTTCAAATTCTTCGTTTGCTTTAACCGGAGTGTCATTACACAGAATAGGATTGTCTTGATTTATTGGTTTTTTCGGTGAAACCGGTCTCTCTTTTAGCTCAATCTCCATGAGTGTTCGGAAACGGTCGTGTTGATCCAAAAATTCATCCTCCCATGTTGTTTCCTCTTCGCTCTTGTGTAGCTTCCACTCGGTAGATGATGGAGGTAGTGGCCAATCATCTTTTAACAAAAGAAGGACAAAATGATTTGGGATTAAACCAAGGCAAATCATGTTGCTTTTCGGGTTAACCGGAGGCCTAACTCTAAGTGGGAAAAAAGTCTCTGAGACTCCAATATCAAGGGTAGTCATCTCTACCACCGGCCTATTGTAACAAGATGCAACGATGTGTCCCATATCCGGCAATGTCAACAATTTATCGGGAGGTGCAAAAACACTAACATTTTTGGGAGGATGCAATCCATCCAAGATGTAGTTATAATGGTCTTCGCCCGCATATATCTTGATGTAGTCGTTCCTATGCTCTTTAACCTCTTAAATAAGTGTTCTCCGCACCATAACATGACTTTCTTCCGTCAAACCCAAGGATTCGGCTATAGCCCTAAACCCACAATGCTCATCGCCAATAACATCCATAATTCTCTCAATAAATGGTCTCGTGAATTTTGGCATGCAATACATAGGACTCGATGGATCATAATTTCATGGAACCAAGATAGGCTTAGGAATCGACGAACGTGGAGAAATGCCAATGCGAGCACATTTTCTTTTAGGTTGTGAAGTTTTTTTTTTGGTGAAGATTGACTTTCCGGATGTTGAGAATCAATAGTCTCCCATGAAGATGGGATCCTACATGTCGATTTTGGTGTAGATTTGATTTTTTTTTCTTTGCTCCTTTGGTTGGCACCTTTCTTGGAGGTGGTGACAACATTACGGTCTCCGAAAACGCTAACAACCGCAAACCCTCTTTGATTTCTAGTTTCATTTGGTATGGAACTCTTTTGAGACGCTCTTGGATACCACTCCACTCCTCCGCGACCGAAAACAAATCTTCATTACTTTCTTCTTCACCCATATACAACTTATGCCAATGCGGGTGTATCTCATCCAATCGAATGGGCTTGTTGTGACGGATTTTCATAGAAATGAAGCATGCACAAGGTAGGCCATACGACGTCCTTTGAACACAACTGCAAGTTTTCTTCTCGATGCACAATGTTTTCCTAGAACGCTCTTCTTCCACAAAAATATAGTCCATGGCTTGTCTAGAAATGTTACCCCCTAACCCAGAGTACAAATATAGTTCTTCACAAGATCTTTTAATGATAACCGTAAATCCAGCCCTATTTGCTTGTCGACGAACTCAACAAAGCAATTCGTCTATATCTTTCCATGTATCTCGGGTCGAAAAGAAATGAGTTGTGTCCACTTCGTTGTCATGAAGTTTCCACACACCAGAATTGATGCTTGAAGCCTCAACTTTAACGGAAGCTTCAACTTTCACGGAAGCTTCAACCTTAATGGAATCGACAACACTAGGTTTTCGATCACCTGGATCATCACCCGCATTCTCAACCATATCTATAAATAAACAACATATAATTGATAAATTAATTAATTAGCATGTATCTAATATCAAATAAGAACATAAACAAACCAAAACAAACAGAAAAAAAAATTAGGCAATAGCACTGCCATTTGAAAAAATTTCAAAATTTTATAAGTGTCCAACGACACTTACCAGCCGCTGATTCCTAGCGGTAGTTAACTGCCGCTGATGTTCGTGTCAGAACAAAAAAAAACAGCAGAATCAATAAACTGTAAACGAGTTAAAACATGCAATACCTGTTTTTTTTATGCATATTGTGCGTAGAAACGTCCTAGCAATCCATCAGCAATGATTTGGAACCAAGATTTTGACACAAGATTTTTGAAATGGGATTTTTTGAGGTATGGTAATGGTGAGGTAAGGTGATGAGTGAATAGGAGGTAGGGGTTTTCTGATTTTGGGGGAAAAAAGCAACGGCAGTTAACTACCGCTGGGTCCAGTGGTAGGTAACTGATGTCGGTTAGCCCAACGGTAGTTAGCTACCGCTGGGGGCTTTTAAGTAAATTCCATGTGTTATTAGGAATGTTTGTATGTGAGAAGAACAACAATTTTCGATGGTTAGAGATGAAAGAGTCACTTGACCCAATTGCTTCGGGATTCTGCTCTTTACCCAACAAAAATTGCTCGCTTCCAACTGAAAAGACTAAAATACCCATGCGCATGTTAAGTTACGCTAGTGTTAAATTTGTGTGAGTTAACTCACGCTAGTGTAAACCACTGCGTGACTAGGGGTGTAAGTGGTTCGGAAAAAACCGATGAAACCGAAAATCCAAACCGAACCAAACCGAAAAACTATCCGATCTTGTTTGGTTTGGTTCAAAACTGAACCGTACCAACCTAAACTAAACTAGTTTGGTTAGGTTCTTGGTTTCTAATTTTGAGATCCAATGAATTGATGAATCGAACCGATGTAAATACTTATGATTAAACTCAAAATTAAAATCCAACATAAAATACTCCTTAATTTATTCACTTTCTCTCATCATCATCTCATCTCATCACTCACAGTCTATTTCGTTTCTACTAAAAAAGAACGGTAGCTGTCAGTAACACCTAACCCATCGTTCCTCATCGCCGCCCGGATCGTCCATTTCTTGTTAGTTTTTTCATGTTAGTTTTACAAAGTAGTTTGAAAAACAGAGAACATGGAAAACAAAGTTCTATGAAATATTTGAGTATGTTTGTATGCATGAAATACAAATTTGTGAAAATATAGATTATTTTAATAGTATTTTCAAACAAACCAATCAACTGAACCGATCCAAACCGAACCAAATCGAATAGTTTAGTTCAGTTTTTTTTTCTAAAAACAGTAAAAACCAAACCGATGAAGGTTTCATTGGTTCAGACATTTTTTTTTACCAAAAACCGATTCAAATCGAACCGTTACAACCCTATGCGTGACTTAACTTATGCATGATACAGGGCCTGCGTGAGTTAACTCACGCCATGTCTGTGATCAGTCACAGAAAAGGCAGAAGCACTAGTGTCCCTGATTTCATTCATTTCATCATTCATACATACATCCATTCCTCTAAAAAAATACATGTTTTCATCATTCATTCAACCATTCATTCAATCAAGTTTTAACTCATAATTAAATTATGAAGAATAAAGGAATAAAATAACGCAAAATGTCATAAATAAAATGCAAACGCGCAAATGTAAATATATTACAACCATATCCAACAAAATGTCATTAAAAAACTAAAAATATACAAAACTCATAAAATAAGAGCCTATTGCTGCTCCCGTGAACTCCTACTCCTCCTCCACGGAGGCGGCACCTCATTAAACATGGTATAATCAGAGCGGATGCCCTCCAAAATTCCGGAAAAGAGTGGATTTGAAGTCACATCATGAATCCCCATTGCATTCTCCATTCTGGCTCTGATGTTGCCGATGATCTGGAATAGGTCGGGAGGATGTCTGGCCCATTGCTGTTCAACAAGAATCTCCTCGTATACAAGTCTCGTAACGTTGTACTCAGGAACGGGAGCAGGGACAATCATAAGAGGATTGGATACTTTGTAGAACCATTTAATGTACCCATTCTCATGCATCCACTCATCTCCCTCTGAGATCGGCTCACCCCTCTGCTGTTGGGTAAGGACATGGAGAGGAAACTCCAAGAAGGTTGTAACCACTTGCGTTGGTTCAAGAGGCTCAATTGTCGTAGGATGTCTGGGAACGGTCTGAACATGGTCGTACTGCCTCAAAACCCGCTCTGACAAGTGACGCACCATCCTGTCTTTGTCGGCCATGATCCATCCGGAGTACCAGCATACGTCCTGAAAAGGTGTCACGTCTTGTTGGTGCTCGTACGACCTCCAGGTGACATGGGAATGGTCCATCGAATCGATCCCGAGTTTGAAGTATCCAACATCAGAAAACCCCCTGGCAGGTTTCCATCTACCCACATACGGGTCCTTCCGATCGTAATCTTCATAACGCCTCCTCATAACGAGTTGTCTGAAGTGAGCAAAAACCCATCCCTGCAAACACAAAGAGACAAATTTATATCAACACACAAGTATCATACAATAAACTATACATTTACAATTCACTTAAAAAAATAAGAAAAATAAAATTACCACAAGCAAGCTCATGTAACCACCAACAACGCCAATAGATAAGTTGGAGGCCAGAGAAAGCTGGTCATATAGGAAAGCAAGTCTCATCCCACCCCATGACCACTCGTCTAACTCATCCAAATTCTGAAGCGCAAGCAGCCACAGTTGATTAATGGTTTTGCTGTTCTTGTTGGCAAAAATGGTGTAGTCAAGAAAGAACAACAAAAACGCTGTAATACAGGCGGGCCTAACAAGACTCTGCTTCACCTCCTCCTCCTCTGATAAATCGTCCGCCAACTGGTTACACCTATTCAACATCTCCTCATAATGTTGTTTTAGGGTTGTGTAACTGACATGAGCACCACAATGTTTATTCACCTGCTCCACCGTAAACAATAATTGATTCTCCAACAGCTCTACGCCCCGGTCATGAGATAACTCATCCTCCTCAATGAGCCTTCCAGTGACGAGGATGTCTAGAAGAAACGCCACTAGTGTGACGGTCATCTCCCCAACATGCAGATGGAAGCTGTTGGTCTCCTCATGCCATCTCTCAGTCAAAGCACAAACGAGCCCGTGAGAGATGCTTTCATACCCAGTCTTAAGGAGGGGGGTAAGACTGGAAGCATTCACCGTGTTCCAGAACCACCCATTATCTTCTACCGGCAACAGAAGTGTCAAGCTTGAAAGTTTAAGTTTCTTCCCGTGCGAGGCACCAGTCATCTTATGCTCCATTTGCAACTGAGATACAAAAAAAAATGAAATAAGTAAAATAAACATGAAATATTCTAAGTAAAAAATAAATGTCATGTATTCTAACAAACACCATTAAAAAAATAATAAGTAAAATAAACATGAAATATTCTAAGTAAAAATAAAATGTCACGTATTCTAACAAACACCGTTAAAAAAATAATAAGTAAAATAAACATGAAATATTCTAAGTAAAAATAAAATGTCACGTATTCTAACAAACACCGTTAAAAAAATAATAGTTAAAATAAACATGAAATATTCTAAGTAAAAATAAAATATCACGTATTCTAACAAACAATTCTAACAAACACCGTTAAAAAAGTAATAAGTAAAATAAACATGAAATATTCTAAGTAAAAATAAAATGTCACGTATTCTAACAAACACCGTTAAAAAAATAATAAGTAAAATAAACATTAAATATTCTAAGTAAAAATAATTAGTAAAATAATTAGTAACATATCATTAAATTAAATAAAGCAATTATACTTACTACTTTATCGCTCCAAAGTTTGCATGCCACGTGTTTATCGAAGTTTGGTAAAAGCGACAACTCATAAGGCCCCCCTGAAAAGCCCTCATCCTCATCCGGCCTGCAGCTTAGGAGGCTACTCATACTGAGGGTGCTACGCCTCCTGATACTGAGGCTGATACCCCTCCTGATATTGAGGTTGATACGCCTCCTCCTGATAATGTTGTTGATACTCATGATGTTGTTGTTGATGCTGATACTGTGTCGGGTCCACCATCTTGAATGGACCCGTATGTGACGTTGATCCCCCCGCAACATCAACCCTCTGAAGTCTTGTACCCCCACCTCTCCCTCGACCAGTCATAGAAGGGCGTACTGTTTCCTTCTCCCTTCATGCACTACTAGTAGACGACTCCTTATCGCCCCTCATTCTGTCAGGCATCGGCCTAAGAGGCCTATTAGACATATCCCTCTAAGACATATTTACACAACATTTAAAAAAGCAAAAAACCAATGAGACATTTTCATACGGACATTGTGTCATTTCTAATAATTCAACAACAACACTTAAATTTCGGCAATGTCATTTCAATCCATAAACTACTACATTGCATTCAAACTTACTATAATCAACATTAACAAACATATTTCTGACAAATTTCATCATTAACAATCCAAAAAACAAAAAAATTCATTGAGACATTTTATCAAACACCTACAGTGCAACTTTCAATCAACTTAAAATCAAACAATTTCAAATACCTAAAACTACCACATTGCACTCTAAACAACATCTAAACTACAATTCCTAACTTAATTCATCACTAACAATCCTAAAAACTAACATGCAAGCCAAATTTTAAAAAACCTAAAAATGTTAAATTTCTTCAAAAAAAATCAAAAAATCGCGCAAGAATGCAATGAAGTAGGATAATCAACACTTACTTGATATTGTAAGAGAAATTGATTTTGAATGGCGCAAGAATGAAGCAAATCGCACTTGGAGGGAAAAAATCGCAAGAGCAGAAGTTGGAAATATGTGTTTTGTGTTTATGTGTTGCTATTAGATGACTTAAGTCACGTTGCGTGACTTAAGTCATGCAGCAGGTATAAGGTATATGTGTGTCTGATATTTGATATGCTCAATATCCAACACCACTGCGACATCGATATATATAGTTACATCCGATCACTTCTATTTACTCAAATGATTAATGGTGTCTATATCTATCTACATTGTTGTCGTTATCGTACCCATATGTGTCAATGCTTCATAAGTGTTGATATTTGGCACAACTAAAATGGTGTAGTCTATGTAATATACTTTAATATATATTGATAGTTTATGTAGTCTATGGAGTACTTTAATTTTTAGCTGAGGATGAGGATGATAAAGGGGAAAAAGTACTTCTATTTGAAAGGAGTAGGATGCAATTTGAAGTTAAGTCATGTGATGAATTTAGCAAATGAGAATCTAGCTTTATTTAGAAAGAATACCTTTACAATATTATTTAAGTATATTCTTCTTGTACTTGTAACTATTATTGAATAAGAAATGTCAAGGCTTCATTTGTGTAATAAAAATTAAATACACATTTTTTACATCCAAAAAGTTCATTGCACAAATTGTTTGTTGATAAGGGATTCCCTTGTTAGATAAAAATGTTATGATGTAATCATTTTTACTTATTGTTATCTTGCCTCAAACGGAAATTAGAGATGGCACAAGTGTTAATGTACCAACGTCTGAGACCATATTGGCTAAAAATATTTCTATAAGGTCACTTTTTAAGCAAGGTCATTTCTTTCAGAACTAACACACAAAATGGTAAAAAATGAAAAAAAAAATTTTGAACAAGCCAAGATGAGATGCATTAAAACAGGTAGATCACCCCCACACAAAACATATAATTCAATTTTTATTAAATTCTTTACAAAATAATCGAGAACAAATCAATTTTCAAGCAAAACATATAATTCAATTTTTATTAAATTCTTTACAAAATATTTCATATGGTCTTTACATCCTTTACAAACCAACCGCATTACTGTTATTTGAAAGGTTAAAAGGTTTTCGATTAATGCTTTTGTACCAAAATGATAGGTGCTAGGGGTTGTATTACATAGACTACGAAGTTTCCAATTCTAATTAGACACATGGGAGATACGATTTGATCAATATCAAATAACATTTCAAACATTTGTTTATCACATTTGTTTGTCCATCAGTTTTCGGATGACAACCATAACTCATCTATAACTTATTGCCCTGAAACTTAAATAATTCCAGCAAAAAATTACTAACAAATAAGGGATCCCTATCACTATCAAAACGGATCACACTAAATTGACAAATATTGACATTACCCAATATTTTTAAGAGGAGTATCTTATATTTAAATATTTTAAAATTTCATACCCTATTAATCACCTTATTTTCTTTTTTCCATTTTTCATTTCTTTCTATCACATCAATCTCTCTCTCAAGTAATTTTTGTATTATCATAACTATATAAATAATTAGTCCTCACATTTTATTAAAAAATTGGGAGCTTTATAAAAGATAGGACTAAAAATAGGCTAATTGAGAAAAAAGTGTAAATTGCAAAAAAAAAAAAAAAATGATAGGGACTAAAACATATTTAATACTTTGATGAATTATAAACTCTGATTTTTCAAAGCTAGTTCAATAATCTTGTTTATCTATACTTATATATAAAAGGATACAAGATTTTGGTGTGACTTTTTTCTTTCTAATTTTGTCCTTTATATAAACTATTTCAATTATAATTTAATATTTTTTATTTAATTAAATAATCTAAAGTTTAAAATAGATATTTTTATATAAAAAAGGAGACTATGTTTTGTATAACATTTTTTCTTCTAATTTATCCTTTAATTAACCTTTTTCCACAATTTTACCATTGTGTATCAATTTAATTTTACGCTAGTTAATGTTTTTTCTTTGCTTATTAATCGCACTTTAAGAATTTTAAATTGATAATAAACGAGTTGTAATGAATGCTTATCTTTAAGAGTAAAATACATTATAAGCCGTTTGAAGTTTTGCTGCATGATAACTAAAAAATGAAAATAAATATAATAGAAAAATAATCAATCTTTCATTCATATTCCTCTAAAAAAAATCATTTATTGATTTTGTAAAATCACATTAAAATTGGAAAAACTTGTTTTTTTTTACTAAAACCATTTATAATATGAGATGAAAACTTGTTCTCGAAAAATGTACTTCCCTAACATGGTCAGCCAAAGTTTAAATTTGGCTGAAAATGTACTCGAAAAATATAATCTCCTCCTTTGGACAAAATTTATAAGAAATCTAAAAAAAAAAAAAAAGCGAGACGAAGAAGATAACATTTTTACAACCTCACCCCACTCTCCAATAAAGACAGAAGTATATTTTCATTGCTATTGAAGAGCAAAAATAATATGTTGATGGTTCGCAATATGAGTGTGTAAATACAACAGTTAAAATGATGTGCATCATGCATAATATGTTTCACTTTGGCATACATGTTAGCAATGGCCATCAGTTATACCATAAACTCACAACAAAAATGTCATTTCTTGCATGCAAATATCGTATTGCATTCATAAGAAGTGTATGTTTGGTTATTTGGTAACAAGAATTATTTTTAACTGAATTGATTATGATTAAAAGTGAGTTGAAAATAAAGTGATTTGAGTTTGAATACATTCACGTGAAAATGAGTTGAATCAACAACTATAAATCTTAGCTTCAAGTAGAATCAACTCTAGAGACAAAATCGATTTCACTTCAAAAGAACCTAACTTGTCATTATCAATTCACCTTCAAATTCAATGTGCCAATTTGACTTGGGATCTTCGAGTGCGCTCTTCTTCAAGGTCTCAGATTCGATTCTATAAAATGTCAATTTGGATGGACTAATTTAACTTCTTCGAAAAAAAATCTACACCTTCAAAAACAATTTAGGCCCTTCTAAAATTGGAACCAAACATACATGAAGTTGAGGTGTTTCTAAAAATTAAAGTTAACTGACCCTAACAGATTTTGTGAAACTGTAGAATGTAGATGACTGAAACCTCCGAGCAAAGAAAGTTTTATGGATTGTGTGTATAGTTGGAGGCATATATAAAATAGTTTTACATTATCGATGTATATTAATTAAACATAAACATAAATGTTTATTGTTTATTACACTTTTTTGTTTAATATCATTAATATTTTTATGTATTTTATTATTTTTGACATCATTAACAAAAATTTATAATAAAACAATGAAGAGCTAAAATATTATTAACTTAAATGATATTAATGATCATTTTACAATCGTCTTCGAAAATATTTAAACTTCATATTTGAGATATCGAGGTAAAACAAATCTTTATAAAGATCTAATATCAAGGGTTAAATATGTTTTTAGTCCCTACAAAATTACAAACTTTTAAGTTTGGTCCCTACAAAAAATTTATTCACTTTTGGTCCTTGTTTGCATTTTATAAGGACTATTTTGGAAAAGTGTTTGTTTTTTGTTAAAAGTTTTCAACAAGATTTGTAGGGAATAAAAACATATTATAGGGACTAAACATGAAAACTTATGATTTTGTAAGGAATAAAAACATATTTAACCCTAATATCAATTATAGAATAAAAATAAATAAATCAAATTTCTTTGGCAAAATTCTAAGGCTATGTTTGAATTGGTGGTATGTGATAGAATGGAGTGGTAAGTAATTAGATTCCATTGTTTGGATTAGCTTTCTAATATTCAACTACTACTATTTTTTGGTTACAGCTTCAACTATTTTATCACGGTAGGTAAAAATACTACTATTGTATTATAAGTGTATTACTAATTATGTAGATATAGATTTTTTTTATTAAATACAATATATATTATTTTAATATAAAATAATATGTTTTATTTCTATACATCTTGTTTTTTATATAAGGGTGGAAAAGGAATTAAAAAACTATAATTTGTCTTGTTCCGTCCATTATCCAAACAATGGAATGGAATATCCGTACCACTCCGCTCAGGGGCGGATCCAGCTCATGGCCATGTGTGGCTATAGCCACACATGGATTTTTCAAAAAGATTAGAAATTTTTTATTTAGCAACCGAATATTCAGTCGCTAAGGAATGAAATGAGTCGCTAATGAGTCTAGCGACCGAAGTTTCAGCCGCTAAAGTTAAAATATTAAAAACGGTTATTTTTTCAGTTGCTACTTATTTAGCCACACATGAAATGTATTCCTAGATTTGTCCCTGACTCCGCTCCATTCCACTTCGCTTCATTGTATTCCATCAATCTAAACTAAGCCTAAAGGTAATAAAGTGTTTTATCTGTCAAAATTATCAATAATGCGCTAGAAATAGTTACCAAACCAATTGTGGTTGAATCTAGCATAAGTGACTAGTCTTCCATAACATGGTGAATCAAAATTTGATTTTCAAACTAAAAAGGATACTTGTATTTGGTGTTCATTTGTTTCGAATAGCATTACTTCTCCATGGATGAAACATGTGGAATAAAAAAAATATACACCATTGTTTTTGATAAAAAGATACAAAGAAATAATTTTTTTTAAGAAATACAAATAAATAAATTATTAGGTTGCTTCCAACATTGACGGTATATCAACAAATAAATACTTTTTTTTAGGGGCAAACAAATACTTTTATGGAGTTTAATTTGCTGCGTTTAATTTCGTATCAAGGTTGCTTCCAACTTGGCATCTTAATCCAAGACAAGTTGTACTCCATGCCATGAAATGTCACTTATCTTATGAGTTGTGCATCAATGAGGTAGTTGAGGTGTCATCGTGGGGTTTTACTAGTTTTAGTTTGGGGTGATATAAGAGTTTAGAGGGTTTAGGTGAAATATGTGCTAAAGTGGAGTAACACGAAGGCCCATTGGTGAGAATAATGGGTAGAGATGAAGAAAATTGTTGTATACATGTATAAGAAGGCTGAAACACACATATAAAAGACTGTAATACCCCTCGGTAGTTAACTGCCGCCAGATCCCTTTTTCCTCGGCAGTTAACTGTCAATGCGTCCTGAAGTCAATGCAGAGGCAGAAGCTTCATTTTCTGATCCTGTCATGTGTTTAAAACACAAAATACAACATATTGACATGTTTTATTTACACACAGTGGTTCAAATCACAAAACAAAATTGGCGCAAATTCACAACTTAATTAAACCAACATTTTTACCATTAAAGAAAGTAAGATATCCCAATGAAAACTAATGTCATCAAAATACGAACATACAAACCAATGTCATCAAAATACCAAAAGTAAAAAACAAGTCCTAAACAACAACTACAAGTAATCCTACTCCTGGTCCTGCTGATGTTGTTGTTGTCCCCTCCTCGGCCTCCGGCCTCGCCTCCTGGTCAATATCGGTGCAATCTGCTCCCTTACATAGCGTAAGGCCGCATACAATTCATGAGGGCTCATGACCTCCTCATGACCCAAATGCTCATCAGCATGGGCAACAACGCCACTAACCATGTCATAGGTGTCAGGCGAGTTTCTCGCCTCGTACCGCTTCCATTGTTGTGCAATGATCTGCTCTTCATTTGCTGACCTCGGAAGATCTCCTGGAACAGGTGGAAAAATTTGAGGGGGAGACACCCTAGTGTACCATAACACATAGTCATCCCTCATCCGCCATGTCTCCTCTCCTGCCGGCTCACCCTAATCGGGCTCCTTAAGCGTGTGAGTGCGAAAGTCAAGGAATGCCTGCACAATATGAGGCGGTCGTAGCTCTACAACATCCGTCAGATGTCTAGGGACAGTCTGGACGTATCCATACTGCCGCAAAACTCTCTCGGGCAAGTGATGGTACACCCTAACAACACCGCACATAACCCAGCCTAAATACTAGAAAATCTCCTCAAAACCCTGGATCTCCCTGTGCTCTTCGTACGTCCTCCACCATACGTCATCAAACTGCAAATGATCAAGCAATGAGCGATACGTCACCCCCTCTCCATGTCCCTTCTATAACGTCCACTTCGCTGCAACCGGATAGTTTTCCATATAGTTAGGATTTGGATCAACACTGAAAAAGTCAGGAAAATGGGCCAAAAACCATCCCTGCACAAACCAAAAAAAATAAAGTTAAGGTTCAAATGTGACAATTTCTTATAGTGAGTAGTGTCACGCTTCCCCCAAGAGCTCTATCTCCAGGCAAAGAGGCCTCAGCTAGACAGTGGTATAGGTATGTCAATGCCATCCCTCCTCAAGAATAACCAACAATAGTCGTCCTCCATAGTCGTCAGATAGACCAACTCGATGTGTTTGTTGCTTTTATCACCAAACAACATGCATCCAACCAAGTAGAGGAGGTAACACCTCACACAAGCAGTCCTAGCCCTCTCCAGCTCCTGCTCCACGCCTGGATCCTCTGCATCCGCCAATCTGGTAGCAGCATCCATGTAGCCCTCATAATACTCCCTCAGCGCCTTATAACTTATGTAACCACCATACTCCTTAACACAATTTTTTTCCACCGCCGCCTGCGTCACACCTAAGTGTCTCACCATGAGATCCGCCCCCTCAGTCCGAGACATCTTCTTCGGATGGCTCAACATTCGCCTGTCAATCAGAAGATGCATAAGACATGCGACATCATCCAAGGTAACTGTCATCTTCCCCAAGGGCATGTGAAAACTGCTGGTTTCGGTATGCCACCTCTCGCATAAAGTCATCAGCGGAGCATGAGGCAGAGTAGCGTAGCCCAGATAAACCAAACCTAAACATTATTAAACAAATTATCATTCACATTCAAACGTAAATAATCAAACACATTCAACCTAAACATAACCTAAACTAAACATAAATATTACCATTCGGTGAAAATCAAAATCACATTCAACCTAATTCATTATACACTTTATCAAACTACAATTAACATCATTTTCATAACCTAAACTTTTTCAATAATAAATATAATTTTCATTGGGGCATTTTGTCAAACACTTTGTGTGCAAACTATCAAACATATTTAAATTATCTTCATTTGACACCATTCAAAACCACATTATCAATAAACATCATTTAAATAACATAGGCAACAACTACATTCATTTATCAATTCATAAACTACACATGCAATGTTCAAATTGTCAATTTATTCATAAACCCAAACCACATGCAAACTACTAAAAAAATTTAAAAAACTTAACTTAAACAAACTACGCTTAATTGCATGTTTGATCCCTTATGTTTATTTTTGTTTTCAAGTTGGTCCCTTGCGTTTTAAAAGTTTCAAGTTGGTCCAAAACGTTACTCACGTTGGAATAAGTTAGTCCTTCCGCGACATGATATTGAGTTTAATAAAACAAAAAAATTTAAAAAATGTTTTAAAACTGATTTTTTAAATAAGTTAAGTTCCATCACCCACATTGTCAACCCGAATCTTTAAATTTAAGTGACGAAAGAGACTAACTTATTCCAACATGAGTAACGTTTTGAACCAACTTGAAACTTTTAAAACGTAACGGACCAACTTGAAATCATTAAAACATGAAGGACCAACTTGAAATCTAAAATAAACATAAGGGATCAAACATGCAATTAAGCCAACAAACTAACATTATGATTAAAATGATTGATGTAACTTACTTGTGATAATGTGTGGTTGATTTGCTTGCAATTTGTGAAAATAACTTTGGTGAGAATTGGAGAGAATTTGAGAGAAGTTTGAAGAAAATTGAAACTGAAATGTGTTATGATGCTTCTGTTCCTGTATAAACACACATCGGCAGTTAACTATCGATGGAACCGTCGGTAGTTAACTACCGAAGTTTTCCTCGGCAGTTAACTGCCGCCGGTTCTATTTTTCTCGATAGTTAACTGCCGAATGATATTTTGGTATTTTACATGTGTTTTGTAGCCCTATTAGATGTGTATACAACAATTTTCATAGATGAAAGAGTCACTCGATCCAAATACTTCAAATGACTTGGGAAATTGTCTTTCACACAATGATAAGAAACACCATAAAATGAGAAATTTAATCTCAAATTACATCGGCAGTTAACTGTCGATGATATAACTTCGTGGTGTTTCCAAGCAACCTTTGATATAGGAATAACAATTTTCAATAACTTGCGAGGGTTATATAGCGAGCTTGTAGCCACTAGGCTACTGCCTACTTGAAAAAAAAAAAATTCAAATTGATAATAAACGTGTTGTAATGAATATTTATCTTTAAGGAAAAGCTTGGTATGCCAAACTTCATATTTGTATCTTTTTGAGGGTATTTGTATAGTCTTCCCACATTGTTCTTTTTTTTTCCTCTCTTTGCTTAAACAAAAAAACTTTAAGAGTAAAATCATTATAAGCCGTTTGAATTTTTACTACATGATGAACTAAAAAATGAAATTAAATAAAATAGAAAAAATAATCAATCTTTTAGTGATATTCCTCTAAAAAAATTATTTATTGATTTTGTAAAATCACATTAAAATTGGACAAACTATTTTCTTTTACTAAAACCATTTATAATATAATATGAGATGAAAACCAATAGAGATTTGTTCTCGAAAAATATACTCCCATAACGTGGTCAACCAAAGTTTAAATTTGGCTGAAAATGTACTCGAAAAATATAATCTCCTCCTTTGGACAAAATTTATAAGAAATAGAAGAAAAAAAACATGAGACGAAGAAGATAACATTTTTACAACCTCACCCCACTCTCCAATAAAGAGAGAAGTATATTTTCAATGCTATACAAGAAACAAAATATAACCAGATTGAAGAGCAAATATAATACGTTGATGGTTCACGATATAAGTGTGTAAATACAAAAGTTAAAATATTGTGCATCATGCATCATATGTTTTCACTTGAGCATCCATGTATGTTAGCAATGGCCATTAGTTATAACATAAACTTACAACATAAATGTCATTTCTTGCATGCAAATTTTGTATTGCACACATTAGTTTTGGTAAAGTTAAACCGTGATGTAAGGTTTGCACTCATAAGAAATGTATGTTTGGTTCTGCGGGAATAGAAATTAATTTTAAGTGAATTGATTTTGTAAAATTGATTCTAATTAAAAGTGAATTCAAGGTAAAATGATTTATGTTTGGATACTTCATATAAAAAAGAGTTGAATCAAAAACTACAAATCATAGGTTCGAGTATAATCAATTTTGAAGACAAAACCAATTATAATCCAAAGCAGCCTAACTTTAAGGGCAACACACATATAGTATTGATAGAGATATTTACATACTATCCATCAATAAATTTAGGGTTAAATGTGTTTTTATTCCCTATAAATATGTCAACTTTTCGTTCTAGTCCTTCTAAAAAAACTCTTCAACTTTTAGTCCCTCAAAAATTTTCCATCTTCACTTTTGGTCCCTCCTTTAAAGTAAAATCATGTCTAGAATTCATATTTTTGAATGAAATTTTGCAGAAAAATTCATAATATTATAAGAATCTCTCCCAAAAAAATTAGAATTTTTTAACCAAACATGAATTTTTATATGTTTTAAGGTTAAAAATTCATATTTAATTTGAGTTTTGTTAAAAAATTCTAATTTTTTTTGGGAAACTTTTTTTAGAATATTTTACACATCTCTGCAAAATTCCATTAAAAAATACAAAAATTAAATTAAAAATAGGGACCAAAAGTAATGATTGAAAATTTTATAAAGACTAAAAGTTGGAGAAAAATTTTAGAGGGACTAAAACGAAAAGTTGGTATATTTATAGAGACCAAAAACATATTAAACCCATAAATGCTTTGTTTGGATTGGTGGTATTGGATGAAATGGAATGGTATGTGATGGAATGACATTATGTTCCATTGTTTGGATGTTAAAAAAAAGAATGGAATGGGATGGAACTTGATGGTATCTATTCCACTCTATTCCATCACTTACTCTCATTTTGCTTCCCCTCCAATTTAAAGGGTATGGAATGGAATGATAGATTAACTTAATTTGATAATAAATTATTTACTATTTTATCCTCATATTATTTTTTATCGACCACGAGTATGCTATTTTCTTCTTCGTGATATTTATCTGGCCTATATGGTTCCAGCTCCTTCAAAAAAGAGAAATCCCAGCCGAATGCATTTTTTTGGTGATGTTGTTTCGTATTTATATTTTTAACTTGTCTCCCTGCTTTCAATTTTGCACAGTACCTCATGCCTCAATTTTTATTTTCATCTTTTTTTCTCGTTTTCATTTATTTTGATTAATATTATTTAATCTTTGGAAACTAATGCATTGACCATCTTCTAATGCTGCTGATGCTTGTTTATTTTTTTTTTTTTTTTATATATATAAAACATGTTGAGCAATAATGCATTTTTTAAAATGCAAATAAATATTTTAAATAAAATTTCATATACATATAAAAGAGAAAACAATATATATTTATATCAACAAATCATTTTTATGAAATAAATAATTTTGAAATACATTTCTTTCATGTAAAGAATATTTGTTATTAATAGGGTTAAAAATGGAATAAAAAAGTTATAATTTATTCCATTCCGTTCATTTTTCAAACAATGGAATGATAATTTTATTCCGCTCCATCGTGAAATACCCAAACAATGGAATGGAATCTCTGCTCCATTCCGCTCCGTTCCGTTCCATTCCGCTCTGTTCCATTCCGTTCCGCTCCGTTATGTTCCATCAATCCAAACAGAACTTTAAGGTCAAAAGCAATGGTTAAACATCCAAAACAAGTAAGCTTTTTATGAGAAAGTTGTAACAATTACTTAATCAAAAGTAACATCTTATCTTTTCAAGACACCATGAGGGCACTAGTTAGCGGTACCCTCAAACTTGTTGAGGAGGACAATTGTAGTAGAAGCTAACTTGTTGAGGAGGGCACCTAATGAGACAAAGCTTTTTAGTGGATTCTTACATCCAGCTGAAAAGCACTCCGAACTCCTCATCTTCTCCCTCTATCATAGGCTCTACGACACCTTCCTCTCTCTCTCTCCGACTCTAACCTCTGATCTTTACAAAATATATCATATCGTTAATCCTCCAGAAACCCTAACCCTAATGGCTATGACGACGTTGGTTAGCTCAGCCGGTGGCATGTTGGCGATGCTTAACGAGTCCCATATCTCCCTTAAGCATCATGCTCTCACCAACCTTAACAATCTGGTCGATAGCTTCTGACCAGAGATCTCCACAACTGTTCCCCTCATGTATGTTTTTTGAAACTTTCTTTCATTTCATGCTTTTCGGTTTCAATTACGTTTTTGTAGTCAATGTAACAGTATTTGATAGATTTGGATTATTAGGGAGATCGAAATAATCCTAGTTCTACACAGGAACCCCAATGAATGAATAGGATTCGGTGAAATAGAACTGATAGAGATAAAGTTCAGATTAATTTATAGGAGAAGGAAAATGATAATAATGATTGCTTGAGGATATTCCACCTAGTCACAGGAACTATATAGGGATCCAAGAGTTCAGGTTTTGAAAGCTTCTGAATTAAGGGAATTTATACCAAATCATGAAGACTTTTTTTCACTTGTTGATATCATGTTTCTTTCTTACTTGGTTGAATTAGTTTTTTAGTGTTAATTTGTTGGAATGAGAATGTTTCTGGGGTTTAAACATTTGTGTTTCATATGCATGTGTTAAACAGTGAGACTTTGTATGAAGATGAGGACTTTGATCAGCATCAAAGGCAACTTGCCACAATACTAGTATCGAAGGTAGTGTTATTCTGCTCATTATTTGAACTGTCACATGTTCTATTGATAACTGTGCGATGCTGTTTTTGCATATATGGAGTCTCTTTCTTCATGTAGCTAAGCTGTTATCATGTGTTTTACATGATATTTGAGATAACACATAAAAGTATTGTTGGCTTTCATCCTTTTTGATTTGATTGTACCCGGCTTCTAAACCAATCACCAGAGGCCTTAAGTATTCGTCTCATGGTTTGTGTTTTAGTATCTGATTTTTTTTCGCTCCTTTATGTTAGGTTTATTATTACTTGGGCGAGCTGAATGACTCCCTATCCTATGCCCTTGGAGCTGGTCCTCTGTTTGATGTTTCAGAGGATTCTGACTATGTCCGTACTCTTCTAGGTGAGAATTGTTATTTGGTTTCATTCTATTTAATTCAAAGCTGTATGCAGATCTTTCAAGATTACTACAATCTCTATTGATAATATTGGTTCAGTTGGTGTTACTTGTTAGTGGTTTTATTCATTTTGGTATAATGAAATCATATGTTCTATTCCACGACAATTTATAAAAATTTTATGTTTTCAGCTAAGGCTATAGATGAATATGCTAGTTTCAAGTCCAAGGCAGCAATTGTGGACCCAAGACTGGAAGCAATTGTGGAGAGGTCGTTGGAGAAGTATGTATAACTATAATTATTCTTATGTTTTTGTATCCTTTACTTTGAGTTCCCTCAATTCTCTCAATTTTATTTTCGTTGCTTTTCCTCAATTCAGGTGCATTGTGGATGGAAAATACCAACAAGCTATGGGAACTTCCATTGAATGCAGGAGATTGGATAAACTTGAGGAAGCAATTTCAAGAAGTGACAATGTTCGAGGAACTTTGTCATACTGTATTAATGTCTCTCATTCCTTTGTGAATCTTAGAGAATACAGACAGGAGGTAAGGGAAATGAGATCTTATAGTTATATTATATTGAAGTCTATACGCAGAATATATCCGGAAAATCTTCCCTTCCTTTTTCATTCCTTTAATTTTAGTTATTGAGCTATATTCCATTGAATTTTTTATGATTTTAATCATCTTTTAAACATCTCTTTTGGTGTTGACCGTTAACAGGACTCTCAAATCTTTAGCCACTGTTCTCAAATGAGACAAATGTTTGTGCTTGAAATATTTATGAAGAGTTTTTAACAGCGGTGGTCTTGACAAAAGTTTATGTTACTTGTTTTTTTCTGTTCAGGTTCTCCGTCTCCTTGTTAAAGTATTTCAAAAGCTTCCTTCACCAGATTATCTGAGCATTTGTCAGTGTCTTATGTTCTTGGATGAGCCAGAGGGGGTTGCGAGCATATTGGAAAAACTTTTACGTTCTGAAAACAAAGATGATGCTCTTTTGGCACTTCAAATAGCTTTTGATTTGGTCGAGAATGAGCACCAAGCTTTCCTTCTAAATGTCAGAGATCGCCTTTCATTGCCAAAGTCTCAACCTTTAGAGTCCGTAGAGCCAAAACCCAGTGATGCAGATTCTACTCAGAATGCTGGTGTGAATGGACCAGATGATGTTCCAATGATGGATGGGGAATCAGCTTCTGCTGTCAATGTGCCTGAGGATCCAAGTGAAAAAATGTATGCTGAGAGGTTAAACAAAATAAAGGGAATTTTGTCTGGAGAAACTTCAATACAGCTTACTCTGCAGTTCCTTTACAGCCATAACAAGTGAGACTGTATTCTTTAATGATATTTATTAGATCATTATTTATTTGTTGGTACTTGGTAGTATGTTGGTTCTTATACTGATTGGATGTAATTTGCATTCAGATCTGACCTCCTTATTTTGAAGACCATAATGCACTCTGTGGAGATGAGAAATAGTGTCTGCCACAGTGCTACCATTTATGCCAATGCAATAATGCATGCTGGAACAACTGTGGATACTTTCCCGAGGGAAAATTTGGTGAGTTATTATCGCATAGTTTTGTTTTGCCCCTCTTTCCCTGTAATTTCCCATTCTTAAGGTTTTTGTCCCTTGAAAATTTTAGGATTGGTTGAGCAGAGCTACTAATTGGGCCAAATTCAGTGCAACAGCTGGACTTGGTGTTATCCACAGAGGTCATTTGCAGCAGGGAAGGTCACTGATGGCACCCTACTTGCCTCAGGATGGGACTGGTGGTGGTAGTCCATACTCAGAAGGTGGTGCTCTTTATGCCCTCGGTCTGATTCATGCCAACCATGGAGAGGGCATCAAACAATTCCTCCGTGATAGCTTGCGCAGCACTACTGTTGAGGTACTCATAAATATAGATAATTCTCCCGTCAAAGAAAAGACTATTGCTATATCTAATGTGTTGTTTATGGCCAGGTCATTCAACATGGTGCATGTCTAGGTCTTGGATTGGCATCTCTAGGAACTGCTGATGAGGGTATTTATGAAGAAATAAAAAATGTTCTCTACACTGATAGCGCTGTTGCCGGTGAGGCTGCTGGTATCAGTATGGGCCTACTCATGGTTGGAACAGGCAGTGATAAGGCCAATGAAATGCTCACTTACGCACACGAGACACAACACGAAAAAATTATAAGGTAAAGATGTTTCACTCGGCGATCCGTAAACCACGGCTTCTCTGGCTCTGATATTTATTGTTTCTAAATGTTTCAGAGGGTTAGCTCTGGGAATTGCTCTTACGGTCTACGGAAGAGAAGAAGAGGCGGACACTTTAATTGAGTAGATGACTCGAGATCAGGATCCAATATTACGTTATGGTGGCATGTATGCACTAGCATTGGCGTATAGCGGAACAGCAAACAATAAGGTCATTCGTCAATTACTTCACTTTGCAGTGTCTGATGTGAGTGATGATGTCAGGAGGACTGCGGTCCTAGCATTAGGGTTTATGTTGTACTCTGATCCAGAGCAGGTTAGCTCTGTCCTTTTCTTTTTATATTTCCTCTTGTCCCGAGTTACTTTTTTTTTGTGTGGCTGTAGTCTGTTTTGGTTTATTTTTTGCGATTTACAATGTTACTTTCCTACACTGCAGACTCCGCGAATTGTTTCCCTCCTATCAGAATCATACAATCCACATGTTCGTTACGGAGCAGCTCTTGCTGTGGGTATTTCCTGTGCGGGTACAGGTCTTAGTGAGGCCATATCTTTGCTGGAGCCTTTGACCTCG
>Ga0315913_1000742_pt1 | contig 31639 bp, 12 predicted proteins | sample MpolsnodulesMG_FD_207736 | JGI IMG/M metagenome (GOLD analysis project Ga0315913, IMG submission 207736) | Medicago polymorpha root nodule microbial communities from Los Angeles, California, United States - small nodules | ecosystem: Host-associated > Plants > Roots > Nodule | place: USA...
CTTTGATGTAATTTAATTATGTCAATAACTATGCTTTGAAACAATGTTTAGCTTTTGTTTAGTTTTATGATATTGTAACTTTGGATTTGTTTGATATTGTAACAATGACAGGTTTGATATGAAATTTAATCATATGATATTTCATATTCGTGGCTATGTTCATGAAATTTTTGATTATTATATTAAATTCAATATCATAATCGTGTTTAAAAAAACAGAGATTTTAAATGGGGTGAACCGATTTAAACTATCAGATTTTTTACTCTTGTTAACCTTTTTTAAATGGGTTCAACCGATTTAAATTAAAGGATTTTAAATGGGGTGACCCGATTTAAATTAACAGATTTTAAATCGGGTAAAGGGTGGAGACTTAAAATCAAAGACAGTTTTTTAAATCGGCCACCTGTAAATTGGATCATGAACCAATTTAAAAAGTCATTTTCACCCCATTTAATAAGTGTTTTCTGTACTAGTTTAAACTGAAGAGTAATATAGTGGTGTCACCATATGAGAAGGGTATGAGCCCCTGATTCATATCTAATCAGGAGCGGAGCTACGTAGGGACATAGAGAGGCCATGACCTCCCCAAAATATTATATTATATATATGTATCTTTGGACATGAATGTCAAATGTGTGTAATGCACTCTAGCGGTAAAGGAGTGCGCATTTGAGTTTTGCAACTTGGGTTCAACTCATGGTTATTCAAGCAAAATCCAATCATATGAACCTACACCTACAACTTTACAAGGACATTTAGACTGAAATTCTGGCACGCAATATGAGCATGATGCCAAGACACGAGGAATGTCGAGAACAATGTTAAGACATCGTGACAACACAAATAACAAACTAAAGATAAATGTTGAAGGTAAAAGGGACAAGTAATTTGTCAACCCAGGAAGGAAATCCACTATAATAGTGTTAGTTTGAAGCCTGCATAAACTATCGCCAATCTACTAGCTCCGCAGCTAATCGCTACCTGCGCAATTTCTATCTAAGACACTCCTAGAAAAGATACCCCTCACTCACTTCCTCTCAATCAATCTACCTGTGATAAGAACAAATACAATAAAAATAGAGAGACACTCCAAGAAACAGAATTCACTTTTTCTTAAAAGCTTACAAGTGATTCACAACTTACAACTCAACTACAAGTCTAACTCAAGCATTGAAGAGATACGTTAGTGGCTCACAAACAACAATGGACAAACTAAAACCCTAAATGACTCTTTTGCAAATGACGACTTCAATAGTTCTTTAGGTCTTGAGTCTTCCTTTATATAGCCTAAATACATAATGGGCTTTTCTTCACATGCTAAACAATCAGCAGACCACAACGAATATATGGTCTTCACAATTTTCTAGGAGCAAATATATTATTTCCTTAAATATCTTGACATCCATTTTAGGAAACAAGATAATGCATAAACCGACCTCTGCACCTTCTAGAATCACAGGCTTCTTGGATATCAATCCACGTGAATCATCTCTTCAATAAAATCTTCAATGATCTCACGTTTAAAACAAATCTTCCAAGAATGTGAAACAAGGCAGGCTATGATGTCGTACCAATATGTCGAGACATCTTGCTAGAACACTTGTTTTAACAAAATACAGCCAATCACTTGTCTACAAACCTAAAAATCTCCCCCTTTGGCAAATTTTGGCTAAAATAACATTTGCAACGCACATCTTCAATAAACCAAAAACTTGCACAGATAAAAAGAACAGGAGGGATACAATCATACCTTCTTTCATTTTAACACAAGAACTCATCTTGAAAGAAAGTACCAATAAAAACTTCAGCATTACTTCAAAAGAACATCTTCAAAAATAATGCATCAACATAATATGGAACTTGTCCAAACATATCAGAGGCAAACGCAGCAGAATAGATGGAACTCAGCCTCACAAGAAAAACATCTTCAGAGAGAAATAAACTCACAAAAAAATAACCCATGGAGAAATAAACTCCCACAAATAAAACTTTGCACAGAGAGAAACAAACTCTCACAAGTAAGACTTCATCAAAGAGAAATAAACTCTCACAAATACTTCATCAAAGAGAAATAAGCTCACATAGACTTCATCAGAGAGAAAGAAACTCTCACAAGCAAACAACGTCTTCAGAGACAAATAAATTCTCACAGTCAGGATGTCTAGACATCAGGTATGACATCATCATAACAGAAACATAACACACCCACATGAATCCATACATAAAGCACATAAACTAGCATCATGGCTTCATCAAGCTAGTTAACAATAATAGTCCCCCTCAACAGTAGATCAAAAATGCATCATACTATCCCTAACAAATTACTCCCCCTTAATAGGCATAAATATGATGCAACCATTATAACTACCATGAATACCTTTATATCCCTTTTTAGCCATAAATTCTGACCAAAAAAAACCATGCATTCAATAGACGAAAACAAAGAATAGTATAATTAGATCATAGGCACTTACCAGACACATCAGAATAAGCTTCCTCACTCCTCACTCCTCAGAATAGGCACCTCCACCTCAGCACAAGCTTCCTCACTCCCGCCCAGAAACTTGTTGATCACGTTAGAAGAAAAATCTACACACTTTGGTCATCACCTTCCGATCCATCCTTCTCATCACCAACAGACACATAATTAATATCCTCATGATTAGAAACCTTCTCCTCCTCATCATGATCAGTTACCATCTTACTTTGGGATTTTTCATTATCAGAGGTTGACTTAGACTCTATTTGATCAGGTTGAACCAAGGATGTTGTAACATTCGGCGTAACATCAGGTTGAGTCAGGGTTTCCTTAAGAGGGCCAACAACATTATTTTTAGATGGTGCAGACAAAGGGTCAAAAACAATAGTTCTAGAAGGAGTCACAAGAACACTTTCATCAATAATATTATCAACATTTGGTTCGACATTAGGGTTTTTTAGGGGTTTAACATACATATTTGACATGGGATGAGGATTATTGACGCCATGTACAAACTCAGCAAGGTTTTCAGACTCAGTCAAAACAGGTGGAACACCAATCGACATAGAGGAAGTCACAGAAGAACTTACATTTGGAGTTTTCCTCTTTCCTGCAGTAGGAGTTTTGGGTTTCCATTCTTTCCTAGCTTGAACAATCTTACCACTGACCTTTGGTTGAACATGAGGGTGAGGATATCCATACAATCTATAATAGTACGACCTTATGTGACCATGTCTACCACAATAGTGACATCTCCAAGGTGATTTCTTTTTGTTTATTTTTTGGGGGTTCCGATGTTGGACAGGATGTTGAGGCATGTGATCCAACATTACAAACTCAATCTTCTTTTAAGGAGACACAAACTTCTTTGTGGGAATTTTGATTTCTTTGTTCACAGTGTCATAGTCAAAGCATATTTCTTTCATATTTCCCAACTTGCAGTATTTCATCTATCAGATTAGAACCATTATTCAACATCCGAACAGATTTGGTCATGCTTTCTAATTTGGAATTTAACAAGGTGTTTTCCTCTTGTAGGTCAGTGATGATTGAAATAAGTTTCTCTTTTTTCAGACAAAAATCATGATGGTTTTCTTCTGTTCCTCTCCTAAATTGCAAGCTTCTACCCAATTGGTGTACAACAGTTTGTAAGTATCACCTATCTCTCCATCAGATATGTCTTCATCACTTGAATCATTATTAGAATCACACTTTCCTATAAAAAAAACATCACCCGTTTTCCTGTCCCATCTTCGCGTTCTCTTTCAGAATCTTCATTAGAAGAGGTGGGTGACATTCCCCCTTTTTGATTTTTTTTAAAAACGTGGAATACTCATCTTTATCATGACCATAACCCTCACATTCATAACATTAATCTTCATTGCCTTTGTTTGGTCTTTCTTCAGTTTTGTTTTTGTGTGAAAAATCAATGTTCATAAAGTTCTCAGACTACATGTCCTTAAGATTTGGCATTGACTTTCTGTCCATCATCTCCAACACTTTGTTTAATTCTCTACCAATACACACAATTGTATCTGAAATACTTTCATCAGTCTCCATTTCACATTGAATATCTTTGTCATCAGTGTTGGAAACGAAAGCTATGTTTTTCTTCTTCTTTTTAGATCTACCATTGATAGTTAATTCAAAGGTTTGAAGTGACCCAATTGGTTCATCCACCTTCATGTTACTAATGTCTTGGGCTTCCTCAATGGTCGTGATATTCATGTCAAATCTCTTGGGCAAAGATTTGAGGATATTTCTAACCAACCTCTCTTCTGACATCTTTTCTCCTAAACCATCATGAAACCTATTTGGGGTTGGCCTAGTGGTTGGCTTGGGATCTTGGAGTTTGCTCCTCCAAAGGTCTCAGGTTTGATTCCCTCTAGTTCCAATTTCGGTGGGCTAAGTTCATTCAGAGCTTTCTCTGGCTTTAAAAGGGGCCCCCGCAAGTGGGCGATGGGATTGGTCCCCTCGAATTAGCCGGTTCTTGGATCGGATACCGAGTTTTCAAAAAAAAATAATCTTTCATCCTGAGATTCTCAAATTTAGTAGTGAGAAGCTGGAGTCTTGATATAGCCTCTTTAGAAGTGCCTTCATGAGTTGTTCTGAGGATTTCCCAAGCATCTTTGGCCACAGTACATGTGTTTATTAACCTGAACATATTCTTGTCAAAACCATTTAACAAAGCGTTCAAAGCACTAGAGTATCCAAGATCAAGTCCATCTTCATCTTTAGACCATTCTTCTTATGGCCTTCAGGTAGTTGTGGCCTTTCTATCTTTGTCCATAACAACAAGGTGTTCCCAACCTTTAATGATAGCTTTCCGTGTTTTGCTATCCATGGATTTGAGAAAAGACACCATTCGAGCCTTCCAATAATCATAGTTGCTACCATCCCAAATTGGTGGTCTACTAATAGACCCTCCTTCCATATGACTAGAATTTGTTTAACCCTGGAGCTCACCCAAAAACAAAACAGGGTGCTTTCTCTGATGCCAATTGAAATTCTGGCACGCAGTAAAAGATGTTGAGCACGATGTCAAGACACGAGGAATGTCGATAACAATGTCAAGACATCGTACCAACACAAATAACAAATAACAAACTAAAGTTAAATGGTGAAGGTAAAAGGCACAAGAAATTTGTTAACTCAGTTCAGTGCAACGTCAGTTATATCTGGGGGCTCTAATCCAGGAAGGAAATCCATTATAGTAGTTTAAGTTTGAAGCCTGCATAAACTATCTTCAGTTTACTAGCTCTGCACCTAATCGTTACCCATGCAATTTCTTTCCAAGACACTCCCAGATAAGAGACCCCCCTCTCACTTCCCCTTAATCACTCTACTCGTGATAAGGACAAATACAATAAAAATGGGAACACACTCCGAGAAACAGAATTCACTTTCGCTTAAAAGCTTACAAGTGATTCACAATTTACAACTCAATTACAAGTCCAACTCAAGCTATAAAGAGAAACATGAGTGGCTCAAAAACAACAATGGACAAACTAAATCTATAAATGACTCTTTGCTAAATGATGGCTTCAGTAGTTCTTTAGGTCTTGAGTCTTACTTAATATAGCCTGAATACATAATGGGCTTTTCTTCACAGGCTAAACAATCAGTAGACCAAAACGAATCTATGGTCTTCACAATTTTCTAGGAGCAAATATATTATTTCTTTAAATGTCTTGACATCCATTTTAGGAAACACGATAATTCATAAACCGACCTCTGCAGCTTCTAGAATCACACGTTTCTTGGACAGCAATCCACATGAATCATATCTTCAATAAAATCTTCAGTGATCTCACGTTTAAAACAAATCTTCCAAGAATGTGAAACAAGGCACGCTACGATATCGTATAAACATGTCGAGACATCTTGTCCAACATCTTGCTAGAACACTTGTCTTAACAAAATACGACCAATCACTTGTTTACAAACCTAATATAAACTATTATTTTTCCCATCCTACGAGGTTCTCGTGCACCCTATTTTTGTATTCAATACCGCCCTTCAGATTTTATAATCTGAATAGAGTTAGGATTATAAAATCCAAAACCTACCTACATATTAAACAAAAACAGTAACTTTCTCATTTCTACAGTTTCACATTTACCCCAAAACTTCTCTCTTCGTATCCCAAAATCTGAAATCCACACATTGGGTGATACTTGGAGGGTGTTTTGCTTAAAATCATCACATTTTAAGCTTTATCAAATATCAACCTAAATGTTAGGTCTCATTCCCTCTGCATGCAACTGTTTGGGTTCGATTTTTTTGTAGCACTAAAGTTGTTTATATTACAAAATCCTTACAGTATTGTTGGCATTCGAATTTTATGATCTGAACTATACAGGTGGGATTTTTTTTAGGCTAGTTTCCTGGGTTTTTGTTAATTGTGTGTATACTTGATTATGAATGTTATAGGTATGAAACACATCAAGGGTCAAAGAGAAGTGATGCATGTGTATGTTAGGCGAGAGCGTGTGTGGAGGTTGGCAACGGAGAGGGTAGTACCCATGCGTGGTGGTAGGGGTAGGGGGAGGGCACACTGTGCTCATGGCGAGGGAACATCTCAGGAGAACACTCTTGGGCCATTGTATGAGCCCCATATGATAAGGGAGAGCAGGTGGAGGTGGAGGATGATGTTGAGCAGCATGTGGATGTGGAGCCAAACCCAAAGTAGCTAGAGGACTATCCCGGTGGCAGACATGACTTGTTTGTGCTGTCCATGTATGATGTTCACATGGCCAAGATGTCTGATGATGGAGTGGTAAGAGGCTACACTTTTTATTTAATGAAAATTGAATTTCTATGTTGTTTTAATTATTGTAAATTGTTGTTAATTTTTCCATGTATTATTCTGATTTTTGTGAAGCTGATGTTAATTTTTTTCTTTTAAATTTTTGTGGTGGCGTGACAGTTTAAAATGTATAAACAACTTGAAGAATATTGGGGCGTTACATGATGATGAAAACACCACTCAGATGGTAGCACGATAGTTCAATGATTCCATAAGAGTTGTCGGTCTTTAATAGTTACAGGATACCAACTACAGTGTTATTGACCACATGTTACTTTCTGCCTCTGTTGGCACAAGGAGACATCTAGCTTCCATCTTCCGTTGGGGAAGGTGACAGTGACCCTTAATGATGTATCATGTTTGCTGCATCTCCCCATCAAATGCATGCTCTTGGACCATGATTGTCCAGTTTCCAAGGCTTATGTAGTTGATATATATGATGGTGTAGTTGTTAGAGGCTGATGTGGTCAAGGCCTGGGATCAGGTGGAAAAGTCAAATGGTGTCTATGCACGTTTTAACTAGTTGAAGGATGTTTTCTAGGAGCATCTTCGAGAGGTAACACGCAGCATAAGCGGGGTTAGTCTCTTTGTATATATTTTCTCTAGTTGGTTGATGTCACGCTCTTCACTGACAAGAGCGCCACCTATGTGGATGTCATGTACTTGAAGTACTTCAAAGACTCGGAGTTTGTCTTTGATTAAGCATGGGGAGTTACTGCCCTTGCACACCTGTACACAGAGCTTAACAATTCCTCCCTGACCAAACATCTGGAAGGATGGGTATCTTTGTTGCAGGTATAAATAAATAAATAAGAATGGACTTCGTATTTATTCACCGGTATGTTGATTGTTAGTATACTTATATGTTGTTGACATTGTTGAAGGCTTGGGTATTTAAGCACTTCAAAAGTATGGGTGTCAAGGATGTACGAGGTGGGTATCAGGACCATCACCATCCATGTGCCATGATATTTCTACCGTTGAGGGGTCTGGCTGCACCTGATCCTTACAGAATGCATCTAGATCAGATGGATATGGAGAGGTGTTTACATGTCCCTATATGTTGAACACCGTTAGATATGTCTGTTTGAGCGGGTCAGTTTTGTTTTGTCCATTTTGTCACAAGACATCCATGTGACAGTGCATCCCACAAATGACCTTATCGGAGATCAGTTACCTCTATGTGCACTATCTTGGTCATATGTTGACATATTAGGACTTGGGGCTTGCTTTTATTACTGATGTTGAGCCTGCACAAGGTTACATCATATGGTTTTATTCCATTTCACATCAACATTGCATACTTTTGGACGAGGCTGTTCATATTTAAAGGCCAGCCGAGCAGAAGGATCTTGATGAGGTTGTTGTTCAGCATGATGGAGAACATGGGTACCTAGAGCTAACCGGAAGGTTCGGCCATATAATTAAGAGACCATGTTTTATCCATCATGGCCAGTGGTGTGGTGGAGTGAGGGACTGATGAATGGAATAGTTTGGAATCAATTTTTGCAGAAGTTCATGGAAGGCTGGTTTATTGTTGTAGGCGTGGTATGGGTAGCAGGGGTCCTGGGGCTTAGTTTGATGGTGTTGTAGTATTTTGAATATATTTGATGTTTGAATATTTTGTTTCTAACCTATGGATAATTTTTGTTTTAATTTTATGTTTGAATATTTGTTTTTTTTCTTATCGTTTCGATTACAACATTTTTTTAATTTAATCACGAATGCATGTTTATTTCAAAGGATTATATAATCTGTATGTATCAGAGAAAAAAAGAGAAAAAACAGTGTCTATTTCTATTTTGATACATTTTGGATTATATAATCCTAAATGTTTTATGACATTTCAGATTATTATTTAGGATTATATAATCTAAAATATGCCTTTTTTTACACCTCAATTTCACTTTTATAGGGTGTTTGACACTTTTCGGATTATATATTCCTAATTGGTTTAATGTTTTTCGGATTGTATAATTTGAAACGTAGTTTTAACAAAGACTACACAAACATCTATAAGGGGATTTGTCTTCCAACAATTTCTATGCTGTTCGGATTTTATAATCTTAACTTTTCGGATTATATAATCCGAACAAAGTGTGTTTTTTAGGAGGAAAAATTAGGACGCGTTAGAATGCAATATGATGAAAAAGTAATAGTCTGACATTTATTGTGACAGACAATATCTATACATTAAACAAATGGCTCCCTCATAAAAAAATTCCTAAATCTGATACAAAAGATTTGGATCCTCTCCTTCCCCCTTTTTCCATAACTTGTATCTATCTCTCTAAATTTTAGAGAGAAATCAAGAGAGAGAAAAAATAAATAAAGATCAAGAGAGTGATGGAGAACGGGATAATGAAGGAAAGGAAAAGATTGAATTTGGATACGAAAACGTCTCATTTTTTAAGTGTCCAGGCTTCATACGCACACTTGATTTTTACTTTTTTTGGTTCTAAAATTTTAAAGAAAAACTACTTGAAAAAGATAAAATAGAAAGGGACAAAATAACTAAAAAGAAAAGGTGAGACCAACATCACACAATATAAAAAAGGATTTATACCTTAAATTAATCAGTGTTTCTCCTTCTTCTCATGTTATCATATCTTCCACGGGTCCACTACAACATTAAACAATGACACGTTCAATATGATAATTGCACGTTTAATATTTTAGTATGGAATGGAACCAAAAGTTCTTTTCAACAACTCATCAACACCAAGCACATAGTTCTTCTCAACAATTCAACATCAACAAAAACATATAGGATTCAGAGGAAAATAATTGAAGCTTGAAATGATGGCTCCTCCTTCTCATACTTCACTATACTATTGTTCTCATCTGATACTATTAGCTCTTGGAATTTTAAGTTTGCAGATGTTAACTCATATTGAAGGTTATGGCTCAAAGGTTGAACAACTTCCTGGTTTTCAAGGTCCTCTTCCTTTTGAACTTGAAACAGGGTGAGAGCAATCCTAATCCTTCTTTTTTCTATTTTAAGATATGAAATTTAATTGGTAAAGCTTAACTATATAGTTGTCCAGTATATACACTTTTTTATTTGTTAGTGATTCCTTTTTCTGAGTTAAATCAATAGTTATAATATGTTATGTTTTTATATGGCGTCAAATGAGTTGAATAACTATACCCTATGTACTTATACTTAGTTATAAATATTTACTTGGATACTTTTAAATCAATGACAACCTATATTTCTTATCCTCCTCTTCAATTTCATAGGTTATGAATAACTATACTCTATGTATGTGTAATTAATTTGTTTTTCTATTTTATAAAAACTATTCGCAAATTAAATATTCAAGATATCCGCGCAACACGCAGACTTTTATCTGGTTGTTTTGACATTAAGTGAAGCTCATTATCTCCTTAACTCCAGCCATTTGGTTATAAATTTTGAACATTTTTTTGGGCATTCTCAAGATCTTCTTAGAAAGGATTCATCCAAATAATATTTTATGTTTTTTTTTTAATTAGAATTCTAGTAAACTAATGGTCCCCATTCCCCCCAATTATAAATGCACAAACAAACAAGAAATAGAAATGGCTGTGTACTGTGTGGTGTGCCAAGTAATGTAGTTGTGTGTCATAAATTTGATAGGTACGTGGGGTTAGGAGAATCAAATGATGACATGCAAGTGTTTTATTACTTTGTCAAGTCAGAAAATGATCCTCAGAAAGACCCTCTTATGCTTTGGTTAACTGGTGGTCCTGGTTGCTCTTCTTTTTCTGGCCTTGTCTATCAAATAGGTAATTTTCAAATGATTGTTTAATATTTTTTGTGAATCTTGTTTTGACAGTTTATTGATAATGCATAGCTGGATATATATGCTTACCACATTATTGTTTTGCAAGTCACATAGTTCTCTCTCTAGCATTTTGATTGTAATTTTGTATGAATACTGTTAAGAGTTCCATGTAGAGAGTAACTTTAGCGCAACTGTAAAGTTGTTGTCATGTGACTAAAAGGTTACAGGTTCAAGTCCTGAAACAACCTCTTGGGTAAAAAATAGGGTAAGACTACGTACATACACCCAATGGTGGGACCCCTTCCCAGACCCTGCGTATACGGGAGCTTTAGTGCATCGGGTTGCCCTTTTACCGTTAAGAGTTCCATATTGAATGAGATAAGGTATAAAAATGAGTTTATCAATGGGAGGAATTCCTCACTTTACAAGCCGTTTTTGTATGAATGAGTTAGGCCAAACCCAAATTCTATGATAATATCAAGTCTATCCAAGATTCATTGGGCCACTTGCATCACTATCGGGTCATTCAGGTCGCACTTTAAACATTTAACTAAGATCATGTTTGGATAAATAACTTAATTAAGAACCTATTTTGCAAGTGCTTCTGATTCACGATAGGAATCTCCAATTTGACAACTATGCTTTGCTTATTTTCTTGCTTTGGTTTAGCTGATCAGTAGAATTTATTGTGCTGAAATTGATCCACTCAACAACATTCATAGAGTAATTTTTTCATCAATTGAATGTTAATAGGCCCATTTGCGTTCGAAATCAAGGAGTACAATGGGAGCGTGCCTAGTTTGGTATCAAGGCCACAGTCATGGACAAAGGTGTTTAGAGCACCTCAATTATGCAATACTGATTTTATTTAATCCAAAGTTTCTGATAAGAACTACTATATTTATTTGTCATGTGGTAATAATATGTATATAATTTGTGTTGAGATAGCTCTACAAATCAAAATACTCATTCCTTTTTATATGTTTCTTTTCATGATTGTTATTCGAAGGTGATTTACTGGTAGTAATGTTAATGATCTTTTGGTCAGCTATGCAACATTATTTTTGTAGATTTGCCACTTGGAACTGGTTTCTCATATGCAAAAAATGTCAGTGCTCATCGAAGCGACTGGAAATTAGTTCACCATACTCATCAATTTCTTAGGAAGGTATGTTCATTATACTAACTAGGTGAAGACGAGCACTAACGTGCTAGATAGAGTTTCTTCCACATCTTCAGACTTTTTTTTTTTCATGATGGAGGCAGACTATGATCTTCTTTTATGAAAAACCGATCATGTTACCGTTGTCATATTCATTGTCACACTTTTCTATTTCTCTTTGTTTAGTATTTACTTTAGGAGAATCATCTCCTAACTATGAATCAAAACAAATGCTGTTTCGATCATTTTCTTATCAACTGAAACAAATTATCTGTATTTTATAGTGGCTGGTCGATCACCCTGAATTTCATTCAAATGAATTCTACATTGGAGCTGATTCATACTCTGGCATTCCTGTCCCAGCCATTCTTCAAGAAATTTCAAATGGTTAGAATTCTTAAAAAGCCTAATAAATTGTTTATTTGCATTCCCCTTTGACAATAAGCAAAGAAAAAAAGTTCAGCATATTAGAGGGACTGTCCGGATTACCAGGGTCCCCATCCTGCAAGAACCGGACGGTTAAGAAGAAGAAAAAACCGACTGATATTTTTCCATTTCTTTGATTAACAGGAAATGAAAAAGGTCTCCAACCATTGATAAATCTCCAGGTTTCCAACCATAATTTTTATTTGTTGCTTCTACTACCGACGAAAAATTAATCTAAATAGGGATTCCTGAAATACCATAGATCTTGATATATGGATTATGAAGCCTAAACAAGTTTTAACATTTTCAGGGATATCTGCTAGGGAACCCTATTACAACATACAAAGAAAATAATTATCAAATCCCATATGCTCATGGAATGGGACTCATCTCTGATGAACTCTATGCGGTAATATTATTACCAATTTAATTTGTATGTATTGTTGGTGTAAATGCATGGATTCATATCTCACAACGTAGATATTTGTGAAGATATTTTAGGCTTAATGGTATCATATCTCTGATGAACTCTACATTGATGTGTTATCTATTGGCAACAGTCACTGCAGAGAAACTGTAAAGGAGAGTATATTGATGTAGATTCCAGAAATGAGTTGTGTTTAAGAGATCTCCAATCCTTTGATGAGGCAAGTAAAACATTCCAATTTTATCTAAAGTATACCTATTATAAAGAGGATACTATGTTTTGGTGTAACATTTTCTCTTTCAATTTTATCCTTCATTTAATCTATTTAATCTACAATCTGTTCTTTTTGAAACAATCAAATAACTGGAATTTTCTAAAAACCGCATAAAACTTTGCAACTTTCATTGTCTATTATGCAAATTATAAATTCCGAAGTTTACCCCTTGGCTCTTAGAGTTAAAAGGGGAACATTTTAAACATTGGCCAGTTAATCATACACATAGCCACATAAGACGGAAGAGAAATGAGAGACGGGAAAAAGCGGAAATGCTTGTTTGCATTCCAATTAATCATACACATAGCCAGATTGGCCAGTTCTCTCTTGTTATTGAGCTCAACTAAATTTGTTTTTCATATTGTTAAACTATTATTTCTTATCTTCAGTGCCTTTCAGGAATTAATACGTTCAACATTTTGGATAGCTATTGTGAAGATGATTCGCGTCTCTGGAGGAGATCATTGACCGAAGAGTTGAAGAAATCTTCTAGTTCTCATCTCAAAGTGCCCGACTTAAGCTGCCAAGTAATTTTTTACATAACTTGTCAAGATTCGCACACAATGTTTATTCATAAAATGTTTCAAATCTGATGTTCCTCATTTTCATTATTGTTGTAGATTTATGGTTTTTACCTCGCCACTAAATGGGCTAACGATGAGAATGTTCGCAAGGCACTGCATATTCGAGAGGTTTGATATAATAAACCTATAAACTAATTACATCGAGTGATTTTCTATGTTACATTACAAATACTTTTGTATTTGAGTGAATGCATCAAAGAAATCTCATAAACTATTGGATATCAATATCATATTGATGTACATAGCTTTGAGCCCTGCAGGGAAGCATAGGGAAATGGGAACGATGTTACACTACTGATTTCGAGCATGAGATATTTGGTAGCGTTGAGTTTCATGCCAATCTAAGCAAAAAAGGATATCGCTCTTTGATATACAGGTGAAAATTTTCTCTTTATAATCTAGAGTTTATTTCTTTTAAACCGGTGTTGTTACTATATATGTAGTGTTATTCTTAAATTTAATTTCTCTAAAGTGAGCAATTTGTTTTAGAATGCGAAGTAATCTCAATTGTAAATAATAAAATCAATATATCAATATACATTCATGAGCATCGATATCTTAGGATACATGTGAGTAGTATCTCAATTCGATACAAAATTAAATTCAGCCAATACGAACCTCTAGTTTATATCTATTTTAAATATGAATCTCATATTGAGTCCCGATATATTAGGATGAATCCCGATTCAATATGATGAATTGCGATTCTTTCTTATGAATCACTACCTGATCTTTGTGTAGCCAACCAATTTTTCTTTTGTCAACTTTATATAGCCAAACACTTTTGTTTTGTCATTTGATTCAGCTTAAATGTTGAAATTATACATTGGGTTAGTAAATTATATATTGGGTTATAATTTTTCTATGTCGCTTGTTTTTACTTGAAAATGTCAGATTTGTATTGGTAATCTATATTAAAATTTATATTAAGATTTGATTCATGATTCGAAAGTAGGTTTTTCGATTTACGGTTTGATTCTCGATTTGATAGCTATGAATACATTCATGATTTATTATACATGTGCCGGTAACATTGCAGTTGAGATTACTTGTTTTACCCTCTAAAGTAAATTGTCCACTTTCAAGCAGTCAAATTCGTTTTCGTTATAGCTTTCTGGATGCCCTTAAGACTAGCTGATTTTTTATGGCAATTGATATGTTTTTTGCAGTGGGGATCATGATGCAGTTGTTCCTTTCCAGTCTACTCAAGCATGGATAAGGGATCTAAATTACTCCATTGTAGATGATTGGAGGCCATGGTTTGTAAATGGCCAAGTGGGAGGGTAAGAATGAAACATCATATCAATGTTTTAAAAATTAGATTGAATTGGTAGTTGAACCGAATTGATTCCAGATTTATTAGTCCCATTGAGCTGGAATGAATCATAACCGAACCAGATTGAACCAGTGTAACCGCGTGGTTGGTTCATCCGGTTCAATCATGGTTGAACCAATTGAATTATTGAACCATAACATTGAGGTTTCACCCGTTCGACCTACGGTCCAATTTTTTAAATGTTGCTTCATAACCAAGTTTCTGAAGCTGCATCAGATCTTAACATCTATCCTAATCTTAATTAATAATTTTCCTTTCATCCAGATACACAAGGACTTACGCGAATCGCATGACATTTGCAACTGTGAAGGTAAGAAATTATTAATTAAATCATAATTGTTCTTTTGTTCATTTCAGAAAAAAACACTCAATTTGGTGAGAATATGCAAGTGTCTTTGATGAGATAATACAACATCTTAAGATGGATTTTCGTGTAATTAATTTTGCAGGGTTCGGGACATACAGCTCCTGAGTATACTCCAGAGCAATGTTTTCCCATGTTCATTAGGTGGATATCTAATTTGCCTTTGTAAATCAGAAGCTAAGATTGCATAAATATATGAGATGTTCATTTGTCAATGATTAAACAAACAGAAATGTAAAATGAACAAGAAAATAATGTCAAGGTTTCATGTTTCAGTTGTTTCCTGATTCTATCTTCTTCACATCTTGGCTAGAAAAAAACGAAGGTTCTGCTTACTTAGTTACAAAATTCACTGCAAGATAATGATAGATAGATAACAATCAGCATAATATTTAATAACCATTCAAATTTGTCAAATCCACAACGCATACAACATCATGCATTTGAACCTTTTCACATGATTTGAACAATATTAAGAGGATAATAAATATCAGAAACTTTTCTTATTGAACTATATAACAAAAGATTTAAACATTTATATAAATATATCATCTTCCTTATCGACAAATCAAGACTCACACACCTCACTCAGTATTTTCCATAATGATTTCCCCTCACATTTCACTTGTGTTTCCCTTAAATTTAACCAGGCTCTGATACTAATTATTAGATCAAACTATGATCTTAAAACGCAGCATAAGTGCTTTTCTCAATAAGCTATTTTAAGAAGGATGAAGAATAACAAACAAAACTGTTGAATTGAGAGAGAGAAGAGAATGTAGCGAATTTGCTAGTAATATGAATCTTATTAAGTTGTGAATGTACACATTACAAGTCTTTTATAGGTATATATCACACTTGCTTATAGCACAAGCTATCAAACTAACTAACAAGTATTTGTTACAAACTCTGACCAACTTGTTATAAGGTAGTTACGGATTAATTCTTAACAATTTTTTACTTTTTTTTTTCAAAAATCTTAAAGAAAAGCTACATAAAAAAGATAAAATATAAAGAGACAAAATAACTAAAAAGAAAAAGTGAGACCAAACATCACACAATCTAAAAATGGATTTATACCTTAAATTAATCGGTGCTTATATCATATCTTCCCCATTAATCAATGCCACGTTCAGCTTACGTTCTTCTCAACAACTCACTATTTTTTAATTTAAGCTTGAGATGAGACTCCAACTTCTAATAATTCACTTTTCTATTTTTTAATTTACGGGTGCATCATGTGCCTAGTTTTTAATTTAATAATAAAAATTATTAAAATTAAAAGATGCTTTTTCCTTCTCCTTATGATATTAGATCTTGCTTACTACAACACTAAACAACTCCACGTTCAAATCCCCGTGATTATATCTCAGTTGATAGGAATATTGTATATTATATATAAAGATTAGAGTTTGAATCCTAGACACCTTACTTCTCCATATTTAAAATATGTGAGCTCTAATCAGAAGGTTGCTTAACCAAAAAACTTTCAACATAATCATTCCACATTTTATAGAACCCATTTTAAGTGTCAAGTTTCAACTCAATCAAGGTTCTTCTCAACAACTAATCATCAACAAGAACATTTTAAGAGTCAGAAAAATAATTGAAGCTTGAAAAGATGAACAAGTTGCTTCCTCCTACTCGTAGTTCACTATACTGTTCTTTTCAGATTCTACTAGCTCTTGGATTTCTTGGTTTGAATATGTTAACTCCTCTTGAAGCTTATGGCTCAAAGGTTGAACAACTTCCTGGTTTTCAAGGGCCACTACCTTTTGAACTTGAAACAGGGTCAGTAATCTTAATCATTCCATATTTTATTTCATTTTCACCTCCTGTGGGGTGCAGTGTAGGAAGTAATGTAGTTGTGTGTTCATATACTTGATAGGTACGTGGGGTTAGGAGAAACAGATGATGACATGCAAGTGTTCTATTATTTTGTCAAATCAGAAAATAATCCTCAAAACGACCCTCTTATGCTTTGGTTATCTGGTGGTCCTGGTTGTTCTTCTTTTTCTGCCCTTGCCTATCAAATAGGTAATTTTAAAGTGATTATTCAATATTTTTTGTGAATTTTGTTTGACAGTTTATTGATTGTAATTTTTTTGTGAGTACGTTGACCATTGTTGTCAAAATCCCAACTTAAATCCTAAAATCCAGGATTTTGTGACTTTATTTACCCTCCTCAACGACTCAAACCCATAGCAAAATCCCAAATAAGAAAAATCCTAGTAAAATTGCATCAAAATCGCACAAAATCGTAGGATTTTAAAGAGTTTTGAAGGATTTTGTCCATTTTTTTAGTCATTTATGTATAAGTATCTTGTGGACTTTAAACTGAATCATTTATCACTGTATACAATTTATAACATGTATTTAACATTATTTTTGTTTTAGTAAAATCCATCGATTTTGATTGCGATTTTACAATTTCTTATATCGATCATACAAAAGTAGTTGAGTAAAATTTTTCGATTTTGATTGCGATTTTATGATTTTCGATTTTGCTCTTCCCCTTCGACCTGAAGCAAAATCCCGATTTTGACAGTTCCATGATTGTAATTTTTGTGAGTCTAAAAATGAGTTTATAAGTGGGACTGTGGGAGGCATCCCTCATTTACGCCCAGGCGGGGGAAGTTTACGCCAGTTTTAAGTCTCCTACCCATAGGATTCACATTTTTTTTCTGCTGATAACTTTTCCATCTGTGTACTTAGGCTACAAACTGCACCAGTTTTAAGCCTCCTACCCATCTTCCTATCATAGAACTTCCCCTAGGAGCTGACATTCTTGTGACTGTATTCTAGAACTCTTTACATGGCCTTTTCCGAGCCAATAGCAACCAGGCGCTGATACTAATTGATAAGTATCCAAACACTTGTAGAACCTTTCCGTAAACCCTAGTGTGAATCTATTTTGGACACGAATCTCACATTGTATTCTGGTTTATTATGTTGAATCTCAAAAGACTACGATGATGCTGATTCATTGAAATGTATCATTACCTAAACTTAGTGTGGTCAACCACTTCATTTGGTCATTTGATTCATGACCAGTAGAATTAATTCTCCTGAAATTGATTAACTCAGCAACATTCATAGAGTAATTTTCTCATCTATTGAATGTTAATAGGTCCAGTTACATTCGAAATCAAGGAGTACAACGGGAGCATGCCTAGTTTGGTCTCAAAGCCACACTCATGGACAAAGGTGTTGATAACACCTCAATAACTCAACACTGATTTCAATCACTGCAATTAATACAAAATTTTTATTAAGAACTAGTGCTTATAATAGTCATGTGGTTATATTATGTATATAGTTTGAGTTGAGAATTCTACAAATCAAAATACTCATTCTTTTTATATGTTTATTATCATGATTGTGTTATTATATCTTGGTCAGCTATGCAGCATTATTTTTGTAGACTTGCCTCTTGGAACTGGTTTCTCATATGCAAAAAATGTCAAGGATTACCGGAGTGACTGGAAACTAGTTCACAATACTCATCAATTTCTTAGGAAGGTATGTTCCTAATGCTAACTAGGGTTCAGACGGGCACTGCCGTGCTTGATATAGTTTCTTTCACAACTTCAAACTTAATTTAAGTCATGTTGGAGACCAACTATGATCTTCATTTAAGAAAAGTGGATCATGTTACTGTTGTCATATTTCTTGTCGTGCTTTTCTTTTTCTCTTTGTTCAATATTTACTTTACGAGAATCATCTCCTAACTATGACTGAAAAGGAATGATAATTTGATCATTTTCTAATCAACTAAGACAATTATCTTTATTTGTATAGTGGCTGATTGATCACCCTGAATTTCTTTCAAATGAATTCTACATTGGAGCTGATTCATACTCTGGCATTCCTGTCCCACCCATTCTTCAAGAAATTTCAAATGGTTAGAAATTCTAAAAATCACAATTTTTAGGATGGATTAGTATTAATTAATGGTAAATTTCTTTATAATTATAATGATCAGTAGGCCATAAATTTTCTTAATCATTTTGATTTTCCATCCTCGTTCGAATAAATTGATTATTTGCGCATTCCCTTTTGACAATAAGCAATGCAAAACATTTAGCATATTAAAGGGACTGTCCGGATTACCAGGATCCCCGTCCCATAAGAACCGGACAGTTAAGAAGAAGAAGAAAAACTAATGATATTTTTCCATTTCTTTGATTAACAGGAAATGAAAAAGGTCTCCAACCATTGATAAATCTCCAGGTTTCCAACCATAATCTCTATTTGTTGCTTCTACTATTGACGAAAAATTAATCTAAATAGGGATTTCTGAAATACCATAGATCTTGATATATGCATTATGAAGCCTAAACAAGTCTTAACATTTTCAGGGATATCTGCTAGGGAATCCCTGGACAACATACGAAGAAGATAACTATCAAATCCAGTATGCTCATGGAATGGGACTCATCTCTGATGAACTCTATGCGGTAATATTATTACCAATTTAGTTTGTACATTTTGTCGGTGTAAATGCGTTGAATCATATGTCACCATGTAGATATTTGCGAAGATATTTTAGGAAACTAATATCATAAGGTGGTATATTTGATTAGATACATGTATAAGAAAGTTTTACTTTGTAAATACATAGTAATTAATCTCTATTATTTTCGTTATTATTATTATTGTTACAGTTTAATCAAACTACATGGATTGTATTTTCTTGTTGATTACAATGATGATGTGTTTGTACTTGAATTTAATGAATGTTTTTATTATGCTTAATGCTCTACTGTTATCTATTGACAACAGTCACTGCAGAAAAATTGTAAAGGAGAGTACATTGATGTAGATTCCAGAAATGAGTTGTGTTTAAGAGATCTTCAATACTTTGATGAGGCAAGTAAACCCTCCCAATTTTAGCTATACCTATTATAAAGAGGATACTAAATTTCAGCATTGTTTGCATTCTAGTTATGATAATGATAAACCCTTCTGTTTTTTCTTATCTTTAGTGTCTCTCAGGAATTAATAAGTTCAACATTTTGGCTAGCATTTGTAAAGATGATAATTTGCGTATGTGGAGGAGATCTTTGACTCAGGAGCTGAATGCGTCTCTTAGTTCTCGTGTCACAGTCCCCGAATTAAGCTGCCGAGTAATTTTTTCATAGCTTATCTAGATTCGGACACAATTTTTGTCCATAATGCTTCAAATTTGATGTTATTCATTTTCATTATTGTTGTAGGATTATGGTTCTTACCTCGCCACTAAATGGATTAGCGATGAGAGTGTTCGCAAGGCACTGCATATTCGAGAGGTTTGATATAATAAACCTATAAACTTATTACGTCAGGTGGCTTTCTATGTTACATTGCAAATACTTTAAATTTGAGTTGAATGCATCAAATGTACATAGCTTTGATCCATGTAGGGTACCATAGGAACATGGGAACGATGTTACACTACTGATTTTGAGCATGAGATCTTTAGTACCGTTGAGTTTCATGCAAATCTAAGCAAAAAAGGATACCGCTCTTTGATATACAGGTGAAGATTTTCTCTTTCTAATGTAGAGTTTATTTCTTTTAAAACCGGTGTTGTTAGCATATAGGTAGTGTTTTTCTTAGATAATATAAAATCATATTTCAATACACTCATGAGCATCAATATCATACTATACATGTGACTTATATCTCGATTCGATACTAAATTAAGTCCAGCCAATACAAACCTCTAGTTTATATCTATTTTAAATATGAATCTCAATTCACTACGATGAATTCCGAATCGTTCTTATGAATCACTACCTGATCTTTGTGTAGCTAACCACTTCTTTTTTGTCAACTTTATATAACTAAGCACTTTTCTTTTGTCATTTGATTTGACTTAAATCTTGAATTATTTTGAGGTTAGTAGATGATATATTGGGTTATAATTATTCTATGTGCTTGTTTTTACTTGAAAATGTTAGATTTGTATTGTTAATGTATATTACAATTTATAATAAGATTTGATTCATGATTTTAAAGTAGATCTTTCGATTCACAAATTGATTCTCGATTTGATAACTATGAATACATTCATGATTTATTACACATGTGCTTGTAACATCGCTTTTAAGATTACTTGTTTTACCCTCTAAATTCGTTCGAGCAGTCAAATTTGTTTTTGTTATAGCTTTCTGGATGCCCTTAAGACTAATTGATTTTTTATGGCAACTGATGTTTTTTTTACAGTGGGGATCTTGATTTAATTGTTCCTTTCATCTCTACTCAAGCATGGATAAGGGATCTAAACTACTCCATTGTAGAGGATTGGAGGTCATGGTTTGTAAATGGCCAAGTGGGAGGGTAAGCATCAACCTTCATATCAATGTTTTAAAAATTAGCTTGAACTGGTCGGTTCAACCAGTTGAACCGAAAGTCAGCATATTCGCCAGTTGGCTTGATTCCAGTTTTATCAAAGTCCCATTGAACTGGACTGAACTACAATCGAACAAGGTTTAACCAGTGTAACCGTGTGGTTTGTTCACCAATTTTTATTTGTTTGCATTTTTTTTCCGCTTTCTTAATACTTTTAATTTTTCATTTATTTATTTGTGCTCCAATCAAGCCATGGTTGAACCAATTGAACATATTGAACCATAACATCGAAGTTGAACTGGTTCGATCTCCGGTCCAATTTTTTAAATATTGCTTCATAACCAAGTTTCTAAAGGTGCGTAGGATCTTAACATGTATCCTAATCTTGATCATCAATTTCCTTTCATGCAGATACACAAGGACTTACTCGAACCGAATGACATATGCAACTGTGAAGGTAAGAAATTATTATTTAAATCATAAGTGCTCTTTTGTTTTTTAAGAAAAAACAGTCAATTTGGTGAAAACATTTAAGTGTCTTTGATGAGATTGTGCAATTTCCTGATATCAATTTTCATGTTATTAATTTTGCAGGGTTCAGGACATATAGCTCCTGAGTACACTCCTGAGTTATGTTTTCCCATGTTCTCTAGGTGGATATCTAATTTGCCTTTGTAAATTAGAAGCCTAAGATGGGATAAATATATGAGATGTTCATTTGTCAATGATTAAACAAACATAAAAGCAAAAAGGACAAGAAAATAATAATGTCAAGGTTTCATGTTTCAGTTGTTTACTGATTCCATCTTCTTCACATCTTGGCTACTGTGTTACAAAATTCACTGCAAGATAATGATAGATAATAATCAGCATGACTTTTTATAAGGAGAGAAAGTCAAAATTTCACACATTTTTTATTTGAATCTTAAAAAAGTGAAATGTGTTAAATGTGAAAATCAAAGGGTTGTTTTTTTTTGATAAGGGTTGATATTTCAAAACGCATATGATTTGTCATGCATGTGTGTATGCAAAATCAATAATTAATTTATTCATCAATAAAAAAAATTTGGTGGTGGCCGGGGTTTGAACCCAGACCTTGCATATATTATGCATTGTTCTTACCAACTGAGCTAAGCTCACGATGACTTATTCATCAATAATTAATGTTATTACTTTACGCTCTAACATAGGTTCTTAAGTTTCCATCGTGTTTTACTCAAAAAAAAAAAAAGTTTCCACCGCGTTTAGCAATGGATAATCTACATTAAAAAACTTGTGGGACACACAAGGTGGATTTCTCCTTCCAACCGAATTTTCTTTAAACGCAAGAGTTAGAGATTGAACCTTAATCATTTGCTTAAAGAGTCTAAATCCCTTACCACTTTGAACAATTCATTGTCGATAATATTATTTATTTTATACTTTAACATAAGTAGCTCACTTTAGAGGATCCCCTAATATATGATACAATATTTCAAGAGTAAGATTGGATAAGAGAATCTTTCAAGTAATGTAATTTTATGGGGTAATTCAAATTCTTCCATGTAAGTTCTATTATTTGAATGATAAATTTAAAGAACATTCAAAACGAAGAGATTTTTCTAAGTACAATTTCTCAAAACTAAATTTAGTCAAATAATATGTCGTTAGAAATCCATCTCTTAAGGTCAATAAGTGGAAAATTCATGTTCAAATTCAAGCCCATGTATACCGTAATATATCCGCAAACTGAATTATACCCACGGGGATTTAACAATGATATTTTACTAAATAGAAAAATCATAGAGAGCGCCTATATACGTAATGCATTCAACTTGACAAAAATCATGTTTAATATTTGATATTGATATGAATTTAGGGTCTGTTTGGTTCGAGTTTTTTGGTGGGGAGGGAGGGAATATTGTTAATTTGATATGTTAGGTTCAATTTTTAGAAGGGGGAGGAAGTGAATGGAAGGGGAGGGATTTTAATGAATCCAGAACTCCCATTATTACATTGACAAAACTATCCTTAAATTGATGTTAAAACTTAAGATTATTTCGTTAAAATTTAATGGCAAAAAGGTAAATTAATTTTAAAATCTCTACCCTTCATTTATAGACCAAACATGTTTTTAATTAAAATTCCTCTCTTCTCATCCCCTTCTTTCTTTTGAACCAAACATTTATCTAATGAAAATATCTCTCTTTACCTTCTCTCCCTTTCCCTCTCCTCCCCTCCCCTTCCATCTATTGAACCATACGGACCCGGAAAACACATTGAATAATTATTCAAAGTTGAGATATCTTGAGTGCACCTTTGCTCCATTAAGAGAGCCCCCATTTATACCAATTCACTTCATGGATGTTTGACATGTAGCAAATATAAACCAATGCTTGGGATTAAAAGGCTTAGAAAAAGCATTTGTTTACTGGAAAATATACACACGCCTCTGCTCTTCCTTCTATGATACAACACGCACTCCTTCTTCATCTCCTAAAAAACGTCGCCCCTCCATCTCCCTTTCGCCGACGCGTCCCGCCACCAGGGCACCGTGGTATCACTTCCGGTACAAAAACGTGTGTTGTTTTCATGTTTCTGGTTTGTATTTCTTGTTACCAAATCTCTTTCAGGTTCCCAATTGAAACATTGGTCAGATTATTCTTAAAAAAATTCATCCTTTGATGATGAGAGAAACAAAACAAAGAGAAACAGAACATCTATACACTAAGAACAAGAACAAAGGGAAATAAGAACGAGGGAATAGCGTGAATACGATGGAACAATGTTTTACTTGTTTTTTGTATTATTTTAAATTTCAGCCTTTAGATGTTTTTATGCCCCATGTCTTGCATCCATAATCTTAAATGGACTAAATGAAGTATAGCTAAATGGAGCAAAGATATCTTTTGTTAACTTGGTGGTATAACTAATTTCCTGTTTCTGATTCGTTAACGAGTGTCCTTAAGTACCCTGAAGACACTATTATCCTAATACTTTTAGGGTCTTGTTAACAAGGGCATTGTTTAAGATAAGTATAGGGGGTACCTACTAGCATTCTATTCCACTTGTTAGCACAACAATAAGCATATAAGGTAAAAGAAATAAATGACTATTGCATGTAAGAAAGAACAAGTCTAGTGCAGGAAACAGAAGATTAAAGTAACATGCAATAAAACGTCATTCAGTAGTATATGTAGCATTTCCTTCTCTACATGAATTAACTTCATTGTTAGTTCTCTGCAGCTTAAGGCCCTGGCCCTAAAAGCAAAGGTGCATCTTTCTTTTCATTGTTGGAATCTTTCTTGGAATTAGGGTTCCCAGAAGAGGCTCTAAGAGGAGATTCAAAGTGTTTGCTAGCAACATCAGGAGGAGGTGCATCTTCACCAGGAAGCACAAGAAGACCTTTCTCTCGAAGTGAAGACGGCTCATTGAAGTATGTACTCCAAAGGGAGTCCACAAGCAGCCTTTCTTCCCTAATTGCTCCAAGGTCCTCAGTCGACATTAAACTGATGCCGTTTATCCGCTCTTGAAGAAGCTGCTTCATTTTCTCATTATCTTCTGGAGAGCTGTCAGCGCCATCTTTTGTATTGCGAGTAAGCTCGAAGAGGCTTTTAAGGGCAGCTTCACGGACATCTGCATCTTCACTAGAGGCGAGGTGCATCATTGTACGATGGAGCCCTAGCTCTTTCACAATGTTGCAATCTGAACTGTTCTCGAGCAATAAGTAATGGATCAAGTTGAGAGCCTTCCTGAAATATTGTAAAATTAAGAATCAGTTATCCCTCAATTAGTAACGAATGTTGAAAAGGCTATTATCCTATTTGGATAATCAACTTATTTAAGCATTTATCTTATAAATACTTACTCCCTACGTTTCTAAATATAAGCAAATTTTACTTTTTAGGTTCATTCAATTAATGATGTATGTATAAGCTCTTTATATAATTATGTTCATGTAAGCTGTAAGTTGTTATTCCTAAGCTATCCTAACAAGCTTGTAGAAATTAGTTGAGAATAACTTATGGAAATGTCATAAATTGTTCCCATAAGCTCTCTTTAACGGTCTCACAAGTACATATGTCGGTAAACAAGCATAAATAAGTCAATTTAAACAGATCCTGAATGATTTAACTAGAAGGCATCACGGTCTCACAAGTACCTATGTCAGTAGATAAACTCAAATAAATCAATCAAAACAGATCCTTAGTCATCTAATGATGAGCTAAAAAATCAAAAGTATTCAACATAATGTAAAATTTATCACAAAGAAAACCTTAGTTACCTTTGAAATCTAACATTTTCAGAGGTCAGTGCATCTCTCAAGGCTGCATAACCATTTGCTAGACGAAATGCAGCGACGCCGGGCTTGTTGTGTCGAATTAGAGCTGTCAAATTCAACAAAAGTAGAAATAAGAAAATACCACTCCAACTTAGAAACAAAATACCATTACAAAATAAAATAGTACATACAAGATATTGCACCCAGTGCTTTGGTTCGAGCAGTCACATCAGGATCTGAACTGAAATTAGAAACTAGAGGTTCAAAGCCATTTGCTTCCATAACAAGTTGCTGACTTTTCGGATTATTCTGGACTATTGTAGTCACAACATCGGCTGCCTTGGCTCGAATATTGGCATGAGGATTCTTGAGGTAAGCGAGAAGAGGAGTTAACCCGCCAATTGTGTGGAGATCTAGAGAACAGGTAAATAGCATGAAATAAGTGAGATGCACGGTTGTTGGAATCAAAGAAAACACAAATCCACATTGACCAACCATTTATCGACTGCCATAGAAACTAAATCCAATGCATCAAGAAAAGTTGTACAGGATAACGATAGCAAAATAACAATTCAGCAATACCAATTATTTTCATGATTACATGGAAAAACAGGTGAACATGAACCTGAGGGACGATATAAATTAACTATTTTCAGCACAGCATTTACAACTAAAAACATCAGGTGTCTTGAAAATGGAAGCCAGAACTAATGAAGACAATACAACAAGAGTAACGATATTTGTACAACGATTAGTGTGAAATAATAAATATAACACCAACTCTAGATTTGAAGAAACACATAATCATGCAGTAAACAAATTGTGAAGACAGCTACAAAATACTACTTAATAAATTAAATTATTATCTCCAAATTTGTAGCAACTCCCAATGGGAAACGACAACAAACAAGCATAGCCAGATATACTTCATTATATAATCTAGTAATGTACTCTTCGACAAAATCAAGTTCAAAGCCATTCTAAAGACTCACCATTAGCCATATCAATTGATTCAACGTGCTCTTGCAGCTCATCCAACATATCTGAAACAAATTCATGTCAAAAATATACCTGAGTTAGTATAGGATTTAAGGAAAAATGACATTTAAATAAAATCAAATAAAATGCACTTCAACTTTTGTTAGTCTTGCATCTCATTAAGCATTATGTATTGAATACCTTCAATATCTGCAGGGGTAACCCCTTGGTTTTCCAACTCTTGCTCAGGAGTCTTCATCACAAGTGTGATCTCTTTCATACGTTTTACAATGTCAACGGTCTGAGCTTGCATCGCTTCCATAAACCATTTTCTATCCTCCTCACTACAGAATCATAAGAATTTCAAAGTCAGACCCTAGTCCACTAAATGCTAATTTCAGCTGTTCAACCATATTATTCATATTCTACAACGATAACCGTTTTTTTTAAATATAATACTATTAAACAATGCATTAAATTTTGAATTTGGGGTTTAATTTATGAAAATTGTACTGAATAAATAATAGAAATAGCAAAATCAGGCACTAGTCCTCTAAATATTAATTTGAGCCCCCTGACTCATCTTCAACTTCAAAAACCACCTTCTCATTTTCCAAGAATTCAGAACCCTCCAACTCCAAGGTGTTTGAACCCCTCCATATTGGAGGGTTTTAGTCCGAAGTTGATTGGATTGGGAGGGAATTTTTTAGAGGGGATGCAAGGGAAGAGAAATGATAATCCTTCCCTCCCTTTGTTTGGGAACATTCAAAATAAAGGAGGGGTTTGGGAAATTTCAAAACTGTCCAAAACCCTCCTTTACTCTTCTTTTGAAATTTCCCTAGATGAGTAGTGCTAGCAACACTCACTCAAACACTGACTTCCTTATTGGTTTAAATGAAGGTGGGTCTCACACTTTGGAAATGGGTTCCACTTAAAGTGGTGGGACATACATTAATTTCATCCAATAAGAGAGTGAGTGTTAGAGAGAGTGACCCTAGCATTCCTCTTCCCTAGATAGAGGGTTTGACATTCAAACAAGGTGGGAGTATATCTCTGAAGCACTCACACAGACAGACAGGCAGACACTGAATACAAACTGACACCAAATTCAAGTAATAGAAGTAGAAGTGATCCAACAATTTAATGTCAGACACCAACAAGCGTCAAACACCTCACACGTACATTCGATTTGAAGTGTTGATGCTACATAGGAGTTTATCCTCACTCCTTTTCCTCCAAATATTACACTCTTTCCCCAATATTGAGTTCAAAATCCGTGTATTCTTTCTTTCCCAGAATAATCTACCCTTTCCCTCCCAATTTCCATGCAAATACTCATAATCATAAGCATGGATTTTTAGAAACAAAAACCACAAAAGAAAATCCATTCTTTCAAACTACAAATCATAAAAGCACAAAACCATACCCCTAGTCTCTGAATATTGATTCATATTCAATAACACCAACCATTTTTCCCTAATAGAATTCAATTCTGAAGACGACAACAGAGCTTAAGAAACTACAGCCACTAAAAAAAGAAACTTTTCTGATAAAGCTAACTGCAGACCCTCAAAACTTTTGTAACAAAAAAAAAAAGACCCTCGAAACTGTAACAAAATCAGACCCTTCCAGCCTCCTCACTAGCTCACTCATATTAATATTTACACTAATCGGAGCTTTTGATTCTAGAATCGAATTTTACATTATCCAAACACAAACATCTTTCCCTTCAACTCACTTAGATTCTACATTGACAAAAATTATTTAGAGTGAATCGATTATGTAAAATTGATTCCGACTAAAAGTGAGTTGAAAATAAAGTGATTTATATTTTGATATTTGATATACTTATGTAGAAGTGGGTGAGTTTAACAATAAATTTGAGTGTTAAAATCATTCTAGAATCAAAAGCTCAAATTTCTAGCTTCAGGTAGTATCAATTCTAGAGGCAAAATCAATTCTACTAGCGTCAACCAAACATACCATAACCAATTGGTCCCTCTAGAAGTGAAACGAAACATAGTCAGAATTTACATAATCAACTCATTCAAGATCAATTTTTATCACCGTGGAACCAATCACACACTTAATATCAAACCAAAACACAATTTCTTTTCATAAAAATTAAATTTTTACAAATGGGTATACGTTTTTCCACAACTAAACCTAAACAAAACAAAAAATTAAACATGTTGTATCATCCTAAATCATTATCAATAGCTACTTTAACCTAAACAAATAAAAAGTTGAATCTGTACCTTAAATTACGAGGTTGACGAGTTCCATCCGAATTAGCAATACTCCATTTGAGTAAACCATCCCAGTTAGGTCCTTCTTTCGCCATATCACTGATTCACCAAACAAAAACAGAGAAAAAAGAGGTTTTTTGTGTTCTTGAAGAGGGTTTTTTGATTGAATAAAGAACAGAACTTTTTGTAACAAGAGATTTCAGAATGGAAGTATATATAGATTGTTGTGATAAAGATTCGAGAAGCGTCTCAAATATTCCAGAATTTCGAGAGTGGGAACACAAGTAGCTATAGAAAAAAAAAACGAATCGTCAAAACATTTTTTTGGGTCGGATCGGTTTCTGTGTGGAGCCTATCGGCCCAAACTATTTTGTTTTCCAAAATACATTTCCCGATGGATTTTGCTCTTGAAAATTGTTGTTCACACATGTCATAAGGTTTGAAAACAACCACTAAAAGATCAAAATGTTCATCGACAGTTAATTGTTGCCGGTTTTCTATTTCTCGACAGTCAAAATGTCGCCGGTTTTGAAATCCTTGTTAGTTAATTGTCGATACGTTGTTCCATCAGCTGATAACAGTCAGCTACTCCCCCTACTCACTATTTCATCAACTTATTTTTCCCTCTTCAATCTATACTCAAATCCAATATTTTTTTCCCCAATCTTGCTCCAAAATCCTTGAAGCATCAATCCTAGGAGGTTTCAACACACTTTTGACGTAAAAAAACAGGCATTGATGCTTTTAATCTGTTTATTTTTGGATATATTTCTGTCAGTTTTCGCAAAATGACTGACATGCACGTATCGACACTTAAGTGCCGAAGTATGGGAGCATCGGCAGTTAACTACCGATGGAATTCGGTAGTTAACTGTCGATGTGATGGTTCAAAATATGTTAGTTACTGCCTATTTTTTGGAATTTTTTTTGTTTTAATTCATTATGCAATTGATGGATTTGCATTAGTTAGTTGTTAATTCATAGATATGTGTTGTTTATTTATAGTTATGGTTGAGAACGTGGATGATGATATGGGAGAGACAAAACCAATTTTTGTCGAAAATTCCTGAGATGTCAAACCGGCTAAGATTGAAGTCAAACCAAATATTGATGGAGTTTCCATCCATGTTGAAGCTTCATTATATGTTGACTCCAGTGTCGTTCCACTTGATGCCAACGAAGTTGACACGGCTCATTTTTTCCGAAGATGTTAAATGGAAAGATAGGGATGATTTGCTTAATTGGGTACGTCATCAAGCAAATAGGGCGGGATTTGCAATTGTTATACAAAGATCCAGTTTGATCAATCCAATGTTACAATTAGTGTGTGAAAGGAGTGGCGATCACAAAGTGCCGAAAAAAAGATCAAAGCATGAGACAACGGGCTCAAGAAAATGTGGGTGTATGTTCATGGTTCGTGGATATCTATGTAGGCAAACAAATAATTGAAGATTGAACATTCTTAATGGAGTTCACAACCATGAGATGAAGCCAAGTTTAGAATGACACATGCTTGCAAGTAGATTAAAGGAGGATGACAAAAAGCTTGTACATGACTTGACCAAGAGTTTGGTGTTTCCAATAAATATTGTGTTAAATTTGAAGAGCAAAAGACAAGATTGCAAGACAAATATCAAGCAAGTATACAATGAACGTCAACAAACATGGAAGTAAAATAGAGGTAACAAGACAATGTTGCAGTTTCTAATCTCAAAGTTGGAGGAGCACAACTATGTTTATTTCACAAGAACACAAAGTGAAAGTACTACTATAGAACACATATTTGGGGCTCATCCAACATCCGTTAAGTTGTTTAATAATTTTCCAACGGTTTTGGTTATGGACTCCACTTACAAAACCAACATGTATAGGATGCCAATGTTTGAGATGGTTAGGGTCACCTCGATCGATTTGACATATTCTGTTAGCTTTGGATTTGCGACACATGAGAAAGAGGAAAACTTTTTTTGGGTTTTACAAATTATGCTTAAACTTCTTAAGTCAGATATTAATATGTCTAAGGTGGTTGTGACTGACAGGGATACGACTTTGATGAATGCGGTTATAACTGTTCTCCCTAAAAGTAAAGCAATACTTTGTTATTTTCATGCTGGGAAAAATGTTAAAGCCAGGGGCATCACCGACTGCAAATATCCTTTGGGAAAAAAGGATGGGAAAGAGGTGAAACATAGTGATGTAGTGAAGATGATAATGAGAGCATGGGATGTTATTGTTGAATCACCCACTCAAGAATTATATGCAAGTGTATTACTGGAGTTCCAAAATGTTTGTAATGATTTTCCAAAGTTTATAACCTATGTCGAGACCACGATATTGGATGTTGTTAAGGAGAAAATAGTGAGGGCATGGACAGACCATGTGTTGCATCTTGGCTGCAGAACCACCAACAGAGTTGAATCGGCTCATGCTTTAGTAAAGAAATATTTGAGCAATAGTGTGGGTGATTTGGATACTTTTTGGGAGAAAATACATGATATGTGGTGTGTAACGCCCTATTTATTATTTAATTATTTTTGGTTGAGTTTAGAGTCTTTTATATGACTTATGTCATTTACGTTGATTTATGACGTGTTGTGGTGTATTATATTTTATTAAGTGGCTTTATATTATATTTTTTAGTAGAATATGTTGGAATATTAGAATAAATATATTTGGAGGGCTAG
>Ga0315913_1000746_pt1 | contig 31619 bp, 17 predicted proteins | sample MpolsnodulesMG_FD_207736 | JGI IMG/M metagenome (GOLD analysis project Ga0315913, IMG submission 207736) | Medicago polymorpha root nodule microbial communities from Los Angeles, California, United States - small nodules | ecosystem: Host-associated > Plants > Roots > Nodule | place: USA...
TTTTTTTTTTTTTTTTTGTTTTTCATCGTTCTCGAAGCTTAAACCTGTTTGTTTTCTTGATTTTTGAGATATTCAATTGTATATTTGTTTAAGATTTATGACTTATTATTGTTCTTGATGAACATGTCATCAATTGAGTATCTTTTTCAATATTTGTGCATTTATATGTATGTAATGTCTATGAAAAGTTTCAGAGTTACAGCCATCGGCCTGCTATGCACTACAGCACAATATCATTTTTGGGGTCCACCGCTATTTGGGATTAATGACCATGAATACAATCAATCAAATTTTCTAACATTTTTTTCTTATTTTGAAAGCAGTAAATATCAAATCAAATGCATGTGTAGATTTCGTTTTTGCCCTCTTTGGTGTAATGTCTGTAGGCTTATGCGGTACTAATGAATTTAGAGTGGAATTTCGTATGTCATTGCATTCCTTTGAAATCAAAAGAGACTTTGTGTGAATAAGAATGAAAAATACAGTTTGGAGGACTTTTTCATGGAATTTCAAGGGTTTATTTTGGTTACGGCAAATTAATTCATATTTTCATCAGAAATGGAACTGCTATTGTCCATCTTGTATTAAGCATGCTTAAGCATATATGTCATATTACTGATGTTCTTGATGTTTGACCTGTCATGTGCTAAGTTTAATTAAACACTGAAGTGCTTTGTGTAGCTTAGTTGCCATTGCCAACTTATGGTTTTTTGATTTACTTCCTCTTATTATTATAAGATTCAAACTGGTTCCATTTGTCTCTTTTAATTTGCAGAAATAATAATTTAAGTTTGATGGTTCCGAGTTGTTATAAGTGGTTAAAGTTTACATTCATTTTTGTTTTAGAAAGCACGCTATGGGTGATAAATCTTTTGCTGCCAATCATTTTGGTGCTTCAGTGACGTATTCAACCTTCAATAACGGGAGTGTGGTTGGCTTCCAAAGGGCATCTGGAGCTGTGACTCGTCCTGTTAGAGTGGGTTTTGAGGATATATTGAATCACACCCAATCAATGGCTAGAAGCTTTGAGGAAGTACCATCTCAGACTCAAGGTCCAAATGAGTTAATTTTGCAGGCTCTTAGAGATTTTATATCTGAAAGGCATGGTGTACTGGTGGAAGGTTGGCGAGTAGATCTTAGACCATCAATGATCGGCTCTGACATGTATGCAGTTTACTGTGCACCTGATGGAAAGATATTCGATTCTGTGTATGAAGTAGCTAATTATCTGGGGCTACCGTCTGGCTACAATTCTATGGAATCTGAAGTAAGAAATGAAACGTCTCTTTCTTCTGGTGGGCCTCACCTATCCAGAAAAAGGAAGTCTTCTAGAACTCTGGCAGCCAATGGTTTTGCGGAAAAGCAGGGAACCTTTGTAAATTATAAGGATTGTTCTTCTGATGGTTTAAGCATGGAACATGTGATTGCTCAGGGAACCGCCCTAAAAGCCACTGAGATTAGAAGAAAAGAGAATGGTCACTCCGACCCTCATCAATTTGCTGTAAGTGAATCTAATTGATAGTCCTTTTGTTTTGTTATGGAGATTGTTTTGTTACTTTTGTTTTCTCACACTAATTTATAATTTTCGGGAATTCTTATAGTGAAAGTAAAATTACCTATTCATGCATGATTTTGAAGTTTTTTAATAAATTTCAGGACGAACTTCCTCTGCAGTTTAAGGACTTCTCTGTTCTTTCTTTGGGAAAAGTTGATGGGAGACCTTCATATTATGATGTTAACCTTATCTTTCCTGTGGGTTATAAATCTTGTTGGCATGATAAGATTACTGGCTCTCTTTTTACGTGCGAAGTTTTGGACGGGGGTGATTCTGGACCTATATTTAGGATTAAAAGGTGTTCATGTTCGGAATTTCCTATTCCAGATGGGTCAACCATCCTTTCAATTCACAATCATTGTCAATTTGTGAGCGAAACCAATGAAGGTCAGAGAGAGACTAATGATAGTATGGATTTAGACGGTGATGAGAGTATCCAGATGATGCTTTTAGAACCTTGTGCACCAACAGAAGATGACATCTTAAGTTGTGTTGTCAGTTGCTCAAGTGAAGCATATGCATCAGAAGGATTAAGGCCAGTTGCTGGTTCAATTCAATATAATACTGGATACTCATTTTCTGATAATATGAATTTTTGTGATGAAATTGGTCAAATTTTGGTGGAAGAGCGGTCCCCATTCTCAGCATGGAGAGTTATTTCTCAAAAGTTGGTCAATGCTTGCAAGGATATCTGCAAGAAGAACGGAACTTTTAAATTCTATTGTAAACATGTTGAAAGTGAAATGGGCTTACATAGATGGGATTTAAGGAATAGCGAAAGTGATACCCACTTCACTTCGTTGGATAAATTTTGTGGTTCACCTGGATCTGTCAGCATTCCAGACACAATTTATGCAGACAGTGACGTGAAAGACCTGTATGAGCTCTTAGATAAGTGGTTGGAGCAGGATAGATTTGGACTAGATGCTGAATTTGTCCAAGAAATTTTGGAACCGCTTCTTGGTGTGCAAGACTGTTTGCAGTATGAACGTCTTAGTAGTAGAAACAATAGCTCTTCATTGCCAACAGTGGAAAACGGTTACCTAGTGGTCGATCGTAAAGGTCAATCTAAATATCAGGATGAAGTAATTCAAGGTTTATATAGAATGCCTAAGAAGGCAAGATTGACCGAGTACGTTAAGGAAAACCGATGTCCACCTCCTGGGAAACCACTGTGCTCCAGAGCTCCTACTGAACTCATTGGGGACATTTTTCAGGTATATATGTACCTGTCTGCAGTGAAACACATTTTTATTTTACCCTTGTACATTCTTTGGCTTTATTTTTTTTGATTGCTAAGATGCATTGCCCTACATTTTTGTTTTGTTTCTGTTTTTCAGGTTTGGGATCTTTTAGAAAGATTCAATGAAATTCTAGACCTGAAAGAACCATTGTTCTTAGAAGAGCTCGAGAAGGAACTTATCAACCCATGGTTCAATGAGTTAGATTTCCCTGAGAAATCTGACAGGGGAATGGGTGGAAGTTCACGAGGGGGTGATGGTGATTGCCGATTAATATCTGAAGCATGTCCATCAGGTTCCACAGGAGCTTCTTCCTATGTCAGATGCTTTGGTGCGTCTTTGACTAAGTCTCACAGTTCACTACTAAGAGTGCTAATAGGTGAACTGCAATCGAAAGTGGCTGCTCTGGTGGATCCAAATTCTGAGCCTGGAGAGGCTCGGACAAGACGGGGAAGAAGGAAAGATATGGATAGTGCAGTTCCACGGACCAAGATCAATATGCTTCCTATAAATGAATTGACCTGGCCAGAACTAGCGCGTAGATATATCTTGGCTTTCTTGTCAATGGACGGTAACCTGGAGTCTGCGGAGATTACTGCCCGGGAAAGTGGTAAAGTATTTCGTTGCTTAAGAGGTGATGGTGGTTTGCTGTGTGGTTCCCTTCCTGGTGTGGTTGGGATGGAAGCTGATGCATTGGTAAGAGCATAACTTTTGTCTTAAGAAATGATGGACAAATCTAACTTTTGTCTAATATGATTAGATACTTCTTTTCTTCATAGTGCTAATTATGGGTCTTGATGTAAATTAATTTGCATTACAACTCAATTCTAAAGCAAGAATTATTTTGGTTCTAATACAAGAAACAGATTGTAAGCCGACCACTTTATTATGTATGTTTTAATATGTACGTAGTAGTATGCGAAGTTTCTAAGCATACTAAAAGACTAAGACTGTCTTTTTACATTTTAGGAGTCATGCTTATAACTCAACTATAGTCTCGGAATATTCTTTGAATCATGCTAAACCTAAGTGCTTCTCATTAGACTTTATATTTCATTATGCGTTAGCAAACATGATCTTCATAAATTGCTTGTCAAAATGTTGTACCGTCTGAGTTCCAATCTCACTTTTCCTGTTATGTTTTCAAGTTTTCCTTATAAGGAGTAGCTCATGGGTTGGTATAGGCATTTTGACTACTTTTAACTTTACTCACTTCAGGTTTGAACGGTATGGCCTGAGTGCATGTTTCATATTGCTAATCGATTTCTGGAAGTATCTTTCCTGTGTCATACACTTTCTTTAGATTTTATACTTTGCGTCTGTTTGGTACTTTTCTAGAAGTAATTAAACTGAAAGAAATGATAGAAGTAGCACTGAAGCTTTTTTTCCTTTTCTTTTTTGTATTTAAAACTTTGCTTTCAGTTGCTTGCGGAGGCTACGAAGAAGATTTTTGGTTCTTTGAGCAGAGAAAAAGATGTACTCATCCTAGAAGAAGAGGAGTCTGATGAAAATGGTTCTTCTGAAGCTCAATTGGCGAATGATGGTAATATTCCTGAATGGGCACAGGTGCTGGAACCTGTCAGAAAACTACCAACAAATGTGGGAACCCGAATCAGAAGGTGTGTTCATGCAGCTCTAGAAAAGAATCCGCCCGATTGGGCAAGGGAAATACTGGAGCACTCGGTTAGCAAGGCAGTGTACAAGGGCAATGCATCTGGACCAACAAAGGTGCTCTTCAGTGGCATTTCTCCTTTATTTTATTCTATTTATTTATTTACTCTGTGGGTGCATGTATATTGAAATGGCCCAAGACTAGTGTAGAACTACTATTTTTGTTGCTCTGGTTACGCTGATGCCATAGTTTCACCACGTATTTTGCATTATATATTATCATAATTGTCTGTTGCCTTCTAGTGTATTATCTTATATGTTATAAATGCAAGTGATCTTGTAATTTATAGTAATCACTCCACATGCATAACGGAAAACCCTGCTAAGGTATTTTGCATTACTCCCTTTTGTTGTCACCTGTTACAGTATCAAGGCATCCTGACATACACACACACACACACACACACACACACCGTATAATGAGTGTTAGAGAAATCTTGACCATATGGAATGGTCAACACACGCGCGCGCACACACACACATATTCTTCCTCATTCATTACAGAAACTCAGTTTCTTACTTAAAACTGTTCAGATCATCAATTGTATAATGACAACTAAAAGCATCATGTTATTCTGTATTTACAATGTGATAGATCATGTGGTTAAAACAAACTATTCTTAATTTTGCTGTGTTTTTTTTAATGAAGCACAAACCTGAGTTTGGATATCCTTGTTGTTTATAAACAGAAAGCAGTTGTTGCATTATTGGATGGTGTAACTGATGGAGTGCAGCAGAATCCCAACAAGGGAAGGAAAAAGAAATTTTTTATATCTATTTCTGACATTATCATGAAACAATGCCGCATTGTATTACGTCGCGCAGCTGCTTTAGATGATTCGAAAGTTTTTTGCAATTTGCTGGGAAGAAAATTAACAAATTCTTCTGACAATGATGATGAGGGGCTTCTTGGAACTCCAGCTATGGTGGCCCGCCCTCTTGACTTCCGGACTATTGATCTAAGATTGGCTTCTGGAGCTTATGGTGGATCACATGAAGCTTTTCTCGAGGACGTACGTGAGGTATGTGTTCTATCAAACTTAGATTGCTTAAACAAGCAGTCTGCTAATTTTTTTCTTTAGAATACTCTTTCCTCTCAGCCCCAAATTTCTCTGGTATTATAGTATGGTTTCTCTCTTTTGTAAAGGCTATGTATATAGTGTTTTTTTATGTTTGCTTGTGTCCCATTTGAGTACATTGATCAAGGGGAACCATTATTTATTTCCTTAAAAATTAGGATACTGGTCTCTAACATGTTTTCTGCTAGATGCAAGTCACTCCTACAATATGTATCAATCTTTTCAATACATGGAGTGCACTAAATTGTACATTTGATGTTGCAGCTGTGGAGCAATGTTCGTGTTGCTTTTGGGGATCAACCTGATTTAGTTGAACTGTCAGAAAAATTATCCCAGAATTTTGAAAGTTTATACAATGAGGAGGTTGGTACTTTGATGGTGCACGCATAATCAGTATTGTGCTTTCAGTTATTTATTGAATATTTAAATTTCTTCCTTGGGTACAGGTTGTCACCTACGTGCAAAAGTTTACAGACTATGCTGAAGTGGGATGCATAAATGCTGAAATGAAAAAAGAAGTTCAGGCTTTTATTGCTGCATCAAATGAGATTCCGAAAGCCCCTTGGGATGAGGGAGTCTGTAAAATTTGTGGCATCGATAGGGATGATGACAGTGTCTTACTGTGTGATACTTGTGACGCTGAGTATCATAAATATTGCTTGAACCCTCCTCTTGCAAGGATCCCTGAAGGAAACTGGTACTGTCCATCTTGTATTGGTGGTAAACATGCAACTCAAGATCTCACAGAACGAGCACAGCTTACTGGAAAACGTAGAAGTAAAAAATTCCAGGGACAAGTTAATTGTCTTTACTTGGATGCGTTGACTCATTTATCATCTGTAATTGAAGAAAAAGAATATTGGGAGTACAGTGTGGGAGAGGTTTGTTGATATACACCTATTTATGTTTCCGTATACTTTCACCCATCCAATGCATATAAATCTTTGGAATATAATGGCAGTATGGTCTTCTATTTTGCACTGGATCTTTGTTATGTTTCCTACTTAAGTGCCGCATCAATTTTTTGGTAATGGCAATATGGTATATGCTTCCCATTCATTATCATCTAAATGAATCTTAACATGATTCTTTTTTTATTAATGATATATTGTCCCTTGACTCTTACAATGGCTGATTTTCATTTCTTGATTTCCTTAGGCACAGAACATCCTTTTTATCTATTAATGGTTTTCCATCATCAAAGTATTGCAAAAATTCATCTCTTAGTCAGGCACACCTGACCCCACTTGTTTATTGTATTTTAAACCAATATTTAGATATTTATGCAATGTGACCCCATTTATATGGTATTATTGTCTCCATTTAATCCATTCATTACTAAGAAGAATGATAACGAGTGTCCTAATAGCATTAATTAAGAGACCAAAAGAGTTAACTTTGTATAAAAAAAGTGTTGCAATTATTAGATTGATAAAAATAACTTGTATTTATTATGATGTGACTTTGACCCCACTTATTAAAATGTCTGGATCTGTCCTTGTTCTTAGTTGAGCTATTATAAACATTGTTATGATGCTTGATTTGACTTCTATTATCAAGTTCAAAATGCTCTGTTGTATGCAACTTGATTAATGACGGCATATTGCTAAAACTGCATCTTTGTGTTTGTATTTGCTTATTTTTTTTTAATGGTTGCAGAGAGCGCTCCTTCTCAAGTTTTTATGTGACGAGTTGCTCAATTCTTCCCTGATACGACAGCAGCTTGAGCAATGTTCAGAGTTGTCTGCTGAATTAAATCAGAAGTTGCGTGGACTTTCTGTAGAGTGGAAAAACCTGAAAATTAAGGAAGACGTTTTATCCACAAAAGCTGCCAAATTTGGTACATTGTCACAATGTACCACTGGGGAAGTTGGTCTTAAGGAAGGGTTCACATCTTTGTTCTCAAATACTAGTAAATGTCTGGTTAAGCCACATGCTACAACCACCAATCCTAGTGGTCTTGGGGTATTTGATGATAGTCTACCTTCAGAAGAGATTCCCAAAGAGAAGTGCAGGTTCAATAGTGTTGATAAAATAATATCTGTGACACATTCAAATTCTGATAGCCAAAATATGAATTCCATAGAAGGACAGCTTAAGACTGTTCCTGTGGCTGTGGAGTTTCAATGTACAGATAAATCCCCCAAGTCTTTTCCATCCTCAAATCATATGCCTCAAGAAATAAATGGTTACAGTGAAGGACAATGTGTGCCTGTTGAAGTTTCCCAAAATGCTGTTAATGAGTCGGAACCATACCACCTTGAGCTCAATGCCGTCAAGCGTAATATCTCACTACTGCAGGAATCTATAAATAGCGTAGGATCACAGCTTCTGAAGCTCCCTGTTCGTCGGGAACTTTTGGGTATTGATTCCATTGGCCGACTGTACTGGGCTTTGGCTACACCCAGAGGACGATCACGTATAGTTGTTGATGCAAGCGCTGTTGTTCAGCATGGAAGAGGATTGTCAGTTAGCAAAGATTCTGGAGAGAAGCTTTCTGCTCTGCAGCATTGTAAATCATCTGAGAAGGATAACTATAAGATGTTAGGGCTGATGAAGGACTGCTCTCCTTTGATGTCCCAACCACTTAATGCGTTAGCCAATAGTTCACCGTGGATTGTTTATGAAACTGATTCAGAAATCGAGGAGCTATTGGGTTGGTTAGATGATTATGACCCTAAAGAAAAAGAACTGAGAGATTCCATTATGCTGGGGCCAAAATATAGATCTCAAGAGTTTATTAATGCACACACTGAAGGTCAGGTTGAGGACCAAGGACCTGTTTATTTGCCAAGAAATACAGCACCTAACTCTCTTGTTACAAAGGCCACTTCTTTGCTGGAAAAGAATTACGGTCCCTTCTTTGAGTTGGATACTGCTGAGGTTTTGAAGAATCAAAATAAAAAGGCCAGAACAACTAATGATGAAAAGTTGTATAGGTGTGAGTGCCTAGAACCCATATGGCCTTCTAGGAAACATTGCTTGTATTGCCACAAAACCTTTTTGAGCGATGTGGAGTTTGAGGGACACAACGGTGGAAAATGTAAAGCAGGACTTCTGGCGTTGGGGAGGAATAAAGATAAAAATGGATCTTCTAAAGGAAGGAAGAACTTGAAATGTGATACCTCACATGAAAAATCCAGAGCTGACACAGAAACAGCTGGAACCTCAATCAATAGATGTTCTTCTGTAAATTCGAGATTGACTAAGTTTTCAAATGAAAACCCCTCTTGCCCATTTAACTTCGAAGATACATGCTCAAAGTTTGTGACAAATGATTCCAACAAGGAACTTGTCAGAGAAATTGGTCTTATTGGTTCAGATGGTGCCCCATCCTTTGTGCCTTCCGTATCTCCTTTTGTTAGTGATTATACACGACCTTTAACCACAAAGGATGTTGGCGTTGCTGGTGGTGCGTCGAAAGCTTCACAAAGCCAGGTTTCTCAGGAAAACACTGACGGAGCTGGCATATGCCATGACCACAAGTCAGGCAAATCTACGGAAAGTTTAGCTGCAAATAGAAGCAACAAAGCAGGAAATTCCAACAAATCATCTTTGGGAGAACAAAGAGACGGGAAACTATCTATTTGTAATCCTGCTTCAGATAAGGGAGTTGATGGTTGCTGTGTGGTTCCTTTGTCCTCCTCGAGACCATTAGTTGGAAAAGTTTCTCATATTTTGAAGCAACTAAAGATTAATCTACTTGATATGGATGCTGCACTTCCGAAAGCTGCTCTAAGACCATCAAAGGCACAGTTGGACAGAAGACAGGCCTGGCGTGCATTTGTTAAATCTGCAACGACTATATATGAGGTTTGTCTTTTTTCTTTCACTCTTGCATGTATATTTTTTCAGTAAGGGCATTCGGCCATTTCAAAGCACACATGACACATCACATTCCTTAGAGTTTCAGCAATGCAACTCAGCTTGCTGAGTTACTTTGTTAATTAATTCCACGTTGCACGTTTACTCCAATATGGACTCCAGCACGGACACTTGACACGACACTGACACGGACACGTCGACACCGCTAATGTAAAAAATAGGACACCGACACGGCTACGTATATGTTAATTTATTTAAAGACGGTCTAAAATGAAAATTAAAATACATATATAAACATCTAACTGGAGAAATTTATTTCATTAGAAACATTTCTACAACAAGATATCATAGTATTTGACCTTTATTTATTCATCTACTACTACTATAAAAAAAGCTAAAAATGATATAATCAACTATAATGTCTATAACCCCTAATTGATCAACATTTCTCAAAACATGTGTAACTCTTGTATCTATGGTGTGTGGAAGCAAGAGAGAAAAAAATTCTTTTAAATATTTGTCTGAGTTGTCCGACACGGCTCGTATGAGTGTTATATAGGTGTCGGACACCAATCATAGGAGTGTCGATGTAAAGAGAAAAACAACTATTTAGGACACTGGTTCGACACGTGTCGTACAAGTGTCATAGGAGTGTCGGACACCGCTGACACGCCTAATCCTAGAGGTGTCCGTGCTTCATAGATGAGAAGTACATGTTTTATGTTTACATGTAATTGCACAATTCCCATGCTATGTTTCTAAGTTCTAACTCAAGTAGATTGCAGAATAATATAGATTAACCTAATCTTGAGTATGTTGATTGACGTTCCTTCCGATTTCTCAGATGATCCAGGCAATAATTACACTGGAGGATATGATTAAGACGGAGTTCTTAAAGAATGACTGGTGGTACTGGTCATCATTCTCAGCTGCTGCCAAATCTTCTACTTTGCCTTCTCTTGCTCTTCGCATATACTCCCTTGATTCAGCCATTATGTATGAGAAAATGCCTAATTCAAGTTTAACTGAGAGCTCTGATCCTCCTGCCGTAGCGGAACCGAAGCCAGTGATCACGGTGGATGCAGATAAATCCAAAGGAAGCCGGAAGTCAAACAGGAAAAGGAAGGAATTGGATGGTTAATCTCATACTGTATTCTTGTCTGAGAAAATCAGAAAGCTGGTCCACTTTTTGTGGTCTGGTATGATCATCCAAAGGAGCACGAGTTTGGACGAAAAAGGTCACGGGTCCAACCTCAGGTTATTAAAGGGGGCAGCCACAGCTGCTGGTGTCACTTGCGCGCTTGTTGTACATATAGGTAAAGCTGACATGCTAACTTGAATGCTCGTTTTTGGCTAAGTAGAATTTGTAGGATTATCTGCTATCGGTGAGGGCACCGGCATGAAGGAATTATGAGGATGCGCCCAATTTTGAAATGATTTTTGCTGCAGCTGTCCAATTGGTTGCTCCATAGGTAGAAGGGGTATTATGTTTTTGATTTTTCTAGCAGAGTCTGATCCATATATGTATACAAATGGAATTAATGTAAAGAAGGAATAGAAGAAAAGAAGTAAAAAAAGAAAAGATGGAAGTCGGACAGTGTTATGTTGAGCAGTTGTAGGCAATATTTCATTCTTTTAACATTTTCTCTTTCACCCCGACAAAAGTCCTGCACACGCATGACCTTGATTTTGTCTTGGGCATCGCTGATGTGTTAGAATGCAGGGGAATTTTTAGAGTCAATGCATTTTAACATCTGCTTTATTGAACTTGCCTAGCTCATGACGAGTTCTGTTTGATTCTTTATGTGCATATGTTTCTCTAATTCTTCTCTCTTGGTTGTGGGGATCTTAATGAGGATATAATTTCTCTAACTCTCGACGGAGTCTTGCTGACTGTGACAAGGTCTGCTATGTTGATCCTAATGTAATTTTTGATTTGTGGCAATACGTATCAGTATTATTGTACATGTCACAGTAGCTGGTTAAGAGGTCCCTGCGTCTGTTGTGCAATTTTAACAGCGTGTTGTTTCCTTGTTAATCTATCGAAGTGCCGAATGTAGATTAGGCAAACCTGTTATCATTTGTGGGGTGTAGGTTGAATGGTTTATATAAGATTTCACATTTGGTATCATTAGAAATGCTTTGGGAGTTAGATCTGTTAAGCAGCATAAAAATCTGGCATGATATGAACTTATGCTCATAAACTAGATTTCACATAACTAAAAACAAAATGACATGTGGTTATGTTGTGTTTCTTTGCTATACAAACGTTAAAAAAAAAATCTTGTGATAGAGTTAATTTTCTGTTGAAATCTTCAGGGGTAGTTTCCAAACGATTTTTTAACGACAGCTGAAGCTAATACATACAATTTTCAATTGATCCATCCACTGCAAAACTTCACACCAGAAAACATTTTACACTTTTTAACTGAGGCAAATATGTTTTAAATTTTTAACTCTTGTGCACTCCTATTTCATATTGCATGAAAACGCAGGAAAATGTCCTGTTAAAAGTTATTTTTTTTAACTCTCGATGGCAAAATGATCCTGCATGTCTTCGGTTGAGTTTCTTTGTATTGTACGAAAGGAAATGTCTGAAAACGATAATATGGTAGATAGAAAGAAAGTAAAAAAATCACTTGAAATGAAAAGTAAAATCAGAAGGATAACTTAATACACACTTACACATACACTTAACTCTGTTTAACTTCAATAGTTTATTATAAATTTGTAAGTACAACAAAGGACGCCATTGCCCAAATTACTGGACTTTTTATTTTACTAAGCTTGGCTTAGAGACATTTCAACACCTAGTCCCCCAAAGCACCCAAATTACATGATGCATCTAATTATACAATGTTCTTGCTTTTGCATTTTCTTAATTATGCAACATAATACATATTACCCCACCAATTCAGTGCCTCTCCCTCTTCATGGTTATGTTGCTCAGTTTCAGATGCAACAAACACATCAAAGTAGTTCCTCCCATCATCACTCCCATCATCTTCCTCTGATTGAACTCTTTCAATAGGAGCCACACATCCAGCATAGTTGTCAGCTGGAAAGTACGAATCGACGCTGTCAACAATGACACCAACGACACGGGGGCTACTCTCGTCCACCACTGCACTTCCAACGCTTCCAGAACTCATGTGGTCATCCACCTTGATGCTGAAAATCTGGGCTATGTCCACTGGAAGTGGATCAGCTTTCTTTTCTGACAAAGGTTCTTCAAGCATATCTTTAGCTTGAACTTGAAGCTTCTCATTTAAGGATACCACCTGTGAAATAGTCAACATGTTGTTAAGATAATCAATACTTCAATTTCCACTTGTTAACTATTTTATGGTCCACCTTTCATACCCCTCTTTTAAAAAACTCATTAGTCTTTATCACAAAATGAAGTTTTAAGCATATTTTTAGAACTCTAGAAAAGTATATTCGCATAGTTACTTTGAAAAGGCTTTTTCTTCACACCAGGTGGGGTTCAGAACAGATGCTACTCTTTGTTAGTATGTGATTAATATAGAGTAGAATCTTATGGGTAGGACCTCCTTTGATAGCTCCCAATCACCTTCTTTGGTAAGTGGAAATTTGCTTCTTATGATGGAGTTCTGATTGTAAAGCCACTAATTCTATCCTATACAGAAACTCAAACCCATAACTTTTGACAGACAATTTATATTCTATTCATTACCTTTTTAATGCATAAATCTAATCATTTCAGACTTCACCAAATTCTCAATTTGCATATATAGCATAACCAAATCTAACTAATAATAGTAATAGTACTTAATTTATATACACTTATACAAATTTTTTACGGTATCGATCAATCATAACCGTCAGACCATTAAAACGTTTGATTTTAACCGTAACTACTATAAATGCGCACATTTGATTATACAGTACATATGTAGTTAAATACCTCAGATTTGAGTTTCTCATTCTCCTTAGTAATGGAATCATATGTTGAAAGTAGGGAATCATATGAAGACTTGAGAACATCATAATCTCTTTCAAGTTGTTTTGTCTTCCATCTAGCCCTACGGTTCTGAAACCATACAGCCACCTGCCTAGGTTGTAATCCTAGTTTCTTGGCCAACTGGGTTTTCCTCTCTGGCTCTAGTTTGTTCTCTTCCTCAAAGCTCTTCTCCAACATATGGACCTAGTCATCAAACCACAAAGTTAATCACAAAAACTAATATCACATAACATCTCTCGTATTGGTCTAGTTGATCTACGGGCTCAGTTCCTCTCCGAGGACTAAAAATTTTCAGTAGAAAAGAAAAAGACACGTTGAATATAATACTTGTATAAATATTATTATTATCATTATATTCAACTAGTCTTACTCTCTCATACTGAAAATTTCCGATCATCGGAGAGGATCTGAGTTCTCCAACTAGACTTCTCCTTAACTAATCAGTAAAATTCATAAAAAGTACATGTAGTTTTGATATACAAAGACTAATAAATGGTTTCAAAATCAATCAACTGATGACTACAAAATCAAATTGCTATTGAAAGTCAACCAACCTTTTTCACACATATTGCATTAATTAAAAGCTAAACACATATCATATTAGATGTCAAAAATTGACAAAAATTGACAAAAATTAATATAGTTGCTGTCATAGTTAGAGCATCAGCATAATGAAAAATATATCCAAAATCATTCTGGCAAGCAAGAAACCAACCTGCTCGGAAGTGAGGCGGCGCTTCTTCTCCGGTGACTGCTCTTCGTAGTACTCCTCATCATACAGTTCATCTGGTGAGCTGAAGAAAGGTCTCCTTTTTGAGCTTTCCTCCATGCTCATCATTGACCTTCCTGCTTTCATTTCAGAAAAAATTAAAAAAAAAATTAAAAATCTCATCAATTTACTCTTTTCTACCTCAAACAACATTTATATCACAAATCATAACACTTACACACACAAAAATCATAAAAAAAAAAAAAAAAAAAAAAAAAAAAAAAAAGAAAATCTCAAATCAAATCATATCTTCTTTTTTTGTTTGCCCAAATTTGATATACAACAAAGTTGCTTTCTTTACCAAAAACCCAAATCAAATCAAATCATGTCTTTTCCTAACCAAAAAAAGAAAATCTCCCACCATCTGTCCATAAGACCTAACTCAACTCATAAAATCAATATTGTTATACTGAACACCTTCACTCGGGTCCGAACCAGAACTTCTCAGTTGTGTGTGAGTTTCACGTGTCCCACCAACCATCCAAACAAATACCATTCTTAACAAACCAAACCAAACCAAACAACAGCACCAACAATTTACAATCCAAAAAAACAAAATGGTACCATAAAAACTCAACAGATTAAGAAAAATACCTCGAAAACCAAGATCAGCATTTCCAAGAAAGAGCATGTTCATGTTATTCCCACGACAAGCAGAAGAATCAAAGTAAAGACGACCAGACTCCATTTTTTCAACTTCAAACTTCAAAACTTCACGTTAAAGGTTGTGCTAAATTTTTTCTTAATACTATTAATCTTTCAGAATCAGAAACAAAAAATGATTATATATTTTTTTTCTTTCTAATTCCAAACTTGGTATATTTTTTATAGAAATATTTCTATGTGGATTAAAAGATCATTAACTTATGACGGAAGAAACTTGTTGTCCAAAGCAACCTTGCCGGTGTTTCTAACGGACATATGCAAGATCCCATCATGCACTGTAAGATAAAAACCACCGATTCCGGTGGTCTTTGAAGGGATTCAGTTTTGAACTGAAGGGTTTACCGGAGGAAGGAGAACGCCGGTAACCGGAGACGAGTTTTCCGGCGAGGTTTTTTTGGTGTGTGCGAGAGAGTTAGAGTCTGCAACTGGGTGTTTTCTGTTGCTAAAGAAGTTTTTTGAGCAAATGACTGTGGTTTTTATAGTACTTGCTTCAATGTGAAATGACTTAATTGCCCTTTAATGCCTTGACTTTTTATTTGAGCAATAAATCAGTATTGCATGGGGTATGCTTGCTTGCTGGTGTAGATTTGAATCTTCATAACGTGGTTCCTCATGGGGTGTTTATGGATTGGGTCAACCCAAAAAATTCGGTTAAATCCATCTAAAAAATCCAAAAAAATGGGTTGGGTTGGGTAATTGGGTGGGTATAGTTTTAAGAATGGAAAACCCATAAAAATAAATGGGTTTTGGGTAAAACTAGACTCAAACCCAAACGACTCATTTACTCAATAATGTTAATATTTTTTATCTTTATTTTCATAGGGTCGAAGAAAGTTATATTTCCAAAACATACACATTGTACCCTATATAATGAAAATCAAAACATATTAGAGTTACAAATTCATATGTTGTACTTTTTGGTTATTTTGATACTAATGCAATTTTATGTCATGCAACTTTAGTTTGTTGCAAGTATTTTATGATGAAGTTTATTATTTGGTATTTTATGAAGCATAAAATTATAGTAAAATAAGTTAAACATTTTTTTTAAGAAAATTAAAAAGTAGAGTATTATTTTAAAACAAAATAATGAGAACTTGTCATTTAGTCTTTTAATATTTAAATAATAGAAAAATAAGTTGGGAAACCCATTACCCAATCCAACCCAACCCAAAAATTAGTGGGTTTGTCCAAACCCACCCAATAGTATAACATGTGGTTATTTTAACTCACCCAAACCGGAGTACCCTATTTAGTTTAGTTTTGGGTTTGACTAAACCCAACCCAAACCTACACACGAACACCCCTTTCTTCAATATATCATGTTTGATTTCTCGAGTGCCAACAATTTTTATGTTGAATCAGTTGGCAATACAAACTTCAATTGAGTCACTTGCTAATGGACAATATGATTGGTCATCAAATTAGTTGATCTTATATAGATGAATCAATAATCATCAATTTACCGTATCCAAATTGCTTGCGATAACATATTCACATAGTTTGATTGAGTAGGCGATCTTGACCGTTGATTTGTGATTGAATGATTCAAATAATACATTGATAAATTAAAGGGTCAAATATGTTTTTGGTCCCTATAAATATGTCAACTTTTCGTTTTAGTCTCTCTAAAAAATTTCTTCAACTTTTAGTCCCTAAAAATTTTTCCATCTTCACTTTTGGTCCCTCCTTTAAAGTAAACTCATATGTAAAATTCATATTTTTGAATAAAATTTTGCAGAAAAATTCATAATATTATAAGAATCTCTCCCCAAAAAAATTGTAATTTTTTAACAAAACATGAATTTTTACATTTTTGACGGTTAAAAAATCATATTTAATTTGTGTTTTGTCAAAAAATTCTTTCTTTTTGGAAAAATATTTTACATATTTCTACACAATTTCATTAAAAAAATAAATAATTAACTTAAAAATAAGGACCAAAAGTAGTGATTGAAAATTTTATAGGGACTAAAAATGAAAGGAACATTTTTGAAGGACTAAAATGAAAAGTTGGTATATTTATAGGGACCAAAAAATATTTAACACTAAATTAAATAATAAACAATCTCAATCATCAATTCAAGATCAAATGGTTGCCAACACAAATTCCAAATCACAATTTAATCTCTCTCTCTCCCTCTCTACACACACACAAATCGAGTTGGGACCGAATTTTCCTACGGTAAAGCATGCGCGGCTACGTGCTGCTTTGTATCTAGATAATTAATCAAAGATCCGACGACTTATATGATACAATCAAGAAGTTATTTATCAATGACTATGACCACTAATTTTAGATAAAACGACCTATATCTCTAACTGTGTTATGTATTTTCAACATAAAATCCAAATCGTCTATATTATTTTTAGGATTTCCTCCTAGAGAATCATGTGTTTATATGCAATATCCAGATTATTAATTTGAGATTGATCAATTTAGATGACCTCTACAATTGATTTAGGCTAAAGTGCACTTCCTCCCTAAGTTTCAAAAAGTTGCGATTCTGGCTACATGCAATAGCTAGACCAATTTGAGTTTCTTAATTAGACGATCGAGATTGAAAATTGTGAGATTTTTTTTTAAGAAAGTTGTGTGTGTGACACAGTTAATGCAGGAAATTTCTCTAAATTTTCCTACCATCTCTCTATTTTATCTATATATTTCCTTTTTGAGTATTACTTTTCCCACCCTATGGAATTCTCGCGCATCCTATTTTTTTCTTCCAAAAATGCCCTTGAGATCGTCCGAATTTTAAAATCCGAACTGGCGTTTTCCTTTGTTATAGGGTGAAAAAAAAGAGTTTTTCACCAATTCAGATTTTGTAATCCGAAAAAAACAGAAAATCTCAAAAAATAGGGCGCGCTATTTGATTCTTTCGGATTATAAAATCTAAACACCCTCTAAACACCATTTTTTCATGGTGCTGATATAGTTCAGATTACGTAATCCGGCCAGCACCATCACTAATTCTGAACATGTTTGTAACATGGATAGTCATTTTAAGGACAATATTAATCTTCCTAGCTTTCATCCTTGTGTTTTTATGATCAAGACTCCCTTAGAAGAGACTTCTTACGGGACTCTGCCCTCAAAATCTAAAATTCCATCATTTAGACCCTTTTTTTCTTGGTGCTAATGCAGTTCAGATTACGTAATTCAGACAACATCGACACCAATTATGAACATGTATGTAACATTGATAGTCATTTTAAGAACAATATTAATCTTCCTAACTCTCATCCTTGTATTTTTATGATTTTATATGACATGAATAGACCCTTTTTTTGGTTGTTTTTAAAAGCAAAATTCAAATTTGCTGAAATGGGAGAGATTACGATTGCTGATTATACATAAACATAGTTCGGATTATGAAATCCCAACTCGGCCGGGTTATGAAATCCGAACTGCAAAGGGGCATTTTTGAAAATTTTACAGGGTACACAAGAAAGCAACAGAGTGGAAAAAGTAATACTCTTTCTCTTTTCCTTTTTTGTTTCTTATGGCCGCAGATGCATGCAACACAATTGTAGGTGATCCAATTTGTTTACCTTGTCTGTTTGAAAATGTTGTGGCATCACTTTCAGTGCACTGTCACCAGAAATCTCAATATTTAAACAATGACACTAATTTTTTTTGTAATTTTTTTGTAATTTAAATACATGTTTAGATTATCGTGTGTTTGGTGAATTGTTGTAGGAAATGGATGCATTCACATTGTTTATTTAAGATCTATTTGACAAGAATAAACTAGCTTATATGTGATACCTTATAGCTTATAGGTTCATGTAATTAAACAAAGTTTCGTTTGGTCACTTTCATTTTTCTACGAGTTCATAACTTATTTTTTATTAGCTTATAGTGTTTTTTTATAAGCTAATTCAATTCAAGTAGATTATATATAGTTTGAAGCTCATGGTTTATCATTTCTCTCTCAATTTTACCTGTTATTTTAAAGATCATATTAATAAGTGTTCTTAGGGTACTTGTTAAAGATTTAAAAATTAAAATAATTGATAAATTTTATGTAAAAAAATTACTTGTTGTTTTAATGTGTTGAATACACAATTTCGAAGTTATATTTTAACTTCGTGTTTTGGATTTTTTTCCCTTCATGTGTGGTCATTTTGATCAATTTAGTCTTGCAATTATCCTAAAACAATAATGTAGTTGAAAATCTTTTATTTCAAATATCATTTTAAAATCTTATTAATTTCAAGAACCAAGTTATGACCTGCAATTTCATACCCTATATATAATTAACTAGGATTCCCTATAGTGAGGATGAGCTTTTCCTTTTGACTCGTGATGGGGATATGCTTAAATTCACACAATTATACCTTTTCAACCATGTCACATTGCTCATAGTTCAAATATACAAAATAAGTCCACATGTACATGTATCTAGTGAGAGAAGTCTTTTCTGCTGTAATAAATAATGTAATAAACCCACCTTGTTGTAAAAAAATAATGTATAATGAGATAACGTACCAGTTATATTAATGGTAAATTTTTCAGACTAGCCCAAATCACCACGTTATTCTCGTGGCCACAAGAATGGTTCTCTTTTTGAAGGGAAACTACAAGAATGGCGGTAGGTAGTATATGTTTTGTATTTACACTTGAACATTACATGATCATGTAGTTTTTTCTGTTTTTTTTCCCGCAAGTACACACATAAAAGTAAATTAAAAGGATGATAATTTGGGTGAGTTTACCTCAGAGTTAATAGAACGTTGAAGTATGCAGTTCCCATGAGTTTAACTCATTTGGTAAGGGATAATGTACAATTTATGCAGGGGCTGGGGATCGAACCCCGGACACCCCACTTATTCATGTTTATGGTGAATTTCTCTAACCACTAGACTACCTGACCAAAAAAAAAAAAGAACGTTGAAGTATGCAAGTGATTGATGTTCGAACACCAAATTCTTTATTTATTCACTTTAAGAAATGAATTTTAGCACTAAGTTATTTGATAAAAATAAAAAATAAAGATGACAAAAGTCCATCCTTAACATTAAAATATTTGTTTGAAGATACTAATTAATCCCTTAAATAGATCTCAATTACATTATAAATGAGAAACTTAAATCTCTTATTCATTCACTTGGTAGTTTGATCTCTAATCAGTTCACATAGTAATATTTGTTACGACTTACGAGAAATCAATCTCACAAATAAATTTCAATTAACTTGAGCAAATAGTCTCTGCAATCATGTGCGGAGAAGAAACCTTTATTTTTTTTCAAAAAGAGGCATGTCACGTTTTTTTGTTCTGATTTGATAGGTGCTAAGTATCACCATTATTCGAAAGAGTCACGATTTGATTAAGTTTTAATCAACTTGAGAGATCTAATCTCCACTATATAACGTTATCCAAAATTCAATTTGATAGAGTCACGATTTGAATTTTTTACTATTTACTTTACTTGATACGAATACTTACCACCTACTAAACTTGGTAAACACACGCTACATGTTAGAATAATATACATTGCTCACTCATCACAAATAATGTGTATTAAACTATAATCTCCCGATTCTAAATATAAGAGAAGAATCTTTTTTTAGGTTTATTGAATTATTAACGTATGGACTATAAAATAAATTAAATACATGATTTATTTAATGAATCTGAAAAAAGATTTTTTTCTTATATTTACGACCGGAGGGAATAAATAAATTAAAGCATCATTCTTCTTGTGTTTTTGGTGGAGTGAATGTGCCATTATATGTAGTGGGACTTATAATCTAATGGTGAAAAAACCTTTTGTATGATAATGTTAAATGAATTTGAATTTTACTTCTAAAAAGCAACTTAAAAGGATGAATGTGTTCAAACACACACGTAGATATACGTATGTGTGTGTCTATACACACAAGACCAGAACTTTGACAATATAGGGTTAAATATATTGTTTGAGCTGACTTTTTAAATAAAATCGAGATACATTAACAAGTATAAGACTTATGTCACTTATGCAGAATAAAATTAGTCTCAAAAAGAAATTTAAAGGGCATATGAAACTTTGTTTTCTTAATTTTTTGGTCACACTGAGAAAGGTACACTAATCTAGTTACAATAGTGGAATGTTGGATTAGTAAGTTGAATCCAAATATATAGGTGGCCACATGGTTATGTTTGTTGTTAAAACTCTAAAATTCTATGTATGCTTTCATTTGAGCCAACACCTCCAACGCATCACAAACAATGTCTATTAAACTATACAAGAAAGATCCAAAACAATACACTAAAAAGAAGTGGATTGCATTGAATCCACATGGTGGGGCTTGAATTCAAGATGTCAAAAATATATAGATTTTCATTTTGGAAGAGAAAGACCAAACTATGCTATATATTATTGTTTTGACATTTATAGTTATAGTTACTAATACTGTTATACTCCTAAGATGATGCAGTCACATAAATTTGTTGGGGAACAGTAGTGGCAGACACTTAATTAAATGAAACATTGGATGCATCATTGTTATTGGCTTACATCTTCATCCATTGAATCCATCAGCCTCTGACTTTCTCATAATATAGTAATCTCTTGTAAGTAAATAAATAAAAAATAATGCATTCATTTATTTGATTTTCTTTTGATAAAATTTATTTGATTTTTTAAATAAAGAAAGAAGGGCAAACTGTCATTTCATGCATGTGATAGGATCATACTCAAAATGTACATTTGGATTAGGTTATGCTATAAATTGCTATTATGTACAAGATAAGTATAAGTATTGTACCTTTCAAAAAAGAAAGTAGAAGTATAGTAATCCTAAAACAAAAAGGTATAAGTATAGTAGGGGGTGTGTATTCAAATATTTTAGGTTAAAATGTATTGTTGGTCAGTAAATATACAACTTTTTAATTTTAGTCTTGTAAAATATACAATTTTTATTTTTTGCATTTGGTGTTATTTGTTTAGTTATGTAAAATTTGTTAATGTTGGAATTAGTCAATGTAAATGTGTGTAGTTAATATGCGAAGGACAAATATTTTTTTTTGGCTTTTGCACCGGTTTCCGACCAACCAATGGTGGGCGACTAATCTGGCTCGTGCGTAGAGGCATGCGCACTGACCAAGCGTTGTTCCCCTAAGAATCGAACCTGATATTCCCTGGATACGTCCTTGGAAGGAACTCCTTACCACTGGACAAATATTTACTTATTACATGAATCACTTCCAACAATTTTCTTTTTCACAGGAACTAAATTAATTAGTAACGGTCAACATAAAAAAAAACTGTATTTGCAAGAACTGAAAATAGAAATATTTTTTAGATAGGCTAAAAATAAAAGGTGATATATTTTCTGGACAAAAAGATAATATTAAATCTATATTTGATACATACACATTTTAGAGAAAAGATAAAGACATTAAAATAAAGATATCCTAGACACACACAAAATGTTAAAGATAAAAAGTACAAGAAGAGTAAACGATCAAATTAGTTTATGATTTTGTACGTAGGGCACTCTCAAATAGATCTATACTATTATGAATATTCTGAAAAGGTTACATATTCTATTAAATCGTTAAGTTGGTCCATATATTAGACACCTTTTTTTGAGGGAAATATATTAGACCATTTATAATCAATTAAGTTCTTATATTTTGACAATTTGCTATCACATTGGTCCCAACTTTATCCAATTATTACCAATTTAGTTTTTATCATATTCTTTGAATGACAAATATGAATAAAATTTGACCGAGTCAGAGATTTTTTTTAAATGTTCGTAAAGTCAGAAGCTAACCTAAAATCCTTACAAAGTTCGGGACTAATTTGACAATTTACTCAAATAAGTATCACCGCACGCCATGATACAACAGAATACTCCATCCAGACTTATATATAGGAAAAAGTTATCAACAAAAGTTGATGTTTTTTGATTCAAAGTTTAGACAAGATACATCAGTTTTTGTTGACAAAACTTTCTTTTATATATTAGACCAGAAGTTATATAATATTATTTGTAGAGGTATATTATATCGTATATAATGGTAGTAGTATAGTATATAGTATTATTCTTAACTTAAGCCATAGGGTGCTATTGCTAGGTTATTTTGTTTGGACTTTGTGAGAAGGACGTTAATTTGAGATGCTGCTGGGAAGAGCGACGCAGTATGGACGCGTAATTCCCACATTATTCCATTTCCTTATATGTCTATTCTGAAATTTCTAATGGTACCATATTCTCAACATTTTGGGTTCATTTTTCCAGTTTAGTTTTGACAAATTATAAATAAATTCTATACAAATGATACTTATATTTTCTTATTATTTCAAGTATAATATTTTCAAGAAAACAGCTAAAGGAATCTATTATCAAAGCGAACAAAAAACTATTCTATTATAAGATGTACACAAAATAGCTCTCGACAAGAGTTAACTTACACACAAAAGAAAAAGGCTAAAGACGAATACTTCGAGCGGCTATAAGCTCACAATAAATAAGAGGATTAATGAGTTAAAAAGATTCAAATCATACCAAAAGTTTCTTCTTAGACTTAATCCAACATCAAACATGAATTTTTATTTGATCTAAAATCAACGATAATGAAAGTTCTTTCTGACGAAACAAACTGATTATTACACTATTTCCACAAAATTCAAACACAAACCAACCAAATAACCTAAAAATCATCGTGAGAATCCTTACGACCTAAGAGAATAATGCAAAAATGGAAATTGAGGAGAATAACAACGATATTAGGAAGAACACTATGAATTTCCAAGCAATTCAATAATACATATATACCACACCTCCCCACCCCCCAAAGAAATCACAAAAAATAAATAAATAGATGATAAACATTTTCTTCCTTTCTACACCCTCCTAAATGTTGTAAATAATCAAATTATTTTGTAATATCCTCCCAGTGATCCTTTCTAACTTCCTCACTATCCCCATGATTGTTGTAGCCATATCCCAAATACTTATTTATTTAAATAACTATTTTGTAACATTAATCAGTAAGTATTAGAATTCTAATTTGTCTTTCAATTATTTTACAAACTTTATATAACTCGTAATTTGAAAATAAATAATATCACTTTCTTTTGGCTTTCCCTAAAAAATTCCCACATCCAATTAATGTATAGCTATCTGCAAATTTAAGACATGATTGGTTGTGCATGGGCAATCAAAGTGGCTAGTGCAAGACAAAACACATGACTGGATACTATACTAGAAGCTTCATAATATATTTATTCAAACCCTGACATCTATATATATAATGTAATGTTCCTATAAATTAAGTTATGCTCAGGTAATTATAACGATCCTAATTATTTTTAATCATCATTCGAGATGAAATGTGAACATCATTTCTTGATGGTACAATAAACTTTTTGAAACTTATTATGAATCTTATTACGTGATCCAATTTTAACTTCTACCTACATTTTTTCCGTAAAAAAATCTACATTTTAATTCAAGAATATTTTAAAATTATTAGAGAGTGTACACTAATACTTTAAAATTATTTCACATCACGAAATATTGTGTATATTTTAATTCAAGAATATTTTTAATAAGTTTATAAAACCTTCCATGTGTCATCCAGTTGTCTTTTCCATTGGTTAAATTATACGGGAATATATCTTGACCCAATAGAAAATACATGAAAATAAAATAAACAAAGTGATCCATCCACTCGTCCTAATAAGAAGTAATGGCTTGATTTGCTTTATCCTTTACAAGATAACAATTAAAATTTGTGAGAATATGTCTTTCTAAGAAGAGATGATATAAAAACTACGTTACTCAAATTTCAACAATATATTATTCTCCATCTTCCAAGCATCTCATGAATATGGAATCAAGGGAACAATTCACGTTTTATGCCACCTAGAAACATGTGATATATTAACACCTATGTATATTCTCCACCCCACAATCCCCTATTTTTTCTGCAAACAAGACGGATCTAAAGAGTTGAGATTAGGAGCACAGCATTTTTTGATGAAAGATCATAAAAATGTTTAGATTTTAAGTTGGTAAATTAAACTCCTCTAGATAAAAAAGTTGGTAAATTAAAGTGAAGCTAGAGTTTTAGACATATATCAAGTGTAACCAAAATAGACATATATTGACTATTAATATTCTCATGCTTCTGAAAACAACTATTATTTTTTCACTTTACCAACTACTCATTTGAGGCTCAAATTCCAAAAATAAAAATTCTTTCACATTTCCTAAATATAGTTGAAATAGAAAATAAATGATATGTCTCTATGAGCATAACTCAGTTGAAAGAGACAACACATTGTTATATGCAGAGGTTGAAATTCGAATTCTGGATACCCCACTTATTTATCTTAAAAGACGAATTTTAACCACTGAACTACTTGAAAAAATATTATATTAGCTATAGGGCCGATAAACATATACAAGTCCACATTGCAGCAGTGCTCATTTATCTTCTTTCTTTTTCGTGTCAATTTTGTAACTTACCTTTAAAAATATTTATTTGGTTGGTCCAACTTTCATTTTATTTTCTTTCTCTACTTATATAAAGAACTTTTGTACATAAACATTGAATGACATATCATTGAATGACATATTATACAGTTTCCCTCTATATAAATATGAGAAATACGTACACAACCAAATTGAATAACTACTGTCAAGTTAACCTCACATACATAGTGATGACACAAGCCAATGTTGTTAAAGGTATACTTTATTAAACATTTGATATGTACAAATGTAATTTATTAAGTTTCCTGAGGTACGAGACAAATCATCACCCACCAAAGCCTCTTGTCATACGTACTCACTTGTTGCTTGTCTAAGGGGTTAGTTGCTTCACTTTTGTATTGGATTAGAGCATCCAGTGATCTATACTAATAATCTTATCTTAATAATATTGCTTATAAAAAGTAGGTGTTCACTTCTAAACTAAACCGATTTTTTGTGGTCGGGGTTTGAACCCCAGATCTTGCATATATTATGCATCGTTCCTGCCAACTGAGTTAAGCTCACGACGACTTCTAAACCGATTTAAAAGAACATTAATTAAAGTCTAAAAATATTTTCATTTAAATCGATCTAAATAAAAGCTACATGTCAATCCCAAAAAAAAAAATAGCACTAGATATGCCTAAAATAGATGAAGTCAAAGTACATACAATTCTTTTTTTTTTATTATAAAATTCACTTAGTTTGGTTCCTATTTCAAATGTGTTCTATAAAATCGAACCAAACATTTTAGTAAAAAAAATAAATAAATCAAGCCAAACAAAATTCAACAATATACATAAATTTTGATAATCACTCTTTTTTGGAGGAAGATAATCACTTATATTATTATTAGTATGATATGTATTTTTTTTTATGAATAAATGTGATCAAAGAAAAACAAACTAAAAATCTCAAGAGGTCCGCATCCTAACGTGAAAATCTAGACAAAATTCGGCTTTAGCTAAGGTGTCCGCCACCTAAATCGTTTCTCTAAAGATATGAGCCCATCCGACCTCGATATTCTTCTCAATTAAGAATTGAATATGGGAAAAATTTGTGTGCCACGAATGACCAAAAAAAAAAAAAACTACCTTCCAACACCGGAATAACAACTAATGAATCACTCTCATGAATCACAATTTGACAAAAACCTCACTGAATACGAATATGAACACCTTGTAAACTATATATGACAAAAACTTATTGAATAAGTAAGAAACCTCGTTTAATTCAATAACGTAAAATACATATACATGCATAACGTAATATTACTCTTTGATAAAAATAAAACGTAATATTATTCAAATGTTATGTCGATGTAATTTGATACATCCTCGTATTCAAATATTTACTTGATAAAATATTCTCACGCGGGTACATAGTTTTTCTGATTCCATTTGCCAATATGATCAATGAGATCTCTTTGTGATATAAAACGTGTGCACATTTCCAAAAAGGTTAGTGATTGTTAAAAAGGTCATGGCATGATACTTTTCATTAAATAGGACAAGTAAAAGAACAAATTAAATAATCCCATACATGCTCTTTCTACTCCTAAAAAAATACATGCTCTTTCTTTCAATTTATTAATTTCTTCGCCGCTAAGTAGAGGGACTAAAATGCTATGGGATTGGAGAATAGAGCTTTTTGATGATTTGTCCAAGTATTTTTCTTTTAGCTTTAGAAAAAGTTGAATGGAGGATGAAGAGGAATTTTGAACTTAAAAATATCAAGGGTATATAAAGAGAACAAGGAGTGGGAAAAAAAAGGTAATAAAGGATGTATAAAGAGAGGAAGACTGTTACATTGTCACCTAGTTAGTAAGGAACAATGCTTTTGGATAGATGTGTTTTGGAAGTGAGGACAACTGTTATTCAATGTATGGTTGATAAATTAAGACGTGAAGAAAAAAAGGTGATAGTGCTCAACCTTTTGAATTTAAAAAAAAAAAAAAAAGTTGGGATCTGTTGATACAAAATGTCAGACTTAACATCTCGGTGCCGGGTCTCAAACCAAGTACCTATAGGTTGTAGGGCAAACCTTGCAACCAAGTGACTTCTCGGGAGACAGGCGCTTAACATGTTTATACTTTTAGTGATTCTTCGTAAAAAAACAAATTAAATCAATTTAATTGTTGAATCATCTCATATTATGTTGATGATCATGTATGCAAAACAAACGATTTAAATATTTATGTTGATGATATATGTTTGAATTGTTTGTTTTGCATACATGATCATCAACGTTAAAGTAAAATCATTTGATGAAATAGTGTATAGCTTTATAATTCGAAGAATTTTTATAGGTTTGAACTACTTAGCGAAAACTTTATATTCAACGGTTGTGTGAAGAATCATGAGATCATAGTGCTATACATCATACTCATAGGAGAGAAGGACAACATAAATATATTTATGAGGTAATAGCTCATAAGAAATCACATTGATTTATAAAAGATAATGATTTGTATAAACAATATTCCTATATATCGAGTTCAACTATACTAACTATTTGAGTAACTAACTTTAACTAATTTCTAACCGTCTAACTAACATTAACAAAATTTAACTATCTTAACAAGTTACATTCTAACTCATAAGAAATCATATCTTTATAATTATGAGTTACATTCTAACTAATCAAATCTAGTGTAAGTTTGTATTTTTTTCCCATATATTTTCTTTAATAAAGTTAATCATATTCGAGACACACCAAACATTTAATATAAGTATCTTTTATAATATTCGTTTACCACATTAAAAAAATCTAGCACCTTTTGCGCAATTCCGTCCTTGGGCAAGAGTAAGGAGCTTTATGGAGCCGGGGTTCTAATTTATGGGGAACTCAAATATTTGTAGGGATAGAGGTATAATTGTTGGAATGTAGGATAAAAAAATAACATTTTTACCTACCGACAAAATCTATCATTAAATGTTGTTTTTTCGGAGGTAAACGTCTGGAAGACATCAATTTTGCTGTCAATTATTCATTGTCCATAGATAAGTGTCTCTTTGTCTATAGGTACGTAAAAGCGTAAAAGTCATGTTTGAACCAATACTCTTATATCTCACTGTAATTGATGTTGGATTTTTGTCCAATTCTTTTTAAATAAAAAATTGTTAAGATTACAACTAAGCCTCTAAATTATCGGGGACGGTCCTGATTTTACAGATTCAACCGTGGTTGGTAGTACATTTGTATGTTGTTATGGAATGCCACACATGAATTGCGTGCATTTGTCACATAAAATAACTATTATTTTGATTACTCTTTCACCCATCACCACTCATTCTCTATGGTTGAGGACTACCCACTTCGTGATTTAGTGCTGATGTTGGTAACAAAGTGTCACATGACAAACACAATGGTAATTTAGAATAAACCCCACTCACTATTTCAATAATTAATGTGGTGTTGCTTGTAAAAAAAGTGATTGAAAAGTGCCAAACAAAGTAGTTTGTTTTAAAAAATAAACAAAATATATATGTTAACTAATTATTTTTATCATCGGAGATGTGTGCAGTTTTGCTTGTTACCATTGTGTTTAGAATAATATAAAATAAGATTTTCTTTTTAGAATAATCAATAAGAATTTGTGTATAAACATAATTTTAAGTTTTACTTCTTTTTTTTTTTTATCAAAAAATGTTTTCCAAAAGTTAAATTCAAATTTTTTTAAAAGAAAGTGTAAGGTGTGATTTGATTTCAAAGAGAAAATGATATTATGGATACTAGCGTCAAGACGGGCATTATGTGTCCGTCTCTCCGCTTTTATTGGTAAAGAATGATAACATAGTATAGTAAAAAATAATGAAGTGAAGAATGAATTTGAAAGAAAAGATATTACAAAAGAACATATTATTTTTTATATAAGGTCAAAATAATGAATTTTCATAGAGTCCAATGTTGTTTCTATTGTTGTTGATTGTTTCTCTTATTGTTGTGGATTGTTCCTATTTTAATGGAATTTACTTAAAATATCATAAAATAGTTTAAATGAAAGTTAAGATTGGGAAGAAAAAATCCAGCCCTAAAATCTGGTGTACTCCCTTTATAATTAGTATAGGTTTATTTTGGGGATGTGCAGGAGTGTGCTTGTTCAATTGTGATGTGTTAGTAACAATTTCATATATGAAGAAAACGTGAATGAGTCCATTTCAATGGAACTCTATATTGAAAATTGCTCTTTAGGCAATTTAGATTGCTATTAGCACCCCAAAACTACTCATTTACCCTAAACGGCAGTTAATAGTCGTTCGCTAGTTTTCCAGCGACAGTTAACTGATGTTGTGCTCTAGTCTGAACGTGGAAGAAATCATATTCAGCCCCTACAATGATCATTAGGATGTGTAGGCCTTCTAGGAGATATGTTGGTACTCGAGTTGGTTTATGTACGACCAAGGGAAGTTGTAATGCAACTTGCTAGAGCGGGTGAAGAGGCAGTACGAGCATGGTGTAGGACATTCCCATGTAGTTCAGGCTTTCTTGGATTTCTTGTTGCACGTCATACTTGAGGTTTCTGATGGTGGAAGATCCGTAGCAGCACACACTGGGATACGTGACCTGGTTTTATCTGGTATCTCAACGGAAGGTATTGCCACCTATCGGAGGAGAACCTCTTAGGCCGGCTAATGAAGAGCTAATAACATGCTAGTGATATTGATGATCATCAGAAGTTGCATAAACTTGGTGGATGAGGGGTTACATGATGGTCAAACATAAGAAGACTTGCGTGATGTTTTGTTGATGATTAGGATTGAGATGCGCCCAACCACTACATATACGATTACCAGAGGGAGGAGGCAGTTGTGAATGATGAATTTGTTTCCGATAATTTGTGTATGATTTTGTAAATGATTGAATATATGAATGAATGTTTAAATGAATGAATGAAGTAGTGGAAAAAAAACCAGATTTTATGTCAAAATGAGTTTCTCCCTCTATAATCGGTAGGAACGGAAGATAACTTCTGTAGGCGTCAACTTTAGTTGACTTGGATTTATTTTCAGCAGTTTAGGATGCCTGAGAGCAAATCAGACTGCCTAAATAGCAATTTTCTACATTTTACTTGGATTTTTGTTTAAAAATTTAAGCCCATGGGCTAGGTTGAACACAGAGGTTGGAAAAATTATATCTCACTCCTGTAGTTAGTTCCTACACCACCCCAACAAATTTTATTAATTTCTATTTTGGCCTCCATATATTTCTCAATAAATATTTGGGACAGAAAAAATATTGGAAACTTCAAAAAAAAATTAAATTCTGATTTTTTTTCACTTTTAAGACAGTGGAACATAAATAATCTTTACATATTTTTATTTTTTATTTTTAAAAATTGGTAGTTGACACTGAGTTTGAAAATTTTCACTTCTAGCATAATGTCGTAGCATATGCTAAAATTCTAAATAAATTCTAAATTACGAAGAATTTATTTTAGAAAGCCTACGATTGAGCAACTCAAATTTGTCTTTTATATTTCCTACGATTGAGTTAGTAACTTTTAATTTAATAGGTGGCTTTGTAAATTTATACTCTTTACAAGTCATTAGAGGTGTAACTACACTAAATTTAACATCTAATATCGATGAATATGTAAAGATAAGGAGAAGGACAAAATTAATGTCCATAAATCTATTAGACGTCGTAACCATGGTTTAAACCCTATTCCTTCACTTATGTGTATGAATTTTCAACGACTCTTGTCATTTTGTCTATAAAAAAACAAAGAAGGACAAACTTAATTAACATCAAGTTCTAAAATATATTTTGACCCAGATTGTGTCTCTTTATTTCATATAATCCAAAGGGTAGTCACTTTGGTCAGGTGTTAAGCTCTTTTGTGAAGTACCAAGTGCTAGTTATAAAAAATTAACGAGTCAAAAGAAAAAAGAGACTATTAAGTTAAGACAAATGGCATCACTAATGACAATTGTGAAGTACCAACACCTTCATAAATCATCAGCAATATGAATAACCCAATCACAAATTACTGCCTTCATTGCACAATTAACTGGTTCACCTGCAGATTCTCAATTTGTCAATACATATCACCTTCATAGAAAATATGAATCTTGATTAAGGTCTAAGTTGTTGAAATTGAAATGTCCGGTGTGAGGAGAAACATATTAGATTAATAAACTAACACTTAAGAAGAAATTGATAGAGCGTCAAGTGTGAATAAAAAGTTTCACAATAGATAAAAGGCTTAATTGCATGTTTGATCCCTTATGTTTATTTTAGTTTTTAAGTTGATCTCTTATGTTTTAAAAGTTTCAAGTTGGTCCTTTACGTTTTAAAAGTTTCAAGTTGGTCTAAAACGTTACTCCCGTTGCAATAAGTTAGTCCATT
>Ga0315913_1000750_pt1 | contig 31576 bp, 20 predicted proteins | sample MpolsnodulesMG_FD_207736 | JGI IMG/M metagenome (GOLD analysis project Ga0315913, IMG submission 207736) | Medicago polymorpha root nodule microbial communities from Los Angeles, California, United States - small nodules | ecosystem: Host-associated > Plants > Roots > Nodule | place: USA...
TAAATTTAAAAAATAAATAATACATTTTATTAAATGGATCGGATGGATAATCCATCCATTAAAATTTAATAATGGATGGATTGGATGGACATAAAACCTAATGGATGGATTGGATGGTTTTTTTTTCAAAAAAAAAAATGGTGGATTTTAATGGACTAATTGATTTTTTTGATCCTTCCATTATGATCCATATTCATCCAATCCATCCATTTTGCCACCCCTAACATTTAATAAACTGATTGTTCGTGGTTGAGTACATTTAAAAGATGAGAGCTTCTACGGTGCAGTCAGGAAATTGACTTTTTTGAAAAAATTAATTTTGATCTTAATGTTTGATTCATTTTTAAATTGTTGATTACTGATTAATGATCAATAGTAATTCATCTAGTAATGCTTGCAACATCTTGGACTTACAGGTATTATTTTATCGTTGGAATCTTTAATATGCAAACAGGCTTGATGATATTATGTGATATTCTTAAGTGTTACACTTTATGGGGTGTTACGCTTATAACAAGGTAGGATAAAATTAGATTAAGTGTAGTCTTATTAATCTGATGAATTGATGATACTATGATGATTGAACTTTTGATGCCATTGTACAAACAGTGGGGTGTTACTCATTACATTTTTGATGTCATAGTGTTAACTTTGCTAAAAAAGTCATTTTCATAACTTCACCATAGAATTTTCCTTAAAAGATTGCTCATATTTTGATTTGTTTCCAATATTTTCTTGACAATATGAAAGATCTTACTAAAAGCATGAAAAACGTGCAAAAATGTGGAATAAAAAAGGTGAGATCAGTTTTAAAAAAAAGATAAGGAATTTATTAATCTTCTTTTTAATAGCAAATTTTATTTAACAACCTGATCCCTGCTTAAGACGAATAAAGACTGGTGAATCAGATAATATAAACTAAAGGCGTTGTACATAGACGGAACACCCGACAATAAACACAATAAAAAACATCCCTACAAATAACACCTAGCCAAACCTACTTGTAACACCCATGAGAGCACCACACACCAAAATAAACATCACCACCTAAAATAGACTCCTTTACGAAATGACCACTGAAAAACGATATCCATAACCACTCATCGCCACTACACATCCCAAAATAACACCCCTACGTCATCACCTAAGCTAAGCCACTATTCTAAAGATCAATAAGCTTCCACCACCTTTAACCTTCGGTCCACCGAAAGAACACCAATAAAGCCCAAAATCAAACTTGAACCAAAAAACTGACTCCCGATCTCGAATTTAAAGCGATCGGCCCACTAGACTCCAGGACCAAACGAGACGGACACCCCTTACCCCCGGTCCACCAGAGAAACATCGTAGATAGCCAAACAATAAAGCAGTTAGATGCCAACTCCCGATCACAGAGCAAAAGTAACTGGCCCACCAGAATCCATCACACAATAAGTAAGACTGATGACAAGCTTTGCGGTGGCACAAACATCAATAAAAAAGGAATAATGCTCAGCTCAAAGGACACACACCCTCAAAACACCCTAAACACCTTAACAACCCAAACCTCAAGACAAGAGATAACGACAATGAATATGGACCCGAATACCAGAGGCGGCCTCCAAAAGGAGTCACCCGCAACAACCACCACAGAAAACACCCACCTCCTCACCTAAGCAACACCCACCACCCCTTTTACTGAATCACCACCACCACCACCACCACAACTGAGACACCACCACCTCCACTACAACACCACCACACATCGCCACTATCATCCTTGCTTCACCATAATCACAACAAAAACTAAAACGACTCCATTATCAATCTTTGATTATGGTAATGTCTAATTGTACAATGTAAACAATTACTGTCATAATTGTATAATCCAAACAATTCATGTCCATGTTGCAGAATTTAGAGATCATCAAAATGTAAGGTTTTAACGATGATAAAGTTATTACCAAACATTTATTCTTCAAAATTAAAATGAATTATCACATACTTTTATAAATCATCATAAACATTCTCCATTTTCAATTTCAAATAAACACAAAATCAAATCAAGGTGAAGTAATTAATGAGCTCCATCAAAAAACAAATCATTCGAAAGAACTCAAATTCGATACGTGAATGAAACAATTTTTAATCAAACTTTATGTACCTTTGATTGAAAATAAAAACGAAACCAAAACCAATTTAAAAACTCATTATCTTCTCTTTTTCCCACTTGAAAATGTTCAAAGTTAGTCCACCGAAGGGAAGAAAAAAAAGCATTTTAAAAATTTCATACAACTTGTTAATTGCAATATTTTTTTGGATCAAGTCTTTGTTAATTGCAATTACCAACTCATCCTACAGAAAAAAACAACACACTCTACTGTTTCTCTCTCATCATTTCCATTCCCTCTCTCATTTCTCATTTCTTTTTCAAACCTCAAAACCAACCAAACAAGGGTTTCTTTTTCTTTTTTCTCTTTCTTCTTTTCATTTCTTCACTATTTCACACTCGAATTTTTTCATCTCTAGAGAAAATTTCCCTCTCTCATTCTTCATCTTCCTCTCATGCTTACAAATTCCCTACAACTTTCAATCCTGGGTCGTGTTCATTTTCCTCAACAATTGCACAAAACGACCCATTTAGGTTTTTTTTTCGTAGTTCGTGGTGACCCATGATCTTTTTTCGCTGAAAGTTGCGAACTTGCTAACTGGGTTTTACTCACCCAAGTGGTAGAAGAAGAATAAGCGAAGGAATTGAAGTAATTGTTGAAGAAGTGAGGTTTAGGGTTTTTGGTGAAGTTTCGAATTTGTGATTGAATTAGGGTTGTTAAGTGTATGAGAGATTGAATTGTGTTGTGATGGATGTGGACGAAACTGGGAAGTTGGAATCTTTGGACCCAGATATGTTGCAGCTTCAAGAAGTGTCTCCTTTTGCATTGAAATCGAGTCCCGTTGTTGCTGAGGAGCTTTTCTCGCAGTGGCTTTCACTTCCTGATACTTGTCGCCTGGTACATACATATATAGTTGATTTGAACTGAACTAGTTGTAGTTTTATTTTTGAATGTACTCCGTAGCACTGACACTTCTGATTGAAACCGTGTCCGGTGTTCTGTGACACCGACACATGTGGCTGCATTCAATTATGCTATTTTTCAAAGTATTATCAGTGTTGATGTGTCAGTGTCGTGTCTGATATTTGTGTTTGTGCTGTTGCTTCATAGTTAATGAATGATTTTGGTTAGTGAAATTGGACTAAAATGGTTAAGTTTTGTGCAAATTGAAAGTGTTTTTGTATTGTTTCATGGGGGGTTTTTTAGTTAGTGAAATTGGACTAAAATGTGTCATAGTTGATATTTAAGTTTTGAAGGAACACCCTTAGATTATTGTAGAATCAGAAAATTTCTATAGAAGAAAAGAAAATTACAGTATCGTAATTAGGTTTTGTTTTGGATGTTAGTAATTAGGTTTTAAGCCCTAATATAATAGTGGCTTATTGTATTATTATTGGATTGGATCCTTTGGATCACTTTAGCTGCATGACTGTAACTAAAAGTAGCTTGGATTTATCTGTGGTGTTGTGTATGCTATGTCGTAGAAACTTGTTATCTGAGTGTTTCTTCCCTTTTTTAAGTAGCTTTATTGTGCATAACATCGACCCCAAATACATTAGTTTTTTTAAAGAATTTCTTTAATTTGGTTTTAGGACCTCAAATAGAACAGTAGTGAGAGGAGAGTCTCTGGATTTAAGTATTTTTGGGTTTTCTCTTATTTGGGGTCTGGTTCCAAACCCCCTTTTTTCCTGATTTTCTAAAGAAATTTCCTCTTTTTCTGCCATGATCAATAGATTCACTGTTGCTCCCTCTATGCAAGTACTGCTACGGCACTGCCATAAAATTGCGGTCTTACAGATTTCTGTCACTGCAATCTGCCATGGCCCTGCTGTGGTTGTTATAAAACTTTAAATTTCCGTATAAAAGGTATAAGCTGTCTCATGAATAGTGTGAATTCATTTTGAAGTCTCTTACATGACCCTGTAAGAGACGTCAAAAGGATCATGTAAGACTCCATTTTTGCTTTTATACTTTCAAACACAATTAACGACCCTCTCCTTTTCCTTGATTAAACTTTAAGACTCCCATCAGCCAGCCATAGAAAGTGGTTTCCATTTTAATGTTTTGTATAATTGAACTCTTCTGTGGCCATAATTTTTAGTCGTGGAACTTTCCTCTACCTTCAAGATGACTTTTGAGGCATAGCAAGTGATTAACTTTGCTAAAGCTTGTGCATTAAATTTAGCATTTTGAATGCTCATATGTTTCTGACTTTGTTGTGTTCTGACAATAGACAGACAATTGTTCTTTTGATGGTTCATTTTAATCACCATCTTATAGAGAAGTTTTACTTTAGGAATATTCTTATACAGTGCTTGTAGACAGTTGTATCTATTTTACTAGCAGTGGATGCTGGTTTGTGGCAGCTAGCCAAAGATCTACCACAACAACATGGCAGATGGCATTGTGGTGTATGGCAGAAGTGTAACTGTTATAATATATACATATATATGAAATAATTGCCGAATGGTAAGGCTAACTTGCCATTAGTAGAACCGCATACAACAAGTAAAATAGGGATACTCGTTAATTGGACTATAAGGAGATGTATGTAAAGACACTAAACAAAATGCGAAATAGTGAGGTTACTTAAGTGAGTTTCACCTGCCAATGTTCAAACTACTGACAACAAACAGAATAGTAATAGTAATAGTAATAGTAATAGTAATAGTGAGCAGAATAGAGAGGAGAATCATTGAACAAAGAGGGTAGATTCTATTCAATGGAGTAACAAAAAAAAAACTCAGAACAGAGAGGGATGTAGTGGACAAGACAGATAGAAGGATAGAGAGGTAGACATAACAGAACAGAAGATGAGATGGGGAACACACAACAGAAATGGAGGAAAAGAGAACAAAAGAATATAGAGACACCAAGAAAATTGCTGTTTAATGGAGATTGGTTGCCCACCAACGATGTGTGAGCAGGTGATTTTGGCGTGAGATGGCAAAGGGGATGGACAAACAGAGAGAGTGAGTTTGATATGAGATGGCAGAAAATTTGCACGCTGATGATCTATGTGCAGCTGGGTTCTTAAAACAAATGTTAGGAGTATTGTAAAACAGATTTTAATTACACATGTTTGTCTAAATGGTTTTTTCCTATAATTCTGCTTTAACCTCTGTGACAGTGTGATCCATCCCTATCCCTACATTGCAAATAGCAACCCAATAGGCTGCAGTACATAAATATATATAATAGTCAGAGACCTAACATAAGAGCCGTAAAACTGTAGTGCAGAAATAAGACGGTAGAGTGAAACTGCAGAAATATAAATGCTTCACAACCAGAGGAGAAGGCAATCACTGTAGGAGAAGGTCTCATCCTGTTTGAGCTCTCTCAGACGTAACAGAGGGACACAGTTCAATAGAACCGTGGTGAGAGAAGAGAGAGCCTCTTGATTTTATTATTTTGGGGTCACATGACCCAAACCCCTTTTTTTCCTGATTTTTTAAAGAAATTTCCGCTTTTTCCTCCATGATCACGAGATTCATTACTTTTGCCACTATGCAAGTTCTGCCACAGTACTTCCATAAAATCGTGGTCTTTCAGAGTTCTGTCACTGCAATCTGCCATGGCCCTGCCGTGGTTGTTATAAAACTTTAAATTTCCGTATAAATGAATAGTGTAAATTTTAAAATTTAAATTTATTTTACGTCTCTTGCATGATTCACATATGGCTCAATATTGAGCTATGTAGTTTTATAGAATATATGTTCTGTGACAATTACCTGAAAGCAGAAAAGGAAAATTTACTTAAAAGGTATACAATATCCCATGAATTGTGTAAATTTATTTGCAAGGCTGATGAGTTCTTATATTATGCTGTCGTAGGCCCTAGCACTAGATATGTTTTAATCTAGGTTAAATTGCATTTTTGGTCCCTTAACTATTTAGGTTGTATCGCTTTGGTTCCTTAATTAAAATTCGATTTATTTTGGTCCCTTAACTTCTCTCCGTTACACATTTTGGCCCTCTCCGTTACTTTTAATTCAAAAACGTTAAGTTTTCTTCATTTTCTTCTGGAATTTTTCTGGGATTCTTGTTGTTGAAGGTTGATGAGATGATATGAAGATGAAAAAGAGGAGAAGAAGATGAAGAAAACCTAACGTTTTTGAATTAAAACTAACGGAAAGGACTAAAATGTGTAACAGAGAGAAGTTAAGGGACCAAAATAAATCAAATTTTAATTAAGGGACCAAAGCGATACTACCTAAATAGTTAAGGGACCAAAAATGCAATTTAGCCTTTAATCTATTTCCAAATTTTCCTCTACAAAAGCATTTCCATTTCTTTTTTGCGTGCTTGTTTGTTTAATCTGTATAGCTGTATTTTATGCATATTTCCTTCAGGGTTTCATTTTTTCATGGATGCTCTCTTAATACAGGTCAAGTCATTGCTTGCTGACGCAAAGGCTGGAGTTCCGTTAAGTGCACTTGAGAACTCAACAAATACAAATGCTCTTTCAATCAACCCGTTACCTTCCTTATTTCCTGCTGCGAGTACACCACCACTTTCACCACGCAGTTCGTCTGGTTCCCCACGAACCATGAAACAGAGAACTAGCCCTTCTTCATTAGGTTCTCCACTAAAAGTACTCCGTGAACCTGTAAGGGAGATCATTCCTCAGGTATTTGTCATTGTCTTAACTAATCATTTGTTCTTTTTGCTAAAAAAAATTTGGTTATGTCTAGAAAGGATTAATTCCTTGTATGGTTTATTAGCATTACTTTGAATGTTTGCAGTTTTACTTCAAAAACGGCCGTCCACCTCCAAATGAAATAAAAGACCATTTCGTGTTTCAAGTCGATAATCGATTTTATGGTCATATGGATGGTTTGCAATTACTCGGTAAGAACATGATATCTGTGAGCTTATTGGTTCTATATTCTCAATTACAACATTATTCTGGAGAAATACTAGTTCTTTTTTTCAACCTAGTTTTTGTATTCTAATGTCAGAATTCAAGTCTTTTACGAAAGAGATATGCAAAATTCCATCATTTTTCTCGACTGCTCTTTTCAAAAAGATTGATGTCAATTTGACAGGAACCATAACAAGGTACCAAATCTCTTATTGGACTTTTCCATCATAATAGGTCATTACATCACATGAAGCTTTCTGAATTTATGTTAGATTTAGCTCTAATTTTTGTATAGATGCTGTTTCTTTTAATTGGATATATAAAGAAGGAAAATGCTAATGAGTGCCCTAAGGGCACAAGTTAAGGAAACTAATATAGTAATATTTTCTTGGAAAATTGTGCATTCAACTTTTTTAGAGTTTAAAAATTGTTCTTTCCAATAAAAAAAAAAAAATCTACTTTTAGTGTCCTTAACTGCCCGTAGGACACTTGTTAGCATCACCCTATAAGATTAAGGAAAATAAGGCTGCCAGATGTTTGCAGATAAAACAAGCAGTTGGAAAGCGTTTATAATTTTTGACTGAATAGGTTATGCTCCATAGGGTTTACGACTGTTTGATGCACTTTAATATTCTAATATCCCATCCTTTCCCGTGAAGCAATGTTTTAAAAACTGAACCGGACATCGAACCAGCAAGACCTCTGAGTCATGGTTCAACTACTTTAATCCACTCAAACTGGGACAAAACCACAATCAAATTGTTTGAATAACCAAACCGTAGACAGATTGTTTAATACAGCAATTGATGGAACCCCTTCCCGGATTCTGCGTACGCGGGAGCTTTAGTGCACCGGGCTGCCCTTTTAACTGTACCGTAGACAGTGCGCCCGTTCACGGTTCAATTAAACTATCTGGTTTGGTTTTTAAAACATTGCTTGAAGGAAAGAAAAGTAGCTTAACCTTAGCTCAGCCATCACTGATACTCTGATTATATCATATATGTTGGATGACAATACTAACCCAGGGAAAATACTACCCTTGGTGGTTTGACTATTTTATGGGTGGTGCTTTCAGAATTATTTTTTAGGACTCATAAACTGGACTCGCTCTTTGTTGTTTGAATTCAATATTGAAGTGAATTTTGAATTTAGTAATTTACTCAACTAAAGTTGGTAGTTCTTGGTGACACTTCCGGGTAACTCTATGTAGGACTATAGTCTATAAAAGATGGAGGTAATGTTGTCAAACTTAAGAGGGGGTGAAAGATTGTTTCTTGGATGGAGGTATGCAAAATTTTACATATACACACAACACACATGTTTGTGTGTGTGTATACTGTATACATAAAAAATAACACAACAAGGAGGCTAACCTCTAAATCAAAACACTAAACTAACTCAAATTAAAAATTCATTATCGACATCATTGTTAGTTCATATCATTTACTATTCAATAGACTAATGAAAATAATATCTGATATAGTTTTTATCACATTATCTGTTCAGTCATTGTTAATTTTTAATTAGTTTTTGAAATATGTCGCTCGTAATATATAACAGCAAAATATGTGTGTAACAAAAGCATTATTTCTTTTACCTGATCTGTTATTTACTACCTTCCTAACTATATACAAGACCCCTTTAACTAATTCACATCACAAGAATTAAGAAAAGTTGGATAATTTAGTTACTGACATTAAGTTTCTTAATTTATATTATTTTTCTACAATTACCCTTAAAATTATTTTCATCTCACTCTTACCACCTAATTGTTCACCTACTTAATATATATTGGGACTCGTCAAAACACATTTTCCCCCAATCCTCACAAGATAGAGATTGTAAAGTGATTTACAGTATTTTATTTAGTAAAAAAAATAATTAACGCAAAAGAGAAATTAAAGACGACCTTATAAATGGGAGCACACTAACTTCTCAAAAGGGTTTTGTACAAAGGAACGGAGGTAGCATTTGATCCAATACTGTTATAGATGGATAAATTACAAACAAATGATAAAAGTTGGCTCACTTATGTGTTTCAACTGATAGAGCAATCAGGAAAGCATCACCTGTTCGTTTTTAGATGAATTGTTGCAGTCATTTTCAAAATTATCCGGGGAAAATACCACCCTCAGTTTTCCAGTTCGTTTTTTTTATTATGAAATTTACTGTATGTGCAAAACTTCTTTTATCGTAATAGATCATGTGTGTCTTTTGTTGAGAACTAGAAGGGTTACAGATTTGATATTATTTACTATGAATTTGTTTCCGTAAACATTTGGTCCTGTTGGACTGATGCCTTTACCATTTCATATATATTTTAGAGATCAATTTATTGACTATTGGATTCGAGGCAACATGTTAGCCATGGATTTACCGACACAAATATATACCATACTGAAGCAGCCACATCGAACATACCTTGTACAGGTTTGCTCTGTTTTATATAAGCTGTCATACCCTTACTCCCCAAGTATTTTGCTGTTTATCTCTCAACTCTCAACATGAATTATTAAGGGCTTACTAAAATGCTATACATTAGAATTAGAAATGTGTTTACGTTTTATATTTTTAATGTAGGATGATTTCAAACCTATCTTGAGGGAACTATTGTCCTCTCATCCTGGATTGGAGTTTTTGCAAAGCACACCTGAATTTCAGGAAAGATATGGTATGTATGATCATATTATTTAGATTATTACTTTGTTTTGCTTTTATGTCTGAATTTTTTTTTATATATAATTTGGTTCTTAAATAATCAGATCTCTTAGTCACCAGCCTTGCCCAATATCTAATTCTGATTGGCCTGGTTGGAACACTATTGGTATCTTATTTTGGGGATAATTTCCAATGAAATGTCTGACAATAAGATTTTCCAATTAAGATATGATTTACTTTAATTTTTTCTTTTCCTTCCCATTGTTTTTCATATGGGGTGGGCATGCTAGAATGCTGACTATCTCATAATATTATTGCAATCTATCTTTATTTACATCACATATATTTTATATGTTTTCAAAAATGTTCTTGGGGTATTTCTCACTGTTGTTTTTTGTTGTTAAAACAGCTGAGACTGTCATACATAGAATATTTTACTACATGAATAGATCAGGAAATGGTCGACTGACTTTGAGGGAGTTGAAGCGTGGGAATCTAATTGATGCCATGCTGCATGTAGATGAAGAAGAAGATATTAATAAAGTTCTGAGGTAAAGGTTTTAGCTGAAAATCTTTGAAAAATCAACTATATTTTTTACTTAAAAAACATGCCATCTTAGTCCTTGCTCCTCTATTAAGCAAACTGCTGGAGGAATGAAACTCCCATACCCAAACTCTGACCCTTAACTCAAGTAGATCCCCCAAGAGAAGCAAAGAACACTGTAATAGATTTCAAGGTTACAGTCCCACGTAGCTAGCTCGGTTGGTGAGCTAAGGGACACGAAGGAGTTTTAAAGAGGTCCAGGGTTCAAACCCTGAAAACGAACATAAAAACTAACTAATATTTGCCTATCCAAAAAAAAATAATCAATATTACAAAAGAAAATGCTGGAAATTTAGGAAATGACAAGAGAAACCGGTGGTCAGTGGAGATGCTCTGAGTTCTGAATCAAAAGAATTGTTATTGTGTTTTCTCTGTACTCTAGATCTGAATGAAAGCATTACATACAAATAACCAAAGATGTGCAAGCCCATGATTGATTGATTTTCCAGTTTAGTTTTCGCTACAGAGTTCGATTTTTCTTTTTGCTTATTTCTGTTTGCTACATTTGTTCTCTGGTGAAATTTCAGGTACTTCTCATATGAGCATTTCTATGTCATTTACTGCAAATTTTGGGAGCTCGACACAGATCACGACTTTTTCATTGACAGAGAGAACCTTATTAAATATGGGAACCATTCTCTTACATATCGGATTGTTGATAGAATTTTTTCCCAGGTCTGTTCGTATTTTCCATCTTTGTTAGCACACCAAGTTTAATTTACTGTGTATGGCTATGCCGGGCTTGTACCGTGAATTCATAGTGTTTGGAGCAAATAACTTTAGGGACTGATTTGGTTTATAAATAACTCAAACTTGGTTATATGATTTGATTTTAGTTTTAATTATTGAAGTTGATAATTTTGCCCTTATCAGTTTCTCTACATTGCATAGTCTAACTCAAAGGGTAATAATGTAAATGGCTTAAACAAGAACGAGTTCCATTCATTTTGAAGGTATTCTAAATGTGGAATTTGATTTGCAAATAAATTCAAATTCTTTTGTTTAATGATGAGTCCTGAGCCTGATAATTGTTTCATCAATCAATCAAGTCTATTCCATATTTTATATTTTTGTATGTCTTATTTATGCTAAAACTGAGACAGGTTCCGCGAAAATTTAGCAGTAAAGTTGAAGGGAAGATGAACTATGAAGATTTTGTTCATTTCATACTTGCAGAGGAAGATAAGTCGTCTGAACCTAGTCTGGAATACTGGTATACTCCCTAGCCTTCTCAAATACTGGAGATCCTTTTAGCAGCATAGAAAATCGTACGTCTTGACTGATATATGTCAAACTTGGATGATAAAAGAAAGCTAGTTATTTTCTCAACCATTTGATTTATACAATTATACTGAAATAACTTATAATTATTGTTAAAGGTATGATGCTTTAGATAAAAGAATGAGAAGAATAAGAAAAACATATATTTAGGGTGAAATATAATTGATAATGGTTTGATATTAACTTGATACAAAATTCTAAACACTAACCCCTATTTATAGGCATCTAAATACAAGACTCCTAATTCTAAATAAATTAATAGGGAAATCACGAATCAAATTATGATACTGACCAAGTTTTATGAAAATTAATATTAGGATATAATATTATGAAGATATTATAATATATTTCAGATATTCTAACCAAAACAACAATGCCGACGATGTTGATAATGGTGATGATAAGAAAATTAAAATAATGATAATAATAATGACGATGGTGACAACTTTTCATGTGCTTTATAGTGGTTCTTTCTTGTGGTTCTTTTGTTATATCATACTGTTATTTTTTATGCTCTTCTTCTGGATTGTAATTGTTCAATTGCAGTGCGATTTCAACTTTTCAAGCATTGTTTTTTATTACTGTGCATTATCAATTACAAATCAGTACCCTGCCTGCATAAGCCTGCTGTCCCCTTTTAAATGACTCTGTCTATGCTTCAGATTAGTTGGAGCGTTGCTTTCAAAACCAGGCTAGACTAAGCTGATTAGACGGGTTTAAACTGGATACTGTATAGGTGTATAATCTATTTAACAAAAAACCTAGTTAATTCCAAAACCTATGAAAATAGCCTAAAACATGTGACGAGCTAGTTTCAGTGGGTCAATTTCATTCTTTAGTCTTCCTTTTTTTTCTAAAGAATACTTTTAAATTGATTGAAGATCCAGTGCCATGTTTCACTTTCAATATACTATTAACCCTATCTTCCTCAGCCTTTAAATTAAATTGAATCTCATAGATTTTATTCTTCACAAACCTTGTAGGTTCAGATGCATTGATTTGGATGGAAATGGAGTGTTGACACCAAATGAAATGCTGTTCTTTTATGAGGAGCAGTTGCATCGGATGGAATGTATGGCCCAAGAGCCAGTGCTTTTCGAAGATATATTATGTCAGCTTGTTGATATGATTGGACCAGAAGTCTCTCCTTTATTCATGTTCTTGCTTCTTTGGTTGTTTTGTTTTTATTGCTCTACTGTATAGCATGTGGTAACTGTCCTATGTTTGCAGAGTGAAGGATATATCACATTACGAGATGTGAAAAGCAGCAAACTTTCTGGAAATGTTTTCAACATTCTTTTCAATCTCAACAAGTTTATCGCTTTTGAATCTCGTGATCCATTTCTTATACGTCAGGTAGAAGCAAGTCTTAGGTCCTATTTCACTATCAATGAAGACCTTCGGCAATATTTGTTGGTAAATTCTAATGACAAGGAGGGCACTTTGTTGTACAGGAACGTGAGGATCCAAATATGACCGAGTGGGACCGTTTTGCGCATAGAGAGTATATTAGGCTTTCTATGGAAGAAGACGGTGAAGATATGTCAAATGCCAGTGGAGATGTCTGGGAAGAATCACTTGAGGCCCCTTTCTGAATTTCAAGTAGGTAGGTTGAGTAGTGCATTGCATGTCACATATTCATTTTATAATAAATATATTGTATTTGCCAGCAGAGTAGTGCATGTTTGGATTCGTGGTAAGAATGGCAGAATCACAATGAGCCATTGTGAGTTATTAAAAAAAAAAAAAAACCACACTTCGTAGCTTCAGCAAAATGATGGTTCACCATGATTTTGTAAAACTTACTGCCTATCCAAACATATACGTAGTTGGTAAGGACTCGGCTCATATTCCATAAGGACGTGAGTTTGAATCTCGCTACCGATTTAAGAACCTTGTCCAAAGGTATATGTAAATACCTTTGTAAGCGTCATTTGATTCACAAGACTTTCCTTGACTCTGGTAGAGCTCTCGGGATCCAACTGATCTAAACTATTTATTATAAAATATACATATATGGTATTTCTTGCACCACCTAATGGATATCATAACTTGTAGGTGAATCAAAGACTGAGTTGTGCTTCTAAAAATCTTTACACTCTATCATTTGAACATGGGAGTGGGAGTTGTATGCATTTGGAGGTATTGGTATTGGACGTAGATGTCTAACTGAGTGCTCTGGAGAGGTTCTCCTGAAATTTGTCTAGTAAAGGAAATGAGAATAGCTACAGGGTACAAGCTGGTGCAGATTTATTGTTCTTGTTCATATACTTATTTTTTAGACTAATCCATATGGAATTTAATTTCTGTAAAAAGTAACTGGAGGGTTTTTGGTTCATCCCGTTTGAGTTTTGGTTGTTTTCATGGTTTTGTTTTCTTACTAAAATTTTCACAATTAATTGTACTAAACTTTCAACTTGTTTCTTTAGTTTACTATATAGTGAAGATACAATGCAATATAACTAAACCATCATAGCGTTGTGGATAGATAGTTTTCTTAATGGAATAGACAACTTATATCAAGTTTCAACTTTCAATCATATAAATGACGTGTGGGTAGTTTAGTTTTCTAAAATTCAACAATAGATGTTTGTTAATGGAAGTTATGTAATGTTTTCAAAGAGTTTGATGAGGATGTATAACCAGAAAGTTGAAATTTCATTGTTATGTGATGTTAGTACAGTTTGTATTTAAGTTTAGATAGAGTAAATTGGAAATAACTAAACCTTCAACACACTAATCTTATGAAAGATTAAACCTAAACTATAATTCTTATTAAGAATCCTTCATGCAAATCTGTCATGGTCACTCAACCATAATGGTAATTGAGCAGGTTAAGTTAACTGATTATAAGAACTTGGGGGTTAAACCTACTCAACTTTTTGTTCTCTCCTTCGATGTACAAGTACAGCCAGTTCAAGACGTTTCTTTTCTTTTAAATTTCATCAATTGTAGTTGTTAAGTTTAGGCTGTTAATTGCTAAATTATAAGAAAAACTACACCTCTTTCTAAACCTTTGATAGTGTAAGACAAATGAGAAAAAGTAATGACTTAATAATGATGATTCGTAGAGAGAATATTGAACTCTTTCTAAACATTTTATTATCAATATAAGAAAATAGAAAAATAGATGAAGGTCACTTCAATTTAAGGCAAGACAGAAGCCTCAAACAAGGACTAGGACTTACATTACAATTTACTTATTCAAATCTACCTATATTTATTAGCTGTAATTGAATACAAAGGTATGTTTGGATTGATATTTATTTTGTGTGAATCAGATATGTTTTGCGTGCAACTGCAGACACTAATATCTCGAGTTGGATAAAACTACAAATATTAACGGTGAAACTCTTCCTCAAGAGATTTAACACTATTGATTCATATGACGGAATTTGAATGCTTAAACTTTGGTTAAGCTAGAAAAATCTTTATCGTCTCATTCAATGTTTTTGGATTATTTTAGTTTGGTATTATTTTTTTTTTTATATATATTGTTAATATTTTATACTTTGATCTTATTTCTCACTCAACTTTTTAACTCTTTACAAACCATCCTTATATTCTTGCAAAAACTTATTCCACTTTACATTTTCCTTAAAATGTAATTAACTTATTGTATTCTTCACCACCAATCCAATCTTACTGAATATTAGCCTAATTATAACAATCAATAAAATAAAAAGAAAAGAATGATGGTGACCCTTTTGTTGGTGAATGTCTGCAGTATAACAACAAATGGGAAAAGTATGACAACCATATAATTTAAATATTTTTTGGTCAAAATTTAAATTTTGATTATTAAAAATACTGTAGGGCCTGCCTGCCAAACTGTTTGAAATTGATTGTGAAAATATTGGACATGCATAAGAAAGTAAATGGATTGAAGATAGTGTTATGGTGGGACCAGAGTGAAGAAAATCACAGTATTTTAATGTAACATAACATGTTCTTCTGTTATGTTCTGCGGAAGACACGGTTTGATTTAGTTTTGTTTTCTTCTTTATGTTCTGTTATTCTTTCCTTTTTTACTTTTCCTCTTCCTTAACCGTGTTACCTTTCAATTTAAACCAGCATTGCCATTGTCACTGCCTCTCTCATCTTTCAATTTCAATCACCATCATCACTTTCTTCTTCCTTTTTCAATCCTCTCTCTCATATTATTATTGGCTTCCACTCTCTTTCAGTTTCATTCTACCTAATTCTCCTTGATCTCATTCTAAGTTATCTTCCTTAATTGCTGGTTAGTTTTTATTTATTTATATTATATTATTCAACTCTTGTTTTTGTTTCATCACTTTGCTAATTCATAGTTATTAACTTACTTGAGCTTTATCAGGTTTTCACTCTTTGCTTATGCATTTAATTAATTGTTTCCTCTAGAGCCTAGAATCTTATTTTTCTTCTTTCTTACCTCATTCCACTCGGTTCCTTTTGTCTCTTCTCATTCATGTATTAATTATTCAAAAGTATGAAGAATTAGTCTCACTTGAATTTTTTTTTTATTTGATGTGTCAATGAAAATACATTATGTTATGCATTACTTCAAAATTTTATATTGATATAATAAGGTGATGAATGAGACTAACTCACCTTCTCATATTTTTCTTTTAATCACAGCTGCCTTGTTCTCCACACAAATCATATTATTTATTTGCTGTTTTCATAATTACTTCCTTTTCTTACTATGTTAATTAATGTTAATGAAGTTAAGTATGTTTTTAATGTTTTAGACCATCCTCATTTTTTTTCTCTAACTTTTGTTTCTGTGTTTTTGTTTCATCATTCAGCAGCAAAGAATAATTGCACTGGTTAATTTTTTTTGAAGATGGTTTTGGGAATAAGAACAAAAAGTAGAAAAACTGTTTCAAATTCAATTCAAGTTAACTACATCATCCATGTTCATGAGATCAAACCATGGCCACCTTCACAATCACTAAGGTCTGTTCAATCTGTGCTGCTACAATGGGAAAATGGAGAAAAAAATTCTGGGTCCCTAGCATCAAATGTCGGTAACGGGAAGATCGAGTTCAATGAACCTTTCAAGCTTTCAGTATTTATGTTAAGAGAAGCATCTAAGAAAGAAAAAAACCGTGAAAATTTCAAGAAAAACTACTTAGAGTTTCATTTGTATGATAGGACAGTGAAGAACCAACTACTAGGATCAGCCACTATAAACTTTGCAGATTTTGGAATTATTAAGGAAGTTAAAGCCATAAGTTTTCAGTTGAACTGCAAGAAGACTTTTAGGAGTTCAACGCAACCGTTGATGTATGTCAGTATTCAGCCATTTGATATAGAATGTTCAAGCTCATCACCAAGCAGCAACTTGTCGAAAGAATTGTCGTTAGAAAAGGAAGAAAGGGAATCTGTATCACTACCACAGTCAGTTAAAGATGATGATGAGGAAGATGATATTGAAATTGCCTCTTTTACCGATGATGAAACTGATGACATTCCTTCAAATAGTTCTGCTTCAGAGACTACAAGAGGTTTGTGCCCTCTAAGTGAAAAGTACTAAAGTGATTTATCTTGTGTGTAAAGGGAATCCAATCTACAATTTTTGGACATTCCTTTGTTATGATTTGCTAGCAATTGACCGTTTCACAACGATTCTATGTCACTCTAACTGGATTTTGCTCTACGAAAAAACTGCAATGATGCTTTACATTTGGTTATAGACTTATAGTTTCAATTGTTTTTTTCTTTCTCGTTGTGCGTATGAACATATGCATTGATCATATGCTTATGTTTGGTTGTATGCTTCTGCAATTCATGTTCTGTTGGTCTTACCATATTCAGGAGATGAGATGACTTTTTCATAAATTTGTGATTGCTCATTTTACATTTGTATATCAATTACCCTATAAAGTTGGTTTTTGATTTCATTTTTAGCTCCACATAATATTATCTAATATTTGAACTCTAAATGTGTTGTTAGGTTCTTTTAAAATTGTATGTAGATATGTAGATAGATACTAGATACATAGTAATGAAACTATGTAGACGTATTACAGACGCTACAGTTTTTCTTTTGATTACCTGATCTCTGGAGTCTGGACGGATAATATGTGCGCAAAATGCAATTTTCTAATTTGTCATTTTTAATAGCCTGTTGCAATTTGGTTTCAGACATCTTCGAAATCAGTGAAGGAGGAAAAAAGGGATCTAATGGAGAATGTATTCAACCCTCAGAAAGTACTGCTTCTTGGTTACCTGCAAACACAAAGGCTGAAGCAACCGCACAGGTCAGTGGCATCGAACCTCCCTCTTCGTCTATGGTTCTACGCTCAGGTATGGCAAATGCTGACAATGGAAGGACTTCGGTCCCTAGAATTTCTGAGGGGAGTGTCAAGGTTGCTGATGCAAGTTCTGAAATTCAAATAAACATTCAACGATCCCGTTGGCAAGATATGACTGGTAATAGGTTCAAAGGCATAGCTCCATCTCCATACACTTCATCAAGTATGAAACCACACTTTGAAATATCTTCCCAATCTCAAGTGACATCAGAGGATAGGATAAACCAAGATAGCACAGAAAACAATAGATATAAAGAAAGTTTTCCTGAAAAAGTTAGCAGTGTTTCCAACATTGGTGTGATGGAAGACAGAGAAAAAATGGATGAGAGAAGAAAAGTACGAAAACAGTTTACTGTGAATAATGAAATTTTAGACAATGTGCTTGATAATAATTTTTCAGATGATGAATCTACATGGGCAGGAAAATTAAATAATGATACTCTTCTGCAAAGTAAAAAATCACATGAACATCCAACAATTATTTTGACAAATGATAAAGCCGAGGATGTGAGAAATGAAAAGTTTCCTTTACAAACTACTGAGAGCAACAGGCAGTTTATCAGGAGTCAAAACCTTGATCAGGAAGAAAAAATTAAAACTTTAAATGGTGTTCATGTTGATGCTGCTTGTCATAAAGACGTTAATGTCAATGGCAGCCTTCTTAATGATAATACTGAATTGAAGGCCGAAGTTGAAAGGCTTCGTGAAGAGCTCAGGGAAGCTGCTGCTCTTGAGGCTTCAATGTATTCAGTTATTGCTGAACATGGCTCATCAAACAAGGTTCATGCACCTGCTCGGCGATTGTCTAGATTCTATTTCCATGCTCTTAAAGCTGGCTCCCCTGATAAAATTGCTAGTGCAGCCCAGACTGTCGTCTCAGGATTTGTTTTGGTTTCTAAAGCATGTGGAAACGATGTTCCAAGGTATGTAAAAGTTGATTTCATAACTTTTTAAACTATGCCGAAATGATATAATAGTTCAGGAGAATACAACTGATCATCTTGTTCTCATAATTCTAAACTGCAATAAAACTAATGAGATAGAGATTGGTTGTTGTTGTGTCTATTGAAATTTTTTGATTCATTATCATTTTCAAAAATGCCTCAATATAGTTTTCATCATCTTGATGCATTTCATACCAGTTATTAGTTTACTGTTTTGTAACCATGAATAGGTTGACATTCTGGTTCTCAAACATAATATTGCTGAGAGCAATTGTGAGCAAAGGAGTTGAACATAAAGACCTTGGCGATGGTCCAGGCATCAATGGAGAATGTTACGTAAATGGTCTCACTCTTCATGAACAAGAAAAAGAAAATACAGAAGAATACTTTCATAACTGGCTGGATCCAGAGACATTTTTAGTCGCATTGGAAAAGGTTGAAGCATGGATATTTTCTAGAATTGTTGAGTCAGTGTGGTGGCAGGTTCAATCTTCTTCTTTGTTGTCATCTAACAAGAAACTTTCATTTGAAACTGAATGCTCTCTTGCACTTTTTACTGATACTTTTTGGTGTTTGCTGTTGCCAGACGCTGACTCCATACATGCAGTCTGCCGCAGCTAAGAGCTCCAGCTCTAGGAAAACCAATGGCAAGAGATATATTATCGGTGATCAAGATCAAGGAAACTTTTCTATTGATTTATGGAAAAGAGCTTTTAAGGATTCGTGTGAAAGGCTTTGTCCTCTTCGAGCTGGAGGGCTTGAATGTGGCTGCTTGCCTGTGATATCTAGAATGGTATAATTTAACATCCGTATTTGTGATGCAATATGTTTTCAATGCTGGATTCATTCTTATATTCTGCTTTTTACATGTATATGGATATAGATTTATATGTTTAATTTTTCTGACAAAATATCTAACTTAGTAGTTATATTATTCGTTTATTGTTGAAATGTTTCAATTTGGATAGCTAGTGTAGATTTTCATGTTTTCTCTTAATGATGATATGGGCTATTTGTTCCTATTGTTCTTATATTTATAAAATAATTGAAATGGAACCTGATTGAAATAGGATTTCTCTTGTTTTGGTAGGTGATGGAACAGTTGGTTAATAGACTTGATGTGGCGATGTTCAATGCTATTCTTCGGGAATCAGCTGATGAGATGCCCACGGATCCTATATCTGACCCTATCAGTGATTCTAAGGTTCTTCCTATTCCATCTGGAAAATCAGGCTTTGGAGCTGGCGCACAACTGAAGAATGCTGTGAGTGACTAAACATGTGTTTCTAAGCCTTCTTTCTTTTAAAAAACCACAAGATTGATCATAATCTTCTGACTTGGATTCTCAATCAGAAATGTTTCTTGCAGTACTTTAGATATGCTTCACGGCAAGGCATGCTTTCTTACAGCAATATGCATTAGGGATGACTTTAAGAAAGTTTGTTAGCACTTACAAGATGTGAAGTGTCTTATGATATTTTTGGTGGAATAATTTAAGGAAAAAAACATAATCTTAGTCTTAATAATAAAAAATGCTAGTGTGTTAGAGGGTATTGTGATACCTCTAATTATTAACTTTTTACTCAAGATATATTTTATAGAAATTTACAGAATTTACCACAACAAATTTGGTTTCTTGAGAATTCATCAACATCATTCAAAATTTGGCTTCAATCGAAACTTTCTTAGTTTATTTGATCTGTATAGCTAATTATACCTAGTTAGATAAGCTCTGTTGTAATTCCACTAAGGATTTGCTATGTATCTCACTGTCTACTCAGATTGGTGACTGGTCAAGATGGCTTTCAGATTTGTTTGGCATTGATGATTGTGACTCTCATGAAGATAATAATGAAAATGATGACTCAAAATATGAATCTCCCTTCAAACCTTTCCCTCTCTTGAACGCATTGAGTGATCTAATGATGCTTCCTTTCGATATGCTTGCAGATTGCTCTATGAGAAAAGAGGTTTGATTACTTTTTATTTTTCAACTTGTGGTTTTCATTTCTATTTTTTGGTAAACAAATTTTGATTTTCATCATGCAAAAAACTTCTATAGTTATGTCCGAGATTTGGCATATCATTGATAAAACAAGTCGTCGACAACTTTGTTCCCGATGAGTTCTCCCCTGGACCTGTCCCAAATGCTGTTCTCGAGGCCTTGTACAATGAGGTTGGTTAACTTGTTGCATTGTTTTTTATTTCTCTTTGACTTCAAGCAATTACTGTAATGCCTGCATTCTGTATCTGTCTAAGCATTGTTTTAGCCCCTTAACTTTTAACATAGAGAACATGGTTATAAGTAACTTACTATACATGTGAGTTGCATCTCGATTCGAAACAAAACTAAACTCAAATCATACGAGTCTTTAGTGTGTGTGTATTTTGGATATGAATCTCATTTCAAATCCTAATTCATTATAATGATTCTTGATTCGTTCTAATGAATCACTACCTAAACTTTGTGTAGTCAGCCACTTCTTTTTGTCTACTTTGTATAGCCATTAGCCAATAGCCAGCAACTTTTCTTCTTTTGTGATTTGATTTATGACTAGAATCTTAAACCATTTTGAAATTCATATATGAAATACCAGCTTATAATTTTGTTATGTCCCTTGTTTTTATTTCAAAACGTAATATTTTATTCGTAATGTATCTTACGCTTCACAATTCACTACTTGAATATCGATTCAATAACCCTGGTAGAGAAAAAAGATATAATCAGATAATTATTTAACTATCTTTTTTCTTGATTTTAGGATGTTGAGGATGATGAAGGGTCCATCAATAGCTTTCCATGCAATGCTGGTTCCACATTCTATGCACCACCTCCAGCTTCTTCAGTTAAAGAAGTAGGAACCCCTTCACTAAGAAGTGGATCATTTGTGCTTAAAAAGTTATATACAAGTGATGATGAACTTGATGAATTAGATTCACCTCTTTCTGCTCTTGGCATGGATGATCCTAAGAAAATGTTTGCAGTAGTAAAGGGTGGTCGTAAGGTTGTTAGATATGAACTTTTGAGAGAAGTGTGGAAGAGTAGTGAGTGACATGTATTCAATCATTTTTTTTAATTTTTGTATATTTTGTATACAATTTACACTATAGTATAGCAGTTTTTTTTTTCTTCTTAAAAATAAGAGTAATAATGATGATGGCCTTTTATAATCTTGTACATTTTATTGCAAATGAGAAGTTATTGTGTCTTGGTGAGTGAAATTTTATCCCTAGCTAAAAAACAATATCCACATATTTTGATTTCATAATTTGACTTGCATTCTAAGGAAGATCTTTTGGAAAAAGAGCACAATAAAGTTTTCAATTTCAACTGGTATAACTTACATTAAACTAGTATAACATAATTTAACAAGATACACTCTTTAACATTTCTCTTTAACTAAATATTCAAACGTTAAGGAATAAATTTGTTTTTATAGATATTATTATATACTCTATCGGTGTAAATTTTTTTAATCTCACGTGTGTAAGCTGTAATCATATTTACTATGAAGATTTTCTATAGATGTTTTAAAAATTAATATTATTAGTGTGATGATATTATGATCCCAAATGGTTAAATATAAACGTAAATTTATTTGTCCTCCTAAGTTTAACTCAGTTGATAGGGGCATTGCATTCTATATGTAATGGTTGGGATTCGAAATTTGGATTTCCAACTTATTCACCTTAAGATGTTAATTTTAACCACTAAACTATTTGGAAAAAAAATATTATATATCCTTATTTAAGAGTGTAAATGAGAACCTAGTTGAATGCTTAAAATTTGAGTTTAACTTGTGAAAAAAATGAATGACTTAGACTTGGCTCATTTAACAGTTTGGTGGGACTCTCTTCCCATGCCTCTTGGGCTTTGTTTGAGAGTTTGGGGGAGAAAGCAATGGAAGGCTCTGGAGGGTTGGAAATATAGGAGAAAATGGTAAAATCTTTCACATTTTTTGAAAAAGTAATTTTTTATAGAATGATAAATTAATGTTGTGACTAATATATATACCCCCCACCCCCAATACAATTTTTGAGTTCCTCAAATGAGGAGGGTTTTGTATTATGAAAAAAAGTGACACCCCAAAATCTTCCCCTTTCAATGTCATATATTTCTTCCACCTGCTCCTTCCTTTTTTTCCATACCCCTCTTCTCACTTCCCTTCCAAACTCACAAACAATACCTAAAGGTATGTTGTTTGAGAAACCGACTATTTTGGAGATGTAACTTGCCTATAGTGGGATTGATCAAAGGAGCATCAACCAAGAGGAGATTTTAAACTCACAATACAATCAAACCCGAGTTTAAGGATATTGAAGATGAACAAACTAAATATGAGACTTATATTTCAATTTATGGATTTGGTTTAATTGGAAGAAAGTCTATGTAGGTACTCACATATTGATAGAGACTTATATTTCAATTTATTTATTTGGTTTAATAGGAAGAAAGTCTATTTGGGATATTATTTTAAAAAAAAATGTTGTCTCAATATTGTAAAGTGATAAATAACTTTTTTTTAAGCCAAGAGCAAGGACAAACATTAAGGGGAAGCGACGGCATCCCAACTAGGTTGGCATCTCAAAGAACTCACATTCTATGTTGCCAAACTCAATGAAAATTTTATTAAAAAAGGAGGGAAAAGATATACAAGAGGGGGGACTAGGCCACGACCCTCAAAACAAAAAGCAAGAGAAAAAAAAACGATAACAGAAGAAAAAAGCCACCTAAGGAAACCTGTAATTAGGCATTCCACAACGGTCCCTAAAGAACTCGGCCTGCAAAGCCTGAGGCAACACTGAGAACCAAACCATGCCCTGAAGTGATTGTAGATGAGTAAGATCCGCCCACAACTGTGTACGAGTCAAATAAGAATTACTAGCATAAACCGTCACAATATAGACAGATAACTGCTGGCAAGTAAACTCCAAAGCAATACATTGTGCCGACACAAAAATAACAATGGGGTAACCTCATAACCCCAAAGAGCCCAAAGATTTGGCAATAAATTACCTCTATTATTTGTGCAAAATTCAGTAACACCAATACGATGCCCATACCAGGAAGGACCAAAACCGTGGGCATTCCTATATAAAACATTCATTGATCAGTTGGAGAAGGATCTCCCCTGGATTGGGTTCTATACGGAGGCTTCCCTATCTGAAGTTGTTTCTTTACCTATTGTTTCTGCCTCTTAGATAAAACCGGAGTGAAAGGCATCTCAGCATTTGCTTTATCATGCTCACGGATGCGACGCCGTAATTCCAAGTCTTGCTGAATGATTAGGGTGTTGTGAGTATACTCATGAACAACTAAAACCTTATGTTCATCAGAATATGTGCCATGTGTTACTAGTGACGGGGTTTCATTCTGATCTAGCCTCTCCATTTTAGATACCAATTCTGTCTCAACATGGATGGACCGGGTAATAGGAGGACCGAGAGGAGATTCAGGTTGCACGTCATTGTGCACTACAAAGTGCTGAACCAGTGACTCCTCCCTAACAGAAGCAGAGGAAACCAATTCAACAGACAAACTATGCACATTTTCATGTGCAACTGAGGATGAGAGCGTAGCAGTCGTATCCGGAGACCGAGGAACCACCTCCACCTCCCAGGAGTCCAGACATAACTGCTCCACTACATTCGAATGCACGTCAAAGTGCGCTACTTGAGAAGCCAATTCCAACACCAGATTAGAGGACAAGGCAGCTTGAGTGATAAATAACTTGAAATAGATAAATATTCTAAACATAATATTTATACTAAGGAAGATAAAATATAATTTATTATTAACACAACTTTATTTTAAGGCGAAATGTTGTGTACAATGTTCATTTTTCCAACCAATGATATCATATCTTATGACACTAAATAAAAGGGAAAAAACCTTCAAACTTTAGGGTTCTAACTACAGATTCAATGAGTCATCATTGATATCGGCAGAATTGACAAACACATTGTTATCGATTGGTTTATCCAGTTGGTCGATATATATCTTAGTTTTATCGGTTGGTGACACCTTTATGGCAACATTTTCTCTAGAAATTGGTGGAGCTACAAATGAAGCCGTGCTATTAACATTAACATTGTTCCCCAAAGATGACATGAGAGGTTGTGAAACAACAACTTGCATGTTAGTATGCAAGAATTGATTTGTTATTGGTTGAGACATCTGGTTGCTTAAAAACTATGTTTCTAGCAAAACTTTCATAAGTTCCCTCCATCAACATAACTATTGGAAAATTTGGTTGCAAAAGTACTCTCTGAGAGTTAATCTCGTAAAGACTTCTCATGATATGGTTTTCTTGAGTGAAATGAGACTGAAAATGGGTTGTCATTAATTGGTAGTTGGTGAAAACTTGGTTGCAAAATGTGCAGGCAAAATAAGGTTGGTTGAGGATGAAAAACATGGCGGCCATGATATCTGATAATGGTTTAAGGCAAAGAAATGAGAGAAGACTTTACCTTCCCTGCCTCCTCTATTAAGAGCTTTATATATAAGAAAATGTTCATAAGATTGAACATATAAATTGACATTTGGATGTTTATGGTAACGCCAATTGAAATTCAATTTGTGGATTATCAAAATATTAATTAGATTTACATATATAAATTATAATAATAATTTATTTTGACTTTGATAATAAATTTATATATATATATATATATATATATATATATAAAATTAAAAACTATAATATTAGAGAAATTGTTTATTTTTTTATAATATTATCTACATATTTAATTAAAAATCAATTAAATTTCATTGTAACAGTAACAATTCTACTACAATATGAACAATATCATGCATTTTATATAATAAAAAAAGGAATAATATCATGCACTAGAGGCGCTTATTTTGATCTTATTTGCCAAGATTATTTGATTGTGGTGTATACCGAAAGAATTCTAACCAATGCAATAAAATAGATATACAATTGTCCCTGTGAGCTTAGCTCAGTTGATAAGAGCATTGCATAATTTATGCAGCGGCTAGGGTTCGAACTTCAGACACTCCATTTATTCACTATATAAGGTGGATTTCTAACCACTAGGCAAATTGACCGGAAAAAAATAGATATGAAATTAAACATAATCATCACAATTGTGCTAAATCTTCTTTTAGGTCAAGCAAACATTTTCAAATAAAATGAACAATCAAACAAACTCATCATAAATAACTTATCACATTTAATATTTTTGCCATTCAAACAAATTTATACCCTTAAAAAAATCTATAATAATGTTATATTGTTGATGTCGTTGATAAATATATATTTTTTGGTACAAAAGAGAGGATAAAGATAAAATTTTGTATTATATTTGTTATATTTTTGTTGTAAATTAAAAAGATAAGCATGTTGTTACAATTTGAAATCAAAAACATCTATATCTATAATCTTAATCAAAATCTAACTAATTTTATAAAAATATTGTTCATAATTTACACATGTTAGCGCAATAAAAAAACGGATAGACGGGCACTTTGTGCCCGTCTAAATGCTAGTTTATGATAATGAGAATATATATCAATAGATAATATAGATAAATTAATAAAACAACATATTTTTTCTTTCATTTATCATATTTTTCGTAATTTGTGTTGAATGATGATTTTTTTTAAAGAGTGGAATGCTGAATTTTAACAACTATTGTGGTATCAAAGTTTATTATTTTAAATGCACATTTAGACTGCATATCAACTATTTATTATCTTAAATGGAAATGTAATAAACGTTATGAGAAATATTAAATTATAATTAGCGTAAAAATGGTTATTTTTGCATTCAATGTATATGTCGTACTCCCTTTGTATAGTATTATTTGTCTCATTAACGGTATTTATTTGTTTACTATTATTTGTCCTTTCACATTATTAATAAATTATTAATTTTTCTCTCCCTCTCAAAAAATAATCTCTCACTAATATACATTTACCGCATCTATATCTATAATCTTAATCAAAATCCAATTAATTTTACAAAACATATTGTTCATAATTTACACATGTTAGCGCAATAATAAATGAATAGACGGACACTCTGTGCCCATCTAAATGCTAGTTTATGATAATGAAAATATATCAATGGATAATATAGATAAATTAATAAAACAACATATTCTTTCTTTTATTTATCATATTTTCGTAATTTGTGTAAGATGTTTTTTTTTAATGAGTGGAATGATGAATTTTAACAACTACTATGGTATCAAAGTTTATTATTTTAAATACGCATTTAGACTATATGCGGGTCAACTATTTATTATTTTAAATGGAAATGTAATAAATGTTATGAGAAATATTGAATTATAATTAACGTCAAAATGGTTATTTTTGCATTCATTGTATATGTCGTACTCCCTTTGTATAGTATTATTTGTCTCATTTACGGTATTTATTTTTTAATATTGTTTGTCCTTTCACATTATTAATTTTTCTCTCCCTCTCAAAAAAAATCTCCTTTCACATTATTTATATCTCTATAAAAGCCTTCATTCTTCTATATCTTAATTCACTCTAATAGTTTATTCCAAAACCATCATCAATCAACATGGGTGGCGATTTCACTCAAAACCGTAGCAATATCAATAATTTTGTATGTGGGTTGTGCAATCATGATTGTACAAACTTCGAATCACTCATAAGCCATCTTGAGTCTCATATGGCTCGAGAAAATCTTGCTATTGCAAGATTAAACCACACCAATCCTCAGGCCGAATCAATGCCCAACCCTTTGTCATCCAATTTTCCCGTGCCAAAATCATTACTAGAAAACAAAACCTTCGTTAAAAGCATGTTATTTCAGCAACCACAACAACAATCTAATGTGGTTGATGTGGCTTCATTTTCAGCTCCACCATCAATACACCAACAAGGGGCTGGTGGTATGGAAGTCTCTCCGATCGATGGAACTAAGCCATATATCAACATGTTGGATAAAGCCATCGACGAAAATGTCTTCATTAACATCATTTATGACACATCATTGAATTTGGAGCTAAAGCTCTAGCAATTTTCTTTAATGGAATTTGTTCTTCTAGATTATTTTTGTATCAAGATATAATATTGGTTGTTGTCAATTATGTCATGCATGAATTGTATTAAATCCTATATTGTGTTTTGATTGTAATTTGTTAGAATTTTTTTTATGTTTAAGTGATTAATTGAAAGTTGAAAACTTCATGCTTATTCGTAAGTGTTAATTGGAAGAGGAAATTATTATTGTTTTTGAAAGGGGAAGAAGAAAATTATAATGATGTAGTTTTTTTTTTAAAGAAAAATAAATAGGAAAGACATTTTTTTTTATTAATTCAAGTGGCACTGTTGACCAGTTTACAACTGTCTTCGATGAGATTTGAACTCGATACTTGGATGTTAGTATGTTACAAGTCTAAGCTCTTACCACCGAGCTATTACACTATAGTTTATTGTATTATTTTAAATTTTAGTGAAAATGGTTGTTGGACTACATTATTTGATTATGTAAAGAAACTATATTATTTGATTAGATATTGTCGCGGTGATTTTCAGAAATCAAGCTATTGGTTAGCCTTGACTCACAATTTTTTAATTCACGACCGAGCTTTAATTTTTCCAAGCGAAAGGGGGAAAAAGTTCGAAATAACCCACAATTTTTAGAGATTTAAGGTTCGGGGGTTAGTTACGTGAAGGGAAGGTATTAGCACCCTAAACGTCTATAGTACTCTATAGGAACCTTTTGCTTTTATTTATTTCTGGCTAAATTTATTTATTTGCATAAAATAGATTAATGTGGTGAGCAAAAAGAGAATGTTTTTTATTATTTTTTTGATTTGGAAAGAGTGTCTTTTGTCTACGTACCAGCGAGGGATTAAAACCACGTAGTTCGGGGTAAAAAGCCGAGTGATTTGTTTGATGTTTTTTAATTGTTTTTGAAAAGGTTTTAAAAATAAAAGCCAAGTGGCAAAGAAAGAATTTGTTTGGTATTTTTTAGTTTTTAAAAAAAGGTTTAAATATGCTTAAATGAATTAAAGTTTTTATTAAAGAAAATTAAATAGGAAAATCTCTTGATAAGAATCAAGGTTTTTTAGGAAAAAGAGTTCTTTTCTTAAAATTTTTTTTTTGACTATTTGAATTTTTTTTTTGTTTTTTTTATCTATTACCTAAAAATTACCATAACGATAAAATAAACGCGAGAGAATTTCGTAGTAACACTAGGTCAAAACGAATACCCTTTCCCTCGGATAATAAAGAAACTAAACCTAGTTTTTTTTTTTTCATTTTTAATACACAAGAACTAAACAAATAATAAAGTAAAGACAATGCATATTTTTTTGATTTTTTATATTACAACTTCCTAAAATACAATCTAAACATGGATAATAAACCGAATAAGGACTATGCTCTTAAGATCATTCTTAATTATGAAGGGACATTATAAACCGAAGGGATTATGGCCCTAAGAACACTCTTTAAATCCGAAGGGACAGAAAAAGAGGGAGACGAAAAGAATAGCTCGTCAACACAAGCTAAATGAGGGAGAAGGGAGAAAAGTTCTTTGACAACTCAAGAGAACTTTTTGTGTGTCTATAACTATAAGTGAGGAATGAGAGCTCTATTTATAAGTTCAAAGGTTGGTGAAAATGGAATTTAAAGACCACTTTTGATTAATGGACTTGATGGTGATTTGAATGGTGTTAATACTGACCGCTTTTGATTAATTGAAAATTAGAGACCGCTTGATGATTTTGGAAATTAGACACGGCTTTTGGCCATGAATGGTGGTGTTGGCCGGAATCGGCCTTGGACCCTTTCGGCATTTTTTTAAATTTTTTTTAATAATAATAAAATCAGAAAATGAAATAAAAAAATATCGAATAAAAAAATAAAAAGGGAAATAATAAAAAATAAAAAGACTAAAATAAAATTAAAAAAAAAAAAGTGGGCCCAAAACAAACCAAAATGAGTTATTTTAAAATAGTTCTCTGCCGATTTTTTTTTCCGAAAAGATAAAACATTTCGGATCGAGAGACAAAGTGAAATGGGATCTTAAGTAAAAAATTGAGGTATGACAGATATTGATTTTTTTAAAATTATTAATTAAACATACACTAATGATCATTTACAACCGTTTTTGAAGAGAATTAAAAAAAAATTATGTACACATATACAAATATATGTTCTAATTTAAATGAATATTGTAGATATATATTATTTATTCAAAATTTTCACTATGAGATGAGTTTTTTTTTAAGGGATGATTATTTTTTCTAATAAGTTCATATTTTCTACGATTACTAATCGAAATATTAAAAAAAATTAGGTAAATACAAGTATATAATTTAATATTATTGAGAGCATTTAACTTTTTATTTGCTAGGCAAAGAAGCAGGTATGATATCAAGAGGAAACCTAGGTTGGCACCCAGCTGTCACCTCCATCCTCTACCACCTACTTTATATATTATTAAAAAAGGAGAAAATAATATGATATCAAGTAAATTTTAATAAATAGTATGATTCTTCTCCTTTTTATATTATAAAAACCACTTTTTTTAGTAAAATTGATAAGCATCTTTCGTAAAGTTCGAAATTAATTGTGTTGTCTTTGTCTGAACTCGACTCGATAATAATTTATTCAACTTGAAACTCGACTGAAGTTTGATATGAGTCTCTGTTTTAGTTCGAGTTCGGCTCGTTTAAATTTCACAAACAACTTGATTCACCTTATTAGATTCAACTCCTTATCTTGAACCACATAATTCAAAAGGCATTTTTTATTTAAAAAAAAGTCAACAACTTTAGATATTTGACCTTGTATTTTAATTTCAAAAAGACAAATATCGAATTAAAATAAAAGCTATAACAAACATACTGTGTTTAATTGATAGACATAAATACAAAGTTCAAACCTCCATAAATATAAAAATCTTAAAGCATAGTCAACTATACCTACAAACATCCCAAAACAAAAATACCTCAAATAAAGTATATATAACAGAGACAAAATTCTACAAGTGGGATTGAGAGTATTATCAAAATAATCTTTCATTTGATTCATGAACCGAGTTCAATGAGTTAATTATCGGGTCGAATTCCAGACTATATTTGAGTTGAATTGATTTATTATTTTCTGTAATCTTTAGATTTTTGTATGTCCATATTACAATTTCCCCTTCTTTATTTTTTTTTTATCAAAAAGGGTGGTAGCTAAGGTGCTAACCAACCCAAAATATATTGATAAAATGGAAAGGGAAAATACAAGATAGAGGGGACCACACCAAAAACTCCATCAAAAAGAGATATACCTAAAAGAAGGCATCCCTAGTAAATCTCTAACATAACAGTCATTAATGAAATCAGGAGTAGCATTCCAAACACACAAATCTTGCAAAGTAAGGCCATAGTTAGCTAGACAGTCAGCAACTTGATTCCCTTCTCGATAGATATGAGTCACAATACAATGCATATCCCTCAACATGACTTGCATATTGTTCCATATGTTTCTCAGTTGCCAAGACACTAGTGTAGGTTTTTGAAAGGCTAGCACAAGCAAGGAAGAATCTGTTTCCAGCCAAAGATCAGTCCAGTTATTTTGGCAAGCAAGCTCAATTGCTCTCAAGGCACCACAACTTTCAACATGAAAAGAAGTAGTGTGACCCAAAGGTTCAGCAAATCAAGATAAAAAAGAAGCATCATGTTTCCTGAAAATACCTCCATAAGTGATGTAAGATTTTTACATGTCATAAAACTATTTACACGTAAGTATAATAGGATCGTATCCGCAGGGAGTTGCGTATTTCATAAGTGTTTTCGCAATATTTATCAAGTTAAGTGTTTGGGTATAA
>Ga0315913_1000754_pt1 | contig 31498 bp, 20 predicted proteins | sample MpolsnodulesMG_FD_207736 | JGI IMG/M metagenome (GOLD analysis project Ga0315913, IMG submission 207736) | Medicago polymorpha root nodule microbial communities from Los Angeles, California, United States - small nodules | ecosystem: Host-associated > Plants > Roots > Nodule | place: USA...
GAACCTTTTGATTTTTAGAAAGTCTATGTGACCATGAAAGACGTCTCTATTAAGACTATCCATGTAATGTAATATTACTCAAATATATGTTATACATTTCATCGAATGAAAATTGCAGACACATCATTTTATGTATTTCAAGCTTTAAATTCTTTAATTTTTTTTTTAGAATCAGCAAATTTATTAACAACGAGCGCGTGCGAAGCACAACTAAAACTCGAGGACAGCAGAAAACAATTACAACGGGGACGGATATAGCAGAACCCCAACTGTCATAATAGCAAAACAAAACAAGCCCAACCAAGCAAATAAATGTGAAGACAAATCTCTAAGTAATATTACTTTCAGCATCAATAACATGATAATCCTTACAAATCAAAATATCCAAGTTCTAACACAAAATAAAGCTAAAAATTTCCAAAAGTTGTGTCTTATTCATGTCTTTTGATGGCTGGATCATTCAACTTGCGTCTCTATGATTATTGTGCTGATCTTTCATGTGGTGTTGTTCCTAGAAAATTAGACAAATGGATTAGTGTTTTTTGTATTAAAATTTGCTTGTATTCCCACATAATAAAAAACCAACAAATTATCTTTTCATACAATAAGAAGACTTCAAACCAATACCTATAACAAATCAGAACAAGTAGCATTGTGGTTTGTGAATAATCTCATTCCACCTCCAAAGGACTTGGGGTTCTTTCTAACCATTCTTGAAGTCGAAGGGGATTTGTTTACCGGACGTAGCATCGAAGGCTTGAGTGAAGAGTTCGAAAGGGTGCACGGGTATTCAGGGATCCGAAGATTCAAGGAGCACCAAATTCAAGGGTTACTTGGAGTTTGGGGGAGTGTTTTACATAGGAGTTGAAGAATTAGGTTTTAATTTCAAGGAACTCTTGTAAACACATTGTATTCAACATTTGTTACATAGTGGATGACCTTCGTCAAGGTGTATTTCATCAAGAAGAGTAGAGGTAGCTCTAGCGAGGACGAGAAAGTGCGAACTACTATAAAAATATCGGTGTTATCTCTCTTTCCCTATCCTCTTTACTTTTTACTATTGCATGTGATTAATTGAATAATTGTAAGGATAATTGCTAGTGTTGATCTAAGATGTTTTTCATTGAAAATAATCTAATTCATTGAATTAGGTTTCATATAATTTGCTTAGATCAATTGATTGCAAAATCTATTCAATTCTTCAATTACACATGTATTGTGTTTTGATTTGATAGCTTAGTAATATTGTTCATATAGGTTTGATTTGAAATTGTCTATAAGTTTTGTACATTGTTCAAGGATTATTAAAGTTTGATTGTATAATAAGATTTGTATCGTGAATATCTCAATTCTAAGATTAAATCTTATTGCACATATATTTGTCTTTTTGATTCATTGTTTGTGATTGTTCGAGCACGATTCCAATAGTCGATTCCATTAAAATTGCTTTTTATACTCTAGAAAAACTTTTCAAAAAGCTATTCACCCCCCCTCTAAGCTTGGTAACTAATTATCCATATAGACCAATATAACATTGATCCCATATCTCTGGTAATGGTGTATGAACCTGACCGTCAACACCAATACAAACAAGTTCATCCACCCACCACCCACAACTTCGACCACCATAGTAAGTCACAAAATCGGTCATTTCTTGCCAAACAATCTAAGGTCAAATAAAAGTTGTCCAAGAGTTGTGTTAAAACAGAACCATCAACCAGACGCCATAGAAAGAAACTATCCACGACGTACCGGAAGCAAGATCTTGTATACCCAACAGAGTTTCAACCAACCAAAGCCGGAAATCCAGATCTTCGCAAAGCTCACTCTGGCTCCACCTTTTGAAGCCCATTGCCAAGGATATCCACAAAAAATCACGACAGCGAATACCAACCACTGTCTCATAAGGTCCAACCAAAAGAGAACCCAACCACCACCACGCGGTGACAGATCTCCCAGGTTCACACCCAAATATCAATGACGCGAACCAAATCACGTTTTTGAGGACCTCCATTTTTGTATTGACAACATATCCAGTTTAAGAAAAAACCATAAGAACAAATCTGGGTCAGATCAAACCTAAGAGAGACCCAAGCCCGGGTTCTTTGAGACAACCCGAAACAACTCTGATCACCGCCAGACCAAAACGAAACCCAGTAGAATGGACCAAGATGGATCGAAAAAGAGGCATCAATGCATTTTTAGGTCGCAAGACCCAAACACGTTTCAAATGAAAAACAAAAAACCACCGGCGAAAAGAAACATCACGACACTGAATCTAGAAAGATGGTGATGCCGAGGGCCAACACCACTCGTATTAGTTTATTGATGGTGCCGACGGCTATTATTCATAAAGATTAAGAGCTTACTAGATATAATTTATCTCTTCATATCTTAGGGTTCTTATAGTCCTATATCTCAAGACCCAACCATTTATAGTATACTAGATCCATCAAAGTGAGTCCACAATCTACAAAACTATACAACCTTCCACACCATATTTTTCCTCAAGCCGCCCTTATCAACACTCCAAGTCATCATTGACCCATTACCCAAAATATCCACCCCACTTGTAACATTCTCAACCGTCCGATCAACCACTCTCTCTCCACCATCGACCACTCTCCTCACTTTCCACCCACGTGGTGGGTCCACACCTCAAATAAAGCAAATCCGAACCTCAGGTTTGGATAACCCGAAGCTAGATTCTGTCCTTTTCCCTTCTTTATCCACTTTCCATTCAATATGTTATATACCATTTTGCTTTGTTTCAACACATTCATTCACTCTTTGATTGTGATATTTTTAAACAATCATAACATCACTCTGCAAAATACACTCTTGTAGTAATAGGTAACCATGAAACATATCATATTATGTTTTTTTTCTTGTGTTTTTTCTTGTGTTTTTTCTATATCTTTGTCCCATTGTTGATCTTTTGAAAAAAAAAGATTTTTTTTTTCAATTTGTATAGCCCATTTGATGGATCCTATTTGTTGTTCAATATCTTCGATCCATTGTTGATCCTTTGAAAAAAAATTGTTTTTTATTGTGATCCATTGATATTTTTTTTATGATGCTAATATAGTGAATATATTTTTATTAACAAAGCTAGTGTAGTGAACTTATTCTACACAGTTGAGTCAAGTTTTTATGTGGATGGTATTTGAAAGATTCAATTTTTATCAATTTTGTTAGTTCAACACTTTACCCTAATGGTTTCTTCATGTGTGTGACTTTTTTTTGGGTGATGTTTTTTCAGTGATTATTTTCTATGCTGTGATTTTTCATTGATTATTTTGCTATGCTGCGATTTTTCATTGATTATTTTTTTTCACTAGGAATTGATATGATGGGTTTGATGATTTTCTTTGTGGTGTATGTATTTTAAAAAAAGGGTAGTACTGTGTTAGGATAGTAAATCTTGGATGGATCTTTAGTCTTATTAGCTTGATGATGGATGTTAACTGTGTTAATTTGATTCTAAAAAAAGATGAAGTGTTTTTGGAGGGGTTGTGTTTGAGATCAAAACTTTTGATCATAGCTGTGGGATAATGATCTGAATTAAGTGTTATCTTCTCTGGATCTGAAGAAAGTTTTATTTTTTTTATTAATTTGAAGCAAGTATTTCTAAATAATTAGCATGCTTATTTTTTATTTTTTTATTTTTTCTATATGTGATTTTATTTATTATTTGACATGATTCCAAAATTTTGATTGTGAGATAATATAGTATATTCTATAAGTATCCATTTATTTGTCTTTTTACTCTTTACTAAAAATTTAAGGTATTTTTCAATATACATATAAAAACAAGAGTTTTATGGATTGTACAACAGTCTTCAAATCAGATTTTTACCTTGCTGCCACTCTGTTGCTTTATTCCCTTAAATATCTCAATAAACATCTACTTGGCAAAATTTGATCAAATGATTGTTTACACAGTCAGTGCATAGTTTTTAAACTCTAAAAAGAAATTTACTTTTTTGTTAGAAAAGATAACCTATTACCAATGAAGCAATTTCATTGGCAATAGATTATCTTCATATGATTTTTTTTTTTTTGACAAAATTATCTTTATATGATATATGCCTTTGAATGGTATTGTTAAATAGCATCTATAGTTGTGCTAACGGAATTTGAACAAATTGCTATTGTTTGCGATATCCTATTTAGTGTAAAATGTTGGCCAAATAGTGTCACTGTAAAGCTGTTGAGTGATACTAGATGAGTATCACTGATATCCTATTTCCTCAAATCATTTGCTATTATTCGCAATCTTGTGATCTTAACATACGATTTGAATCACTAAATGAGTGATTTGAATCATAGCAGTTTTAGTATAAAGCATTGTAGCAAAACATAATTTGAAGAAACTGCTATTTTTCAAGATCCACGGTTGACAACACTGTTTTATTCTCATGCAATTGTAAACTGATATACTTTACAAACACTTTGTAGGATTGTGCTTAAGTTATTGCATTCTGCTGACTAGTTCTGATGGCATTGGTAACTGGAAGAAGTTCAGCTCTGAATCCAAATGCACCTCTCTTCATACCTGCTGCATTTCGTCAAGTGGAGGATTTTTCACCTCAATGGTGGGAGCTTGTGAAATCTTCGACATGGTTTCATAACTATTGGTTGAGCCAGCATAAGGAGGAAGATTTTGTCGAAAGTGGCGGAAACAATGCTACAAATGATGATGATATAGAACATATGCTGTCAGAAACTTTTGATCTTGGCATTGAAGAAGATTTCAACTTTCTAGATAATGAGTTTGAGAAATTGGTGATGTCCGACGAAGCTCAGGAGTGTCCAGTTATGGATGATCCTGTTGAGGAAAAAAAGCCTGTTAATGGTAAGCATTGAGTCTAATTTATTGGAAAATTGATTTTGTAACTTTTTATATTTGATCATTATAATATTTTGTGATAATCTATTTGACAATGTAAGTTTGTTTCGTGCACAATATGTACAAATCTTTGAAAATAGGAAACAAAAGGAAAACAATGTGATAGTTTGTTTCAATGCGTAGAAATAGAAAATGAAAACAGAATATATTTTCTCAAACTAAGCAGATTCTTAAGATACCTAGAATGTATTGTGTTTAAAAGTACAATCAAGAAATAAAAAAAGAAAAATACCTTTTCAAATTAAATAGGTCCGTGAGATATCCAAAAAAGTGTATGTGGTGATACCATGTTATATGTCTTGGATTTAATCGACATGCACCGACAGCGTAATTTTGTTTTACACCGTCAATCAATTGCAATCATTGGATCATTAAAAACATTTTACTTTAAGCATATCTAGTGAGCAATCTGTGATTGGTCGGCAGTGTAAAAAGTTTTACACCGACAGTGTATCAAATTGATCTCACACTTTTCTACTAGATTGTAAAATAAGCCTCAACCTAAAGTAGAGGCAATTCATATTAAGTGCTTAATTATTTATATTTGAGTTGCATAGTGATTGCATTCTAGTTTATATTGCAAGCACCAAAAGTTAGAGTAAATGTAATATGTCATACCACTGAGGTGTAGCGCAAGTAATTGGTCCGTAGTGTGTGTGAGTGTTGTAGACCCTAGAGTTTCGAGTTCGATTCCTACAAATCACAAAATATGCAATGTCTCATAATTGATTTCTTTATTAATCAGGTGTTAACAAGGATGCTGCAGCTCTTATCAAGATCTTGTCACCAAAGGAAAGGGGTCCAAAATCCCCTATTGGGTCTCCAAAGCACTTTGAGAAGCCAGCACAGTATGTTAACCTCAAGTGTGCACCTCAAAGAATTCACCAACCTCGTTAGGAGAAACTTGAAGCTCATAGTGATAACTTGTTTGAACTGCAAGTTTCTGACTAGAGTATGCAAATCTATGTTGAAATAACTTGTGTATATAGAAGGTGTAGTAGTGTCTTTGTATTTTTCATGTTGGTTTTCATGTAGTGTATTTAATGGTAGGTGAGACTTTCAAGTTTGAACGGCTCAAATCTTGGAATGTTTATGGTTTGAAGTTTGATCAACTTTATTTCATTTCATTTTGAAATAAATGAATGGTTATTGTAAGTTACTTGGCAGAATAGAGTCTATGAATTTATGTTTTAGGTGTGTCATGTTCAGTGAGGTAATTTGATTGAACTTTTCATGTCTTGTAATTTTACATTTGGAAAGAAAATGATGAAGTAGCTGCTTTTTGCTTATGCAATTGCATGACAACTTTATTTAAACATGGAACCATGTGATGGTTCCATTTTATAAGTTTATCCACCCCTTGTCACTGCTTATTAAATGGTGAGCTGAATTTAACTTTACATGCTCTCTAAACCGAAAAAAATCAAACAAGTCTCTTATGTAGCAATTTCCAAAGTTTTTTATCTTATGATACAAAATTTACCATTAAAATTAAATTTTTATATTGTATGGTTCGTTAGATTCACTTATATCATGTCAACCATTTGCTTTGAACAAGATGCTGGATCATTTTAATGGCGTGTTTGGTTCCATTTGTTGCTTTGAAAAAACGTTCGTCTACGGTTTGACTTGATAATGAGAAGCTAGCATTTATTGCTTTGAAAAAACGTGCCTCTACGATGCTTCTTACTGCGGTTCCAAACATAGTTCAAGTCTTTCAACTTACAGTTTGAAATTTCTGAATGAACTATGTGCACTGTAAGATTTGGAAGATGGAAGAAGAAACTAATTTGTTTTTGGTTTTACACTATCTAACAATAATTTACTTAACATTTTTAATTATCTTTACCATGTTTGTTCAAGTATTTTTTTTCCCAATAACTTAGTTATAACGAGTGTGGTAAAGGATGTTCCAGATTTTTTTTTTAACGAAGAATATTCAGAAAATTATTGCTTTAAAAAGCAAGAAAGAAATTGAAATTTATTATTGGTTTCAAAAGCAGGAAAGAAATTGGTGATCTTCTAATCCTCTTGTTCAGTAACCTTCACATGAAAGTTCCAGCATTCTCAATTCTGTTTCTACAAGGGTTTCTTTAGCCAATTTATTCTACTTGACAAAACTTTTCTGGTTATACAACATGCAATACATGATCCATATTAGTCATTATCCCCAAACAAATTGTTCACTACAAAGAATTCACGGTTTAGTTTAAATCGGTTGTGAGAAAAACAAATTATTTGATTCAAAGATTAAACAACACCCAAATCATTGTTGGAGGTACTCTAAATCTAACATTCCTTTCATTTAGATGGAGGAGAAGGCAGTTATAACAGATCATTCAATTTTGTTGAGAAGACTAAACTAAAATATGTGAACACATTGCTCAGATTTAGATAGTTGATGTGAACATCTTGTGTAATTCAAAATTCAAAAAACATTTAAAAGATGTAGCATTTCTTTGTCCAAACAAAATTCCCAGAAAAGGAAAGGGTAAATATCCAGGTACTATTATCTTTTTTTCCTATCCCAGGTTTCTGCTCTATTTTTCATCTTCTTTTGGGTCAATGAGTCCTGTTCTAATGGAATCAAGCAAAGCTACATGAACCCAATTTAACCAAGGAAATTCATGATCACCAAATGGAGCACCACATTGCAGAGAACAAAATCTGCAAAAGCACGCTCGGGTGCAATGTCCTGCATTAAAATGAAATACCAATTATCTGTAAGAATATATCAAATGAAGAAAACAATGCAACACATTACTTCTTCATTTCCTTTCTACTTTGTTCAGTCAAGTTAAAGATATATAAAATATTCAGAGGTTGAGTTTGAAACTACATAACCTAGTCAGGATAAAGAATAAATGAAAGAAAAGCTATAAATATTACAGGTTGAGAGTTGCATGAATAATTATAGGTTTTGAATTTGAGTCATATAAACCAAGTCGAATATCATCATGATACACAAGAATGGAATTTTACCTTGAATTCCTTGTTCTCTTTATTCACTTGGATCCGGAGACAAACTGGTCAAAAATAGAGGATGGTAACATTGATAAGAAAGACAAGAACAAAACTTATATGCATATGAACCTAGGTGGATTAGAACTATTGTATTATATCTACACACATGTATCCGAGTGTACTTCCTTAAAAAAAAAGTATCTGAGTGTACCGAAATACATGCGTGTGCATAAATTGCAAAGTTAGCTGCACCGAAAATTTTAAATCAACTTCGCCACTTACCAGCCAAAACAGCAGTTCCTACGCAAGAAAGTACTCCCGACAGGAAGGAGTTGAATGGAAATGTTCCCACCAAAGCCATGTAAACTACCTGGTCATTAATAAAATGGAAAAGAAATACAACTTTCAACAAGAGCAACTTATTGTCAAAAAACAAAGAAAAAGAGCAAGTAACTTCAACATAAACCTATCGGCCAACCTTCACAAATATTAATTTCAGTTACACGATGTATTTTCAAAACATTAGATTTGGGAGTTCATTAAACTAGAACCTGGAAGGGTATTGTCAGGCAAAGTATGATTTAAAATCTCAAAGCAATTTCTCAATAATGTCTGAATTCTGGAAGGATGTTATCCGAAAGTGAGATTACAAATGTTGCGCTGTTCGAGGTAGTTAGAAAAATGGAAGAGTTTTCTGAAATTTACATTCCAGTAAGCTAGCTTCTTTTGGGTTTTTTGTGTTACACATGTTGATGATGGTGTGCATGTTTCTAGTGCACTTTGCGGATTTTTTAAGTGAGTTATGGACTGCGGCACTTCAGCATAATGTCATGATATATGGAATGAGCTTTCTGTTTGATATATCGTTTTCCGTGTCTTAAATTGGGGGCAGAACACTGTTTTCTTCCACCCATTCGTGAATTGAGCATTTTCTAAGTATTGAAACTAGATATAAAAAAAGAAAAGAAAAGAAAAAACCCAAGTCGGTCCATGAAATTGTAGGGCTGTATAAACCTAGTCCTCCACTTTATCAATATTCTAAAATGACCCTTGGAATTATGAGCTGCTAATTAAGTTCGCACCTATGTCTAGCTATGTTATCAAATGCATCTCTGACATAATTTATTTTCAAATTCATCTCCTATATTACCAACTTAATGTCATTCTGCAAATACTAACATAAGGACAAATTTGATTGACATTTTGTAATTTCAGAGATCATTTTGCAATATCGGTACAATTTCAAGGATTGAATTGGATATTTAAAATTGAAAGACACTATCATATTGGGAGGCATTGCAATCATCAAATATTGATTCACTAATATTTCAGGTTAACATTATTACACAAAAGTTATAATTAAGAACAAATCTCTTAGAAATTGAAGCAAGGTTGGGAAGTACCTGGATGACGGCAGTGAAGACAGCGAACACGACATAATGATCAATGATCTAAAAGAAAAGCCAAAGTATGGTTAGAAAAAAGTACACAATTATGGAGAAATAGTCAGGGGAAGAGAGGAGCAACCTTGAGATTTGTAGGGGTTGCAGAATAAGCAGACCAAAGAGTGCGGACAAGATCTTGTGCATCCTTAGCAGTAGACTTCACCATCGTCTTCAACTCTTCCTTCTAACTACACAGTGAAAAAAGAGAAAGAAGTTCACACAAATATGGCTATAGATGCTGAAATAGAAGATAATCAAGTCCACATCAAGTCACAAAAATTCAGTGCAATAAGCAACATTACTAATTCATGCATCATATCTTAACATTAAAACATGACAAAAAATCACAATATAAAAAGAGATATAAATACATAATAGAACATGCAGCATCAATATAAGAACTCTAGTAAGAGAGAAATATGCACTGATATTATCAAAAGTAAAAAGTTTGCAAACCTTGCAAAAGATATTTACAGTCGAATATCATAATCAATGTGTACACACTATAGGCCACGTCAACTGTATTTGGCCCAGATTTTCCACATTATCAATTACTCATAAGTGCAAGTTTCACATTAAAAAGACACAAGGTCTGAAAAGTGTTTATAATGAGAGTGACACTTCCAACCTTACAATCCAGTTTAGTAAGAACGAGTTAGGATATAAAAACCCTAATAATATCAAGGATTGCAACGCGACCATGACATCAATTTAAAACCTTGATGACATGGTTTAATCATTTGCCAAAAACAAAATGCAGCTAGAAAGGGTACACACATAAAAGAGTTGATTTGAAATAATTATGTAATTTTTCAATTTAAGAGATATTGATCTGCAAAAACAATTCACATCTCAATCCAACTAAAGATACATAAACCATTCATTTGTAAAATGAAGCACGGACACAGACACCGATAAAATTTTGAGACAATGACATAATTCAATGTTATCATGAGAGTCGGTGTCAGACACCAACACGTGTCAGACACCAGGACACGACTTCAATCAGAAATGTGATGCAACAACTAAAAAACCATTGAACGCAAATTGAAGAAGCAAGGAAACAATACACATTGAGGTTAGGAAGACGCGATACATTGAAAATGTGAAGACATTCATAAAATAGATAACAGAAAAATATAGAATAAAATTGGATAATTATATGATGAGAAAGCAAGCAAATCAAAATTACAATCCATGATGCATATGCATATGAATGAAATGTAAATTGAAGCATTTGAATTGGATCTGAGTGAAGGCGAGGTTACCTTTGGATTTCGATATATTCAGACAACTACTACAGACGTGGATCAGCCGCTGGACTTATTGCAGTGCTTCCTCTAAAGACTAGTTAATTGTACTTGTATCTGCAGCCCCAATATCGTATTTTCACAACTAGTAATTCTGTTTAATTTTAAATAATCTCACAACTTGTAATTTTAAAATTCTCCGGACATCTCAAATTAGGTGTCTTCGATTATTAAAAAAATGATTAATTTTAATGGTAAAATATATTTAAGTTACTATAATGTCCTTATTAGTTACATAGTTAAAGAAATAGTTAGATAATTGAAATGAAAAAATTAGTGTATGTCAGTGAATATGTCAGTGTATTTCATGCCTTTACAAAATACAATGTTTTTAGTGCTTATAATTTTTTGACATCAAGGATCACCCTTTAAACAATTGTCATACTTCAATCATTTTGCACAAGGAGATCCCCTTAAAAGTCAACATCTTTGCTCGACGTTTATTGCATAACCGGCTTCCAACTACTAACAACTTAATTAGGAGAAGCGTTTTTTCAGCAAAATTTGAATTCCTGCTCAAGTGACTCTGGTTCCCAAGAGGATATTGACCATTTGATTTTAACTTACGACTTTTATGGACAGATTTGATATGAAATTTATAATTGGCTAGGTTTTGTTTCAGCTAAGTCGGCTCATGTTCACGATCACATCATTCAATTTTGTTCGTTGGGTGGTTTCTCCAACCACACTTGTTCTGCCTTTTATTTGATCCGGCTCTCTGGTGTTTGGATTGTTTGGCATGACATAAATGCTATAATCTTTCAACATAAGGGAGATTATATGAATCATCTTATAGATAAAGTTAAGCTCCAGTCTTTTTGGTGGTTGAAGACAAATAATTCTAACTTTGCTTTTAATTATAACATATGGTGACTTAATCCTCTATGTTGCCCAGAAGTTCTTGTTTAGTTATAGTTGTTGCTTCAATTTTTAGCATGCCTGATTTGTGGCTTATGCTAAGTTTCTTCTTGGTATTTTGATGTAACTTATATTTTAATGTTATTAGATTATAAAAAACAATTGATAGTACATTTTAATATATCTTTAAAAGAAAAATACATTATAAATATATCTTATGAAGATCATTATCGTCCATTGTGATTATATCCAATTCAAGGATTAATAATTTGTAGTTTGGTGAATAAAAACCGTTTTAAGAGGTTTTCATTTTAGTAATTTTGAGTCCAAAATAGTTATTCAAAATAGGAAAATGAAAGAAGTAAAACACATATGACTCAAATCACTCAATGATTCATTCTTCTAAGTTCTAACTCTCTTCACTCTCACACAACACAGCAGCAACTCATTGCTGTTGCGTGTGTAAAACCCAATTTACACATTCCACCAACCACCGCCATGCCAATCACCAACCACCACAACCACCTCCACACCCCTCTCCGTCAGCCCGCCTCCACCACCTCCTCCTCCTTCACCTCCAAGATCCTCCTCCTCCTCACCCTCCTCCCTGTCTCCCTCGCTACCATTGCTTTCATCCTTCAATGGCGTGGTGGCATCACCGATCCAGCGACCCTTTTGTCTCCTCATGGTGCTCATAATTTCCCTGGCATGGATTCTTCTCCTCTTTCACCTCTTACTCATACTACTCATTCTTCTGATTGTCTTAACCTTGGTCGTTCTTCTTCACCTTCTTTTCCTTATTACCATAATTGGAAACTTGATTTTGGTGACTCTCTTACTCCAAAGGTTCGTTTTTTAGCTTCTTTGAATTGTGGGGTTTGCTTGTTTTTTGTTGTTTTGTATGATTGTAACTTTCAATCAAAATGGTTGGCTTTATAATGGTGATCTATATCATTTTTTGTGTTTTGTATCATTCTGGGTTTGATGATTTGTGTGAACTTGGTTTTTAGTCAATTTTAGTAGTTCTGCTGGATCATAAGTCACGTGATCTCTGTTTTTAAATTGTGATGTAAAAATTTGGTTGTTGATTAGTAATTTAGTATATGAGATGGGTTTAGGTGGTTTGAGCATGTAGAGAGTAGATCTGTAGATTATGTAGTAAGGACAGTAGACTAGATGGAGAGTAGTCAAATTACTAGAGGCATAGGAAGACAGAAAAACTAGAAACTATCAAGAAAGAACTAGAGATTAATGTGCTGGATGGAAATATGGTATATGATAGAGCATTATGGGCTATGTCGTCGTTTGATCCATGTAGCCGGCCCCACTTAATGGGATAATGCTTGACTGTTGTTGTATGATTGTAACTTTGATCAAAATAGGTGGCTTCATAATAGGGATTTTAATTTTGGGTTTGATGATCTGTGATGAGCTTGGTTTTTAGTCAATGTTCCTAGTTATGCTGTATCGTTAATCACGTGATCTGTGTTTTTAAATTGGGCTGATGTAGAAATTTTGTTGCTGATTAGTTATGAGGATAATGAAGGGTGTTTCTAAAAATATTGTTTGTTTGTGTTGTTGTTCTTGTGTTTTAGGGTATTTTGGTTAGCAAAATATCTTCTATTTTTTTAATTATTTCCTAACTTTATAGAAATTCTTATTTAAGATTTAGTACTAGATGGGTTAGACTGTGAGTAGTTTATGTTATTACTAGTAAATTATTTTGGCTAGTTCTGATATTTGAGGCCATGTGATCTGTGTTTATGAATGGGGTTGATGTAGCAGTTTTGTTAGTGAAGTTTATGAGGATAATGAACGTTGTTTCTGAAAGTATTGTATGTTTTGCATTGTTTTCGAGTAATTCAATTAGTGAAGGGTTATTTATTTATTTATTTTTTAACGATATTTTCTAATTTTATAGTAGTTTTTGTTTAAGATTTAGTCCTGGCTGAGTTGAGCTTTGACTAAATTATGTTATTAGTACTGGAGTGAGTTCATGATCTATGTTTTATTGATTTTCCATGATCTGTGTTTGATGTGTTCTGAAAATTGAGTTAATTTTGAGATATTTTTGTTGAAGATTGTTTCTAGGAGTTTTTTAGTGTTCTTTGATTTAAGCTATTTTATACATGGAAAGCCGTTTCCCGCGCTTTATTTTTTTGTAGATTTATTTCATCTTTATAGATTTTATCAAGTGTCTGTCACTTTCGGATATCAATTTAATCCATATTTTCTTCTTGATGAGCAGATCTGTGTCACAAGTAGTACATCTGCAGGGCTTGAGCAGATTCTTCCCTGGATGTTTTATCATAAAGTCATTGGAGTAACAAACTTTTTTCTCTTTGTGGAGGGGAAGGCTGCTACTCCTGAAGTATCAAAGGTCTTGGAATCAATTCCTGTAAGTAGACACAAACTCAGAATGCATTGGTTCTACAGTAGCGAAAATTGTTTTTGATTGAATTAATTTTAGTTAAAAACGAGTTTAAGGTATACAAAGTAATGGTTTATGTTTTGATATGTTAAGGTGAAAATGAGTTGAACAATAAATTTCAGTGTTCTATTCATATTAGTATTAGGATTCAATTATGTTGATTCATTTCACGTTCCTTCTTTCTCTTCCCTAATGCTATTATTCTAATTTGGTTTATGTTATTTAACTATTCATTTCAGGTTCCTTCTTTCTCTTCCCTAATGCTATTATTCTAATTTGGTTTATGTTATTTAACTATTCATTTCACGTTCCTTCTTTCTCTTCCCTAATGCTATCATTCTAATTTGGTTTATGTTATTTAACTAGGGTGTAAAGGTTATATATAGAACAAGTCAGCTGGAAGAACAACAAGCTAAGAGGTTAATCATTTTTACCATTTTATTATTGAAACTCATCCTTTTGAATTGATTTTGCAATTTTCAATTGGTTATAGTGTTCTCCCGAGTTTCCCAATTTGAATTTAGATATGCTTTCATGATAATAGTTTGACATTTTTGTGTGTCCAGGATAACTCTGTTAGTAAACATCAATTGACTAAAGTTATCCCTACGTTCGGTACCTACATCCTACATATAGAAAACTAACTGCTAACTAGGTACTACCTTATTACCAACAACTGATATCTCTAATACCCTCCTGCAAGCTGGAAGGTGTTCACCGCACTTCCAGCTTGGGATGCGCAATAGAAAACATATCTAATAAAAAAAAAATCAACGACAAATGCCAGGATATGTCAGTTGCAACGACAATCCAAGGGCAACTATCAATGCTTAATCACAATAAGGAAGATACACAAATCATCAATGCCAATAAGGGAAATTTTTGTAACCATTAAGTAGAAGCCACAGCTCAAGGCTTAAACCCCTTAGCAAAAACTACAATGCTCAAACACTATAAGGCTACTATGCTCATTGCCATAAAATTTTATTTCTTTTCCTTGTCGTTGTTATACTTTTTATATGACATGGTAATATTCTTGCATTCTCCTGTCTTCAGGATACATGTATGTATTTTTATTCTAATTCTAATTCTAATTCCTTAGTTTCTACGAGTGGGATTTTTTATACTGAACATATAAGTTGTTGGTTGCATCAGCCGTATTTGGAATGAGACATGGCTGGCAAGTTTCTTTTACAAACCATGCAATTATGAACTTTTTGTAAAGCAATCCCTCAATATGGAGATGGCTATTGTTATGGCAAGGGTATGGCAAATTGTTTAATTGCGCAAATTCTCATTTTATTATATTATTATTGTTTTCTGCGCAATTTGGTTGATGAACGCAGTGTCTGCATGTTGTAACATCAGGATTCTGGTATGGACTGGATTCTTCATCTCGATACAGATGAATTAATACACCCAGCTGGTGCCCGGGAGTATTCTTTAAGGCAGTTGCTTCTTGATGTTCCAGGAAATGTTGATATGGTCATATTTCCTAACTATGTGAGTAGACTCTGCAAGTTCTTCATAATTGCATGATTTTCATTTACAAGTCATGGAACTGGAAGAGAAATGGCTATATTGTTAGCTTCACTTCTGTAACTAATTCTATCAGTCTTCTTTTTCTAGGAGAGCAGTGTTGAGCGAGATGATATCAAAGAACCATTTAGTGAGGTAAGTCTTGAAAGCTTTACAGAGTCTTTGCTAAAAGTGTGCAACTTATTTACTGAGAACATGAAATGAAGTAAAAAACGAACCGGCTTATCATATAATTATACGAGACTCGTTAGTTATACGAATGTAGATATTTTGAAGATGCTATTCCTTTTCTTCAACCAAGTATGCTGATAATATTAAAAAAAAAAATTATCTATCATTTGATTTTAGCTTTTACTGATTTTTTTTTTTGTTAAAGCATAAGTTTATAGAATTACAAAATAAATGTTGACTTTTGGAACTCTATATATTAGTTTCTTGACGGTAAAGTTCTAAATCTCTTATCTATATGGTACTAGTTTTGTGCTTTAGTTGTGGTATATGTCATTGAGTTTAGAGTTTTAGATTTATCACATGAACTGGTGCATCAGGTCACTTTAGAGTGGACAAGTTCATGAAGGTTGAGATGTTGTGATGGCAAGCATTTCTTGTTGGGTTGAGCATCATATGAGTTTTTTAGCTTACTTAGCTGAATAGGATAGAGAACTGTTTTGAAGTGATTTGAAATTAAAATTGTTAACAAAAGAAGACAGATGCAAGCGCAAGGACTTACAGTTAATAATAATTGATGGTGCATTACTAGCAATGAAACATTACAGATACTCCATGTCATGTAGGCTCTAATACCAAGAAATCAAGAAATTAAATGCACTTGACTACCTTCCTTAATAAGTGTGAGAGTAGGTTTTTTGCTTTTAATTAAATCCGATTTTATATACCGTAAATCAATTATTGGATTTTTGGTCAGCACATTGCAAACGTAAACCTGGTGCTGGGGCCTTGGAGGCTAGCACAACATTACTTAGCCAAAATTGTAAGAGACCATAATAACCCTTCTTGTCTCTTCACCTAACAGCCAAAGTTTTTGGGATAGTTTGTACATGACACTGTATTAAAGCCTTTATGATGAAGTTATCCAGAGTTTGATTCTTTTTGCCCCATTCTTGGATTAAAGAAAGTTGAATTTTAGATTAAGGTTGGCGGGCCTGTGCGCATAGTCCATATTTTAAATCCAAAGGTCTACTGCTTGATGGGATTGTTTAAGATATGATATAAAAACTATTCACATGTCTTCACCTATTGATTTAGTCTTTGGGATACTTTGTTGATGACACACTTATACCAACTGTGTGCCATTAAAAGAGCATTAGGTTTTGTATGACTTTGTAAGCATTGACAGGTATTTTATATGCTAGGACGAGTATATCAATGGTCTTTGTTTCTTGGTTGCCTCTGTTAAACAAGGTTTCTATTTGGGGAGTTGAAAAACTAGTGGACATCTCATAATGATTCTAAATGTCATTTGATTGAGGGATATACGTTTAGTAGTCCCAGCTAAGAGAAAAAACTGTAGTAGTCAAAACTGATGCTATGATGGACACTTCTGGCACTCTTATACTTTGATTGTTTACCAGAATGAAAAGGGATTAGATTGAACTTCTGACATGAAAGGAATTGTAAATTAATAAATTTGTAAACTTACTTTCATTCGTTTACATTTGTTGATTTCTTAAAACTTTTCTCTGCCCCTTTGGCTCGTCCTTTGAAATTAGTTGGGTGTAATTGTTTTATTATTTGTGTATGTTTTGTGTTTTTAGCTGAATTGGGAGGATATTTCTGTGGTTCTGGTTTGAAGTTTGCATGTTTTGTTATTTACAATTCTACGTCCCTCTTTCTTTTCTGATCCGTCTAAGCAGGTAACAATGTTCAAGAAGAATTATGATCATCTTCCAAAGGATACATACTTTGGCATGTACAAAGATTCTGTGCGCGGCAATCCAAACTATTTCCTGACTTATGGAAACGGAAAATCAGTTGCACGGGTACAAGATCACCTTCGGCCTAATGGTGCACACAGATGGCATAATTATATGAAAACCCCAAAGTATAATACATCATCAATATATAAAGCATTTTTATGTATGATATTTTAAATAGTATTGTGATGATTCTTCTGAATTATGCCAGTGAAATCAAATTGGAAGAGGCTGCTGTTTTACATTACACTTACGCCAAATTCTCAGATTTAACTTCTAGACGTGATCGTTGTGGTTGCAAACCTACAAAAGAAGATGTCAAAAGATGCTTCATGTTGGAATTTGACAGATCTGTAAGTTTAAGTTTTTCTTTCTTTCTTATTCTGCTACCTTCTCTCCAATTCAGTTTTTCATTTGGATTGCATATCAGAAAACCGGATCTATTCAGCTGGTGTATTATTATTTTACTATAAGGTTTAGGTATTTTTTAGTAAATTTTCTTAGAATTTCTTTTATTTAGAGTGAAGAGTGCAATACTTGCGTGATGTTGGGAGCCTCATATACTAAGCTATCCTTTCTCTATTTTCTGGTGTGAGAATGAAGTGTTAACCTACGAAACACTTATTTAGACACCACACATGACAATGACACTGACACGTAGACACCGGTAATAATTTAAAAACAAAAGCAATTTAATGTAATCATGTGTTGGTGTCGTGACACGTGTCATAGGACACAACTTCAATCTGAAGTTTCGGTGTTACATAGGTGTTAAGTGTTAACTATATATTTCAAAATATTTGTTGTCAGTAATCACTCATCGATGATAACTGATAAGTATACCCTTTCGATTCTAGGCATTCATTATTTATTTCATTTATGCTAAGTAGACTTTATCAATTTCAGGCATTCATCATTGCTTCAACTGCAACTGAAGAAGAAATGTTGAAGTGGTATGCCAGCTTCAATTCCTATTCATTTATGATCTCTTCCTATTCGATTTCTTAACCATTATGTTATTAATCTTCCTGAAACATGTGATATTTGCTTCTTGTTGTAGGTATAATGAGCATGTTGTGTGGGGTGATAAAGAGGTGAAGATTAAACTGTTGAGGAAAGGAATATTGACTCGCATATATACTCCCATGGTAAGTGATAAGTTATTAGGGAAGAGAATAAAGAAAACCAAGGTCGCTAATTTGTAAACTGAAAATATTACATATATGATGCATTGCGATTCAAAACTCTATTGATGCTCATAATGGTACGGACACAAACAAGATACTAACACCCTTCATGGAGTAAAAGTTGTCCCAACTCCCAACGATTCAGCTTGTTAGAGTAGTGTTGTTAAATAGAGGTTATAGCACTATAACATAGTGGAATTTAAATAAAGCACTAGCACATAATGTTGTCAAATAGTTGAGATAACGGCACTATAACACTATTGTGTCAACAAATTGCCATTCTCTGCGATCGGTGATTGAAAAAACTGTTAGGGATAGATCCAATTGGAAGATTTACTATCTAGAAAATTTATCCATTTCTACATATTTTACTTATTTTTTCGTAGCTTCAAATTCATTTCTCAATGAATTTGTCTACAGGTCATAATACAAAGTTTGAGGGAATCTGGAGTATTCAGTTCTGTCATTGCATCAGCCCCATCACTTTCCAAAGAAAAGTTTTTGCATTCAATTGACAGTAGCAATTCAACAAGAGCTGTTGCCTCTTTATCTCTCCCATCTAGAAAGGTTGGAAGAACCAAAGAATCACAAGCAACTGCAAGGAAGGTTTTGGATCTTGAATCTTCTGTATTTCAAGAATTGGCTGTACCGCCGCAGTCTCCGCCAGGAGTAGTAGAAGATAGTAACCTCATTTCACATTCATGATCAGTTTCAAGACCACCTTTTCTTCTTCTTTCATAGGTTGATATGCCATATCTTGTTTTTGTCATTTTTTCTGTATAGAATGCTACTAATGTGAATTCTATTTTATGTAATTTTCACAATATGAAGATATTCAACAAACAAACATGATATGCTATATTAGTGAGTGTAAATTAATAGTTGCTTCATGTAATAAAACACAATTTTTTCTTAGGCATAAAAGGACTAATTGTTACTATAATATAATTTTTCTACAAGTACATACGAAAAATTTGGGAAGTGAAAATAATAATTGAGATTTGCCAATGTAGGTTGATACAATTTTTAAGGAATCAACTTAGATCCTACAAAGACCTCAGTTTTAATTTGGCTTCTGAGAATGTTGGTAGGTGATTTGGCTCCTATATGAGATTCTTGTTGATGGGTAATATATAAATATTTTTATAAACGCTCTTTGAAGTTTAGCTAGTTTTAGTTTCCAACTCTTCAAAAAGTTTCTTCATTAAAAAAAGAGATTTGATTATATAATTGTTTTTATGACATTTATCTCACTAAAAAACTAAAACACCTAGTTTTTGTTTGTTTTTTATTTTATGAAAATGCATTTTTTTTAACATTTTACATGAAAAATAATCTAGACACTCAAACACTCATTCTATATCTTTATAGAGAAAAAGAAATAGAAAAAAAAATGATGTGATAAGTATGTTTATGATATGATAGAAAAAGAGATAAAGATTCAATAAAAGTTGGTTTAGTGGTAAAAAATTCGCTTGTGAGTTTAACAGACAATATGAGAAAATTTTACCCTATACCTTTACATTTGTGCCTTCACCCCAACAAACAATAACAAGTTTCAATTTTAGCCTTTTTATTGTCTGATTTCACCCCACAAAATATTTGTAAACCGGAATACTTATGAAATGATTTCCAGAAATTGTGACAAAATGCATTTCTAAAACTCATATGAGAAACCTTCTTATTCTTCTCTTTTCCATTCTCTTTCATCTCCAATAACCAATTCCCAAACCAATAACCAACAATTTATGTATTCATTACTAAAAAATTCGGTTTTCTTAGGTTGAAAAAAAACCTAACCCCTCTTTCCTTCTATATCCAGAATTATCCAATTTTGCCATGAACCGAGCTTTCCTAGGTTGAAAAAAAATATAGAAGATTGAATTAAAAAAAAAAAATTGATCAAGTATGAGATCTGCGGGATTGAGGGGACATACTCACTTGAATTTTTATGTTATCCATTTGGAAGGTATCTCAATTTTAATTTTTTTATTTTGTGGGGGGTGGGAGTCATATGATAAAAAGAGGGTAAAATTGGAATTTTTGATGGTTTGTAGGGGTGAATGTATATATGTTGAGGTATATGGTAAAATTTCCACAATATGAATACTATTTTTATTTTCTTGAAACCCAACTCATCTAATTTCATTTATTTATTTTTTTATAAGAAAAAATCGGTTAGATTTTAGTTACATGTTTGACACATTTAGACCAGAAATAACGGTTTATTCCCAAAGTGATAACACTACAACAACAACAGTAACATTAAAAAAACCAAAACAATTCATCATCCACACTATTCAAATAGATTACACTGTAATCCATCCATGGCGACGTTATTTCCACTCTTTAATTCAATTTCTCATTCCTTCACATTCCCTTCCTTGAGGGCCCCACCTTCACGAAACTCTCCGTCTCTTCTCCTCACCGGTTGCCGGAGACCGAGAACCGCGACGGTGGTAACACGTGCTGGCGCAAGTACAAGTAGCTACGCTTTCGCGATTGCGCTTCCTCTTTCCCTCCTCGGTGTAACTATTTTCACTGCTCTTCGGATTGGTGAGAAGCTTGACCAAGATTTCTACGAAGAGGTAATGCCACAAACCAAAATTTGCTTCTAAAGTTGGGTTTTTCTTAGTAATGTGATTCTTTACTTGTGTTGGTTGTTAAATATTTTGAAATGTTGTCGTTTGTTTTTTGTGTCTTCCATGTGTTTGATGAAATTCCTCAACTGAGTCTTGTGCAATTGTATAATTGGACTCACTTATCTATACAAGTAATGTTGCATCTGATTGAATGAGCATGGTAGGTAGTGATTTTTTGTATTTTTTCAAAATTAAAAGTAAGCAAATGTACACTGTTTTGTTTTGCAGGGAAAATAATTGATTTTGAGTTGAATATAAGGTGGTTTATGTTTCAGTACATTTGAGCAAAAGTGAGTTGAAAAATAAATTTGAGTGTAAAAAATAGTTTTAAGTGTCAAAATTCCAATTTCTAACTTTAGAATCAATTATGGAGGCAAAATTTATTCTACCCAAGAGCAACCAAACATGTCAAAAATCAATTTTATATCCTAGATTTGAAGTTTGCGAATAAGTTCTCTTTTGTAGAGTTGCTTAGTGGATTTTTCTTTTCCAAATACTGTAATTTAGATTTCTGTATGCCAAATTAAGCCTTTTGAGTTGGTTGATCTTCCCTTTGGCATGCGCCTATGTCTGTTAACACTTGTTAAATTGACAAACCATATATCTATCTAGGAGTCTCTGAAGTGCCATGGTGCATGACTTAGAATGTGTTTAACATATATGCTCAGAAATATAGGACAAAAACGTGTTTACCTTAGACTCAATTAAAGTTGATATGTGCAAAAAATAAAGACATTCCTTAAAGAAATTTCTAACATGACCTGTGCAACTTTAGCTATGTGATGTCTACATTAAGAAATTTTCCAGATTGTAGAGATGTTATATATTTAGCATCATATCTTTACATCTTTGAAAATAAATCTTTGGAGTCTAGAGTTAAGAAGATAGTTGATGGTTTCTCATCATAACTTGAGAGATGGTTGAAAATTTCTCTTACGTTTTGGTAAACAGAGAATTGTTTGATTATGCCTTTAATCCATGCACATGTCTGATCAGTTACCTCAATGAATATTTAATATACCTGCATTTACACTCATATGAGCCGAAACAGTTGACTCACTAATATCTTGTAATATGTGCAAGTGTATGCGATTATAATTACCAGCTCAATAAGGAATATCTAATCTTCATGTGCCTCTATTTGCAAATTTCTAATTTTTAATCTTCATGTGACTCTTAACTAACCTCTTTTGGAAATATTTGTCGGTTGTTTTTTGTTTTCCCTGTTTTTGTGACATGTTTTTTTTAATACCAGATGGCGAAGAACGAAGCTATCATGGAAATTGACGAAGAGGAAGAAGAGGATAATGATGATGATGATGTGGAAACTTATTTACAAGAAGAACAAGAACCTGTCCTTCCACGTGGCCGCAACAGGCCTAAAAGGGAAGCTTAAATTTGAGGTGATCTTCAGTAAACTTGCAAATGAGTAGGGAGGAATAAGGGAGGTGTTTATCTATAGGCTCTAAGTTTCTCTTGGTCCATGTTCCATTGGTTATCTGCTATCATTCTCTCTGCTTAAGCAACAATCATGTAATATGATCTGATATGTAAGCTTATAAAGGGTTTATAATGTAAGGAATAATTTATTTCTCCAATGTAGATAAAAAATTACTATGTATTCAGAGAATTACCAATTAAATTCTTAAATGAAAAGGTGAATGCAGTGATGTACTATATTTTCATAATTTTCCTACGAACATGTAAAAATGGAATTTTATAGTACTCTTGATTTTAACAACTCCTGTGGAGCTACCCTACAAGTGTTCCCTACTTTCAAAATCTTTCGTTATATGAAACTTTGAACGGTCAAATAACCTTATGTCAATTGTTATTTGTTTAAAAAATCTTTCAGGAATGCATTTCATCGTCTAAAACAAATAGATACCAAATAATTTTGTTGATGTTTTTGTCTGGTTTTTCTGCTTTTACTCCTGAATTTTCTGTGTACTCTAATCTGCCTTTCCTTTTCTATTCGGTCTTTCCTCGTTAAAATCTATATCTTTGCTTCTGAGCTTGTTGGTGCTCCTTCATCACCATTGAATCCTGGAATTTTCCATTAGTTTCCCTTTCTTTTCACTGCTCCATAATACCAGCTGGCGCCTAGGTTTCTGGGTGATTCCTCAACACCTTTGATCATGGATCCATCAAAATACTCAGCTCTTGTCATTGCACCTAACTTGAACAACAATTCCTCTACTAATGCTAGCAATCTGCAGCACCCCAATCCCTCACAGAGCTGTATGATCATACCTCCAAAAATCTTGATTCCGGATAGGTATCAGCAAGGTTCTCTTCATGGACATGCTATACCTACAAGTGAAAATAACCAAGGAAATCAACAGAAATAGCCATGTTTTTTCATCTATTCTGAGAATATTATCCATGATGATGGCAAAACTGTTACTGATAAACCTATTCAAGTAAATTCGATTCAAACGAGTTTAACTAATATTTGGGGGTCACCAGCTGGTTTACAAATCCAAGAAATTGATGCAAGACTCCTCCAATTCTTCATGGATAACCAAGTTGATCAAGAAAGAATTCTGCTGGGAAATCCTATTGACCCTAACCTAACTACTACTTTTAGAGATACCGTAAACATTTACAATCTTACTGGTCTTGGTTATCATGGTGATATGTATACCTGAGCTAATAATCAACATGATCATCATCACATAAAATCTAGGTTGGATAGACTTCTAGCCACTAGTGGTTGGATTTCCACCTTTCCTAATTACTCTGAATACTTATATTCTTAGATATACCTCGAATCCTTGTCCTCTTTTATCAGAATTGTCTACTAACATTTTATGCAGGAATAGACATTTCCAAGGTATATTTTTTGAGCAAGTTTGACTAAGAGATGTTGCATACATCTCAATTGTTCAAAATACATGTACTCGTAGTACTGAGACTATTGACACGAGACTTTATCTCACTTTGAGTAACCTTCACTCTTGGCATCAACAGAGATTTGATGTTATTCCAAAAAATATGTTGGCGTTAACAGAGATTTGGTGTTTTTCCAAAAAAATATGTTAGTGATAGATTAGTAAGATTAATTTTGATAAGTGAACCTCACTAGTGAGTTCCACTAATCCTCCACTGGCGTCCTCTCTCTAAAAAAATAAATTGGAGGTAGATAAATGAAGTGAATCCGGAATAGTTAATATGTTGGGTAATGAGTATAAGTAGATACAAAATTAATTGGTCTAATTTGTAAAAAAATAAAAATTAATTGGTCTAATAAAATTATACTTATTATTTTTTTATCAAAAGAGGATAAAGTTCAAGAAAAATAAAATGCTATGGAACTAAAGAAACGCTCTTAGGGTGTGTTTGGATGGAGGGTTTAAAAGGGGAGAATTTCCTTTTCATTTTTAAATTACGTACATTATGAAATGTTTTTTTTTATTTTAAAAAGTTAACCTATTAATATGATAAACGATTATATAATACGTCAATCTAACTTAATTTATTTTAGAAAAACATGATATATAGTCCGTAATTTAAAAAAGAAAAGCAATCTCTCCCCTCCCCTTCACTTATAAACTCTCAATCCAAACACACCCTTAGAGTATAGAAGTCTCAAGATTATCATCAAATTGGAGACTCGAAAGGTCACTAGGGTGTTTTTGGATCCTCTTTTAAATAACCATCTTTTTTTTTTGGTGGATAGACGAAATTGCAAATCCATTATAAACTCACACACACATAAGTGGAGGTACCGGAGTTCGAACCCCGGTCATGACATCTTAACAATTTTGGCATTTTGCTAGTTGAGGTAGGACTTATAGATAAAATAACCATCTCTATTTCCATGGATAAAAAGAAAACACGTGGCAAGATAATATATCAATACACAACTTTAATCTTTAATATTTTTACTTATCTATAACAAAAAATTATAAAAATTTAATATTTTAAAAACATTTATTAATATAAATCTAACCATTTGACATATTAACATTTTTTTGAGTGGTTTTATATTAACATTTTTATTATATATAAAAAATATGATGAAAATAAATTACTATGTAATTTGCTAAAAAATAAAAAATGTAATAACATCCAAACCCCCGTTGATAGACTATTAGAAAGTTAAATTTCATTCGGTAGCTGAAAGCTAATAATGTCATGTTTGCGTACAACTCTTATAGAAGCTGATTCCTGTTGTCTCGTGGAAGTGCCGCTCGTTCGCTTGTCTCGGTATGTTCATTCATCTCTTCAGCTCTCTCTATCGTATTTCCTTCACAACCTCTTCAAAGCTCTTTGAAGTTTAGGTGATATGATGCTTTATTAAGTTTTGAAACTTCATATTTTATTTATTTTCTTGTTGTGATATTCTTCTCCAATTTCATTTTCTGCATTTTTTGTTCGCTTATGAATTTGGAACATAAGGTGTTTGTTGATTTGTCTGAGTCAAATCTATTTGTTTTTTTGTCCAATATCATCCAGCAATAGAATTCAAGTTGTGTTTCGAATCAATGGAATTTGAGACTGGTAATTGCGGGAGAAATAAATATGTATTATGAGAATATGCTAGCTGTTTCTACAATTGTTGGTTTGTTTTTATATGTTAATAATATAATGTAAAACTGTGATGAATTGGGTATTATGTGCATGGTTGTTGTTTCTATAGTAATGCATAAAAGGAGTTTTTGATTTTTCTCAATCAAACAAAAAGGAACCTCCCATTATAAAAGCAGCACTAAAAAATTGGCAAATTATCTTGAGAGTAGCAGCGGTATGTAGAGAAAACATTGGTTATGTTAACAGTGTTAAGTTAAGGGAGGTAAATGTTTTTTCCAAATTAGAGGGGGTATGAGTGTCTTTTAATAAAACCTCAGTGGAGGTGAGTGCAATTTGCTCTTAACAAAATGAGCTTATGAAATTATACATATGACATTTATGTAATGAATACCTGTAAATTTTCTAATATTGACTAGGGGGCTGTTTGGATTGGCTTATTTTGGACTAGCTTATGAAAAATAGTTTATGCAAGTAAATAAGCTCTTTTGTTAATTCATAAGTTCTCATTAATGAAAATTGTATCTTCATGTGTTGTTTTTTTCATAAACTACCTTCACAAGCTTAGGAACAATACATAAAAGCTTATTTATTTGCATAAGCTCAAAAATAAGCCAATACAAACGAGCCCTAGATTAACAGTCGTCCGACTAGTGACCCGAGGTCATAATTGGGTCGATCACCAATCTGAGTTTTAATGCACTGCTTAAATCTTAAAAAATGTGTGGTTTTGAGGATGTGATGCTATGAGTGAGGTTGTCATCGCTGCACTGTTTATTCTTTCACGGTAACTTGCTCTTCATTTCTACTAGTTTTAATTGATGACAAGAAATTCAAATTTTTCTCAAGTTCAATTCAAAAAGGGATAAAACAAATTTCCCCATTTCTCTATCTTAAATAGTATGTGCAGAAAATTCAATTGATTTGTATTTCACATTGACATTCCATATTGAACAGGTTTCATGAAATGGAAATGGAGCCGCTGCTAATCAATTTATGAGCTGCTGCACCCAGTCTGCTTTGCAGATCAGCGGTCATTATTATGGTTTGAGGACGCATCGGATCAGAGCATACGTACCATACATTTCCAACAATCTTCAGTTTTGTTTTGTCATCAGTAACTACCCCACCCAACAGCTTCATACACTTAACATTCTTAATTTCTCATCACCAAAATATCAACATCAATTTGCTCAGCCTTGAGGTTTGCCTAACCCTGTTGAGTCTCAAAGCCCTACTCACCTAAACTTTTACGGACCAGAAAAACAATATCAACATCAATTGCCACCAACAAAACACAATAAAATGCCTCCTCAAACACCAACCACACCAAACAAATTCTACTTCTTCTACGGTCACCGCAAACCCTCTCAAAACCGTCCAACCGTACGTGGAGGCCTCTTTTCCAATCGCCAAACTCTCACTCCTCCCAAACCTAAACCCACCAAACCAACCCAATGTTTCCAAATCCAAAAGTGGGACCCACACTTCCTCTCCCAATCAAACCCCCCACCACCATCTCCATCCCCAGAAGCCACATTCTCCGCCTCCCTCCGTCTCTCCCCGATTGCCCGTTTCATTCTCGACGCCTTCCGCAAAAACAATAACAACTGGGGCCCACCCGTTGTAACTGAGCTCAACAAACTCCGCAGGGTTACTCCCACCCTAGTCGCTGAGGTTCTTAAGGTTCAAACTAACCCTGCTCTAGTTTTCAAGTTTTTCCATTGGGTAGAGAAACAAAAAGGGTATCACCATAATTTCGCCTCTTACAATGCCTTCACTTATTGTCTTAACCGTGCCAACCATTTCCGTGCAGCCGATCAGCTCCCTGAGCTGATGGATGCTCAGGGAAAGCCTCCGTCGGAGAAGCAGTTCGAGATATTAATTCGGATGCATTCCGATGCTGGTAGAGGTCTTAGGGTTTATCATGTTTATGATAAGATGAGGAATAAATTTGGTGTGAAACCTAGGGTGTTTTTGTATAATAGGATTATGGATGCTTTGGTTAAGACTGGGCATTTGGATTTGGCGTTGTCGGTTTATAATGATTTTAGGGAAGATGGATTGGTTGAAGAGAGTGTTACTTTTATGATTTTGATAAAGGGATTGTGTAAAGGTGGGAAAATTGATGAGATGTTAGAGGTTTTGGGAAGGATGAGGGAGAAATTGTGTAAGCCGGATGTGTTTGCGTATACCGCGTTGGTTCGGATTATGGTTAAAGAGGGAAATTTGGATGGTTGTTTGAGGGTTTGGAAGGAAATGAAGAGAGATAGAGTCGAGCCGGATGTCATGGCATATGGTACTATCATTGGTGGTTTGGCGAAAGGGGCAAGGGTTTTGGAGGGTTATGAGTTGTTCAAGGAGATGAAGAGTAAGGGTCATTTGATAGATAGAGCGATATATGGATCGTTGGTTGAGTCGTTTGTGGCAGGGAATAAGGTTGGTTTGGCTTTTGATTTGTTGAAGGATTTGGTGAGCTCGGGATACCGGGCTGATTTGGGGATATATAATAACCTTATTGAAGGTTTGTGCAATTTGAATAAGGTTGAGAAGGCTTACAAGCTTTTCCAAGTCACTATTCAGGAGGGTCTTGAGCTGGACTTCTTGTCTGTAAAACCGTTATTGTTGGCCTATGCCGAAGCAAAACGAATAGAAGAATTTTTTAAGTTGCTCGAGAAGATGAAGAAGCTGGGATTTCCAGTTATTGATGACCTCTCAAAATTCTTCTCCCATCTGGTTGAGAAGAAAGGACCAGAAATGTCACTAGAGATATTTACACACTTGAAAGAAAAAAGTTATGTTAGTGTTGAAATTTACAATATTCTTATGGAATCTCTTCACTTGAGTGGTGAGGTGGAAAAAGCGTTATCACTCTTTGATGAAATAAAGGGCTCAGACTTGGAGCCCGACTCATCCACATATAATATAGCAATTATTTGCCTTGTTGATCGCGGTGAAATTAAGGAGGCATGTGAATGTCATAATAAGATAATTGAGATGTCTTCCATTCCTTCTGTGGCTGCTTATAATTGCCTTGCTAAAGGTCTTTGCAACATTGGAGAGATTGACGAAGCCATGCTGCTTGTTAGAGATTGCTTAGGCAATGTTACGAGTGGACCTATGGAGTTTAAGTACTGTCTTACCATTATTCGCATGTGCAAGTCAAATGATGCAGAAAAGGTGATTGATGTATTGAATGAGATGATGCAAGAAGGTTGCTCTTTAGACAATGTTGTATGTTCTGCAATCATCTCTGGCATGTGCAAGTATGGAACAATCGAAGAGGCTCGAAAGGTTTTCTCAATTTTGAGGGAGCGTAAATTGTTGACAGAATCTGACACAATTGTGTACGACGAATTACTAATTGATCACATGAAGAAAAAGACAGCAGATTTGGTAATATCGGGATTGAAGTTCTTTGGTCTAGAATCTAAACTGAAGTCAAAGGGTTGTAAATTGTTACCAGATTGAAAACTGGTGTCGAGATCGATTAATTTCTTTGTGAACATGTATAACCATGCTGCCAGAAACGCATCTGGGAGATGTCAACATTGGTTCTATTTATTTCTCGAGCATCTCCATCGGTATCCAATATGTTCAACTCATGGCTGCGTACACTTAACATATTACAAAGAATTAGACACTAGTTGCTGGACATTGTTGCATACTATATACCATGGGACTGTTGCCCTACGAAGGTAACTTATCGGATCTGGATTGGATGGATGTACCATGTAACCGACAATGTCATTCAACATCAATCATAGCATAAGCTCATACTTGCTTCGTTGAGGTATTTGGAATTCTGAGTATCATTTTCTCGTGTTGTCTACACAAGTTTATTGTGAAATGAAAAGTGAAATACAAAACTTTTTCTTCATATCTTTTATCTGATAGTGAAGTATACTATGGAAAGTATTGATGTGATATTAACATTTAAGAAAAATCTTTTTGGTCACACTTAATCCACCTTCCTCCATCCTCTCAGTAGATCTTAGGAGCCCAATAAAAAACTTTTTAGCTACCTTTTAACGTTAGAGAATTAGGCTCACACTTTTTTCCGTTTTTTTTTTGAAGGATGGAAAGTTTTAATTACTAAATGTTACCTTGTTTTCATGTTTTTCATGCTTTCAAAGTTTTGCATATCTGGCAATGAGAACAACTTTTATTATTTTCTATACAAACTTGAAAACAGGAAACAGTGGAAACAATGTGACAAAAAATGCCTTTTGAAATCAAACAGACCCTTATCTTGTTCTATAGGTTCTTTTCAGGGCATTTCTATGTGGATTATTTGGTATGCTACTGTTCTTTAGCTTTTCCTGCATCCGTATTTTTCGGGCACCTATAGTATGCAATGGTATGAGGTGATTAATTACTAGCCTTTATTATTCAGATTATCTATTTGTTTTCATTGTTTACTATGGAGTTTCCTTTGTGATTCAGATTATGGTTTTCAACTATCTAGCCAATATAGACTAGAAAAGTAAAGGTAGAAAATGACCATGGAATTCAGTGTCCCAGGTTGATATTTATTTTAGCTACATATTGTACAAATATATAATTGAACAGGCCAAACACGCCATAACTCAAACAGTGACTAGAACACTTTTTTGTTGGATTTACATACAAAGCTAGAGATGAAAATTAATTAACAATGGACTCATCATGGCATAACCTGTTTATTTTTGGCCTGCTCTGACATGATTTATTTAATAAATAAGTTAAGGGGTCATGCTAACAAGTGCCCTTAAGAAGACAGAAAAGGAAATAATTGATGAGTTTGATAGAACAAAAGTCAATTAGTTTCTAGCATTGTTTATAACTATGCTAAAAGTAAATGTGTTTTTGCTTAAACTTTAGTCGAATAGTTTCTTCTACAAAAAATGGATATTGCACCAAAACTATAGTAATGGATATTGCAATTTGTTGTAGCAAATGGAGATGATCTCAACTCTTCTATTTTACACACAAGTTTCTCAATATATCCCTTGATAGCAGTCTACTTGATGTATAAAAGGATTATAGATTATAGATTCCTAGCTTGTTTAAGCATACTCCTATATGTGATGATAAATTATGGGGTATGCATTTTGTTCTTTATCATTTCTTATGTAAATAGCCGAGAAAAAAATGCGAGTTCATTGTGATCTGGTTAAAATAATATTTGATTGCTTGTTCGTTTTTGGAGCCACATCCTCTCTGGTTAAAATCCTCTCTGATGGTGATAAGATTATACTCGTTGATGTTGTTTGTTTTTGAAATCCTCTCTGATGTTCATGGTGATCTGATCATACTTGCTGTTGCAGTTTGTTTTTGAAGCCATGTATGAATTTTATGTTTTAGATTTAGATTAGTGGCAGAACATTATTTGAGGTAGCAGCTAGGATTTGTGTTAGAGTATGAGAGACAAAGATGTTGTTAGAGAATGAAAAATGAATAAAAGGGTATGAAGAAAAGAATGGAGGAATTGGATTGAGCTGTAGAGGGAAAGTGGTAGCAGAGACTGAGAGCAAAGATAATTATGGTTTGTGCAGTTGATAACATTGAAATGAACCTAACCGAAGTATAGGATAATAAAAGAATCAGTAGTTTGGAGCTAGTACTGGTAATAATGATGGAACTGAAACGAAAAAGGGGGTTACTGTGAAGGACTATTTGGCTGAGTAACTAAGGCCTAGTGAAGAAGACAAGGCACTTTCTAAGGTGATTTCATATATAAAATAGGGTTTTTCTATCATGT
>Ga0315913_1000755_pt1 | contig 31472 bp, 20 predicted proteins | sample MpolsnodulesMG_FD_207736 | JGI IMG/M metagenome (GOLD analysis project Ga0315913, IMG submission 207736) | Medicago polymorpha root nodule microbial communities from Los Angeles, California, United States - small nodules | ecosystem: Host-associated > Plants > Roots > Nodule | place: USA...
TGAATTCAAATGTCCTTGGATTTCTTGATTCTTGGTATGATTTAAATCTTGTTTCTGTCTTAGTAAAACACTCAAGAGCACAAGTTAAATACCAGTGAATTAATCAAAGTCCATTAATTCTTTAATCATATTGGTTTATTATCTTTAAAATTAATTAGGGATTTTGCCTCAACAACATATTGTTGCCCTTGACTTTTACGGACTCTCCAATAAATAAGAACATTTTTGTAGCAAAATAATAAATATGGTTGAATATAATGAATTTTATTTATAATTGACGCCTAAAAACTTCAACTAAATTGATATACTTTTAATAAGGGTGTTGGATAGTTTGACTAAGGTTGTTGGATAGTTCGACTGGTTTGTATTAAATAAGAAAGAACTTCCCAATATTGTAAAAAGGTTGAAAATAAGATTGCAAGTCTTTAAAAGAAGTATTGATGAAAATCATAATAAAAGTCTTTAAAAGAAAGTATTGAAAACTCAATTTAGTGAAAATAATCAAAATGAGTTACTCGAAAACTAGCTTCATCTTGATAGATCTTTCTTACAAAGAGTGGTCTTTCCCTTAGTGGTAGCTCCATCTAACGGATAACTCTTTTCTCTCGACTCAATAAAACGTAAAACTTTCTCAAAGGGAGTTTAAGTCTCGTCGATAACCCTCTCCTCTTAATGGCGGTCTTCGCATAGGGCGGCTTCATTTAAAGGGTAATTCTCTCTAATTGTGATCACATACTAGATGCAACTAGGTCATCGTCATTATAATTGTGATTCTCAAAACAAAATTCTCAAAACTTCTCTAAAATCATACTTTAAAACATATCGAAACTTGTGTCAAAATATGTACAATCAAAACTCAATTGAACATCTACTACTTATAATCATAAGTAAATCCTAATCCAAATCCTAATCAAAATCTTCAAAGAAACAAATTTTAAAACCATGCATTACAACATATAAAAAATAGAAATTATTACAACAACGTAGTTCAGAAACATGTCAAAACTGGTGCCAAAATATGTGCAATCAAGTCCCCATTTCAAAACCAATATCATAAGTAGACTCAAAGAGAGTATATCTTAATATCGATGACTTTGAAAATAAATAATATGACAAGAAAAATATTCAAAGGTTGTGTTTTCTCGTTTTAATAAATACTTTGATATATAAATAAGAAAAATATCAATAATAACAATAATCAAAATATATGATAATGATCGTTATCAACTCATAACTATGAAAAATCAAATCTATTCCTATCAATGCCTTCTAGAATGACCTCCCGAACAAATTTCTCCGAATTTGTACATCATGCAATAATTTCAGCTCTTGTGAAAACTAATTTAGGATCACCCTGCCAATAGATAAAATAATTAGAGAAAACCCCCCAATTTGTTAGACTTGAGGTTTGAAATTGACTCATAAGATCTAAGATTTTACTATCTATCTATATATACTAGTTCCACTATACACATCGAAGCTAAATATCATCTCTAAGTTTCATGTATCATATCCTAATGAGCAACTTTCAAGAGATGGGTATCCTTCTCTTTTCTTATATTGAAACAATGTGTTTCAACCATTAAAGTGTAATTTATTTTTAATTCTTAAATTGCAGAATTTGATCCAAACATCTTTTAAACAAGGAGAACTACAAAAACAAGGATTCATCATATTGAAATATATTGAAGTTTTTTATATCTGTCTTTCTAAGGGTAATAGTAGAAGGATTCATTTTGGTTTGGAGCCTCCCAAATTCCAGGTAATTTGCTCAACTTATTTCTTTGTATGAGCTCTCATTATTAATTTACCATTACCATATTTTTTCGACGCCCTTAGAAAGACATATATTCACGTAAGGAAATCCAAGACTCATTGTGATTTTTTGTAGTTTTTACTATCCTCTCTAATCCTCCTTCTAACTTTCTATACACCGCAGAATGTTCTCTTTGTAGAGTGTCCTACAACATACCATTTGAAGTTCCTTATTTGCGTTAATAAAGAGGGGCAAATAAACAGCATTACATGGAACAAGATGTCTCTACATAACAATGAGCCCTTTCTTGACTTTAAATTTACACAACCATTAGCCAAGGATGGAAAAATGACTTCACAATTGCAACACAACTCCACTAGTAGTAATTATCCATATAAGCACAAGGAAACCATGCCAAGATCATATCCTAAATTTAAGTACAAACGTGAGGAAATTGCACAATATGTTTCATTTGTTGTAGTCTTGACCATTATATTTGGTTCGTTTTTCTTTGACATGTGGATCGAGCCGTTACTTATGAAGGTCCAACGTGGTCAAATATGGGTCTCCTCACTCAGGCTTTTTGGTTTTATGGCGTTTGTTTGGGCCGTTGCAATAATGATTCTTGTTGGTGTACCCTTCGTCCGAGTGCAGAGTGTTGTGTTTATCTTCTGGGCTATTTTGATGCATCTTAAATCGCACAACTTAATCACTGCAATGTGTGTTCCAATACTCGGAATAGTTGTCTTTGGGGTGTTTGCTCGTGGAAAATTTTAGAGAACACTAGAGTTAAAATCATCAAAATTTTCATCTATGTGCTTGTGTTTCAAGTTGTATTATGTGCTTGTAATGTAATATACCTTTCCATGGTAGCACTGCTATGCGTATTGTTGTTGGGCACTAAACTTGGTATTTTAATTAATTGTTAACTTTGTGATTGTTCATGTTTAATCATAAATTTTGTTCAAGTCACATATGGTATTAAGTAGTGCCAGATACCAACTCCAATTATGTGACGGAAACCCAACCACTTGTATGTCATATCATATCCCTTGATTTGAAACTTTGGGACACATTGCAAAATCTTGCTATAACTAAAGATTTTTTTTTGGGAATGCTACAACATATTTATGTCAAATTTTCTTATCGGAAATGCTAAGTTTCCCGAAGGAAATAGTCCCGAATACATCACAGAGGAAAATGATTCGCTAATAATTCACAACAAATTTCTGACTATCAGCAGTGATATATGTCGCGAAGCGAATATATCTTTGACTTCAACGTAAAACATGGTTGGACATGTGTCATAGTAAACCAATAACCACCTGCCACCTCATGTCGAGAAACTATCCTTCGCTAGATCTAGCATTATTCTTCTGACTATTCCGCTAGTTAAATATTCAAGCGTTTGGCATTAACAACACATAACACCGCATGGATGTTGTTTTTGTGAGCAAGCACTTCGCTATTATGAAATTTAACTATTAAATCATTGTCACAAACACGTTGGAACAATTCTATGAATAGTATATGTATGCAATTAAATATGAATTGTGATTTATAATGTCATAAAGGTAAAACAAAATTGGTGGTAGCTGGGGTTTGAACCCTGACCTTACATATATTATGCATTATCTCTACCAACTGAGTTAAGCTCACGATGACTCATAAATGTAGATCTAATAGTATTATTTTGATTTCTTTAAAAAAAATCTAAAAAGAAACTTTATTATGAATGGATTAGGGATGATTATGCAAAAATAAAATAAAAATATATTCAAATATTTTTTTTATGAGAAAAATATATTCAAATAATTGATAAATAAAAAAATATTCGAATAATTTTGGCTCCAAAATTTCAGGGACGACTCTGTAACCTAATTATTTCACACCTAAGAATGAATTAAGATATTCTCGGTTATCAAAGATTTTTTGCATTGAAAAAACTATGCATCTACATGAAAGAATTGATTTCGACTATCGATTTGGTATCGATCATACTACATTTTGTCACACCGTTTTAAAATAATCTTTTGGGTTAATATCATATGATCAAGATCAACAAATGCATCATACATTTATTCTGTGGAATTCAAATGCGCTTTTCATTTGTCTAGTGTTTAGACAAATTTTATGTTACAATATTTTCAAAATATATTTCCCTGAAAAAAAATGTTTTCAAATTTCATAAATGGTTAAACTTATATAGTTTGTATATTTTGCGCAAGGATGTTAATGGCCTAGTGGCTATGACGATTGGTTTACATGTAATCACGGTCGGCCCAACGCATAGGTCAGGGTTGCAACGACCCATGGCCATGCCTGAGGCCAAAAAACAATTATAACGAGGGGTGTACATAGAAATAATTGTTTTATGAGGGGTATATATAGCAAAAAGTGCAACTAGAGCCCAAACATTTAGCAGACTTCAGCCCAGTAGTCCTTCACTTTATATTTCACAACTCAGTAACATTTCATTTTTACACCCCTATCCCAACACTTTCATTTTTACACCCCCAATATTTGATTATCCAAAAAGCAAAACTTAGAAGTACAACGTAGAGTGTTGTTATGTTAGCTTGCCTAAAACCGCCGCATGTCAGGTCACGCTGGGTACCAACGTAAGTTAACACTTTCATTTTTACACCCCCAATATTTGATTATCCAAAAAACAAAACTTAGAAGTACAACGTAGAGTGTTGTTTTTAATTGTTGATTTGCGACTGTTCGTGTTCAAATGAATTGATAAAATTTGTTCATGTCACAAAATTGGGAATATTATGATCAATACTCCATGAATATTCAATTTTGTTACAATGTTTTCTACTTAAGGGGTTTAGATATCTACTTCGGTACTTCCAAAGTCTATCTTGACTATATAGACCTTCATGACCCACTCTATGACAGACAACAATTACAATACCAACAATCTCAAATTCTCATTGGCCGCAACTACGATCACAAATGCAATTTAAAATTTAGAAAGAGGTGATCGCAAAGACAAGGAGGCGATGAAATTGAAACGCAAAATTTATGCATAAACCTTGAGTATTTTCCTAAACAATTTTGAGGTTGTGTCAAATCTCATCAGTTTTAAATGCACATGTCTAGTACCAAATCCAATAGTGAGTGAAATCCGCTCGTTACTAGGGATGCATTTTCTTCTGTGACTCATTCTTCATAATTATTAAATTTGTTACAAATGTATAGTTTGCTGAAATTGACCTCATTGAGCTTTATCATGCTCATAGTGACTAAATCATGACCCGCCATTAGGCACTAGCAACCTAATTCCTCTTTTTAGCTACCGAGCGTGTCTAAAAACAGTATTTTTAGTAAGGAAATAGTTGTTTTTCACAAACAATAACATTGCGACCTCTGTTGCACCAACATGTGTCTGTGTGTGATTCCGACACATGTTTGCAAGATTCCTGAGTTGTACTCGTCGTGACATATAACGTCACTCTACTTTGTAATGAAATGTAAATGATAGATTCATGAGTCTCTTAATTATTGGATAAAAACTTTGATCTATAGTCAATTTATTTTAAAAAAATATATTAAATAAACTCGAGTTCGCTGCCTAATTGAGTCCAACAAGACTCCAGAGAATGGTCTCTGCAGTTACGCACATAGAACACCCTGTTAAAAAATTATTGCTAATTTAACGCACCAATTAGTAGAAGATTAATACAAACTATTAATAGATTTAATTTAGTTTAAACGCGTCAATTGGTAGAAGATCAATACAAACTATTAATATATTTAATTTACAAAAGATTATATACGGATAGTTGTTACCCCAAAGTCAAGCATTGTCATTGTGTTTGTACTAAGATTATTTAATTACTCTCATAGCCTATATCCGAAACAAGACAAGTGAAAGGTGGTTGTATAGCAAATTTTGGCAACATATATGCAGAAAATTATAGGTCAGAAATCTTATACTAATTATCTAGAACGTTAGTTACACAAAGGTCATAAATAAAGTTGTTTCCATTTTCTACAAGTAAACTACAGCCAATATTTCCATCTAGGGTATCTAATTAGGATTCAAAATCCATCTCATTCTAGCTGTACTTTCATAGTACCTAGTAGTTTCCAAGTAATTGCATATTGACCTCAAGAAATGTAAATGTAATATTATTGATTTCCTAAATAACAAACATTGAATAATTTTTGTTGTGATCATCATGTATTACGATTTTGATTATTAAAAAATTTACTTAGTTTTATTTTTTCTCTTGATCAATCTCCAAAGTAAATAAATCTTTTAGTGTTTAGAAGCATTGTGGTAGAATCGTTTTCATGTATTTTTTTTTTTTTTTAACTCTTTCACCACTTTTGTAGGCCTTGAGCCTTCTCATATTTTTTTACTATATTATATAGGAGTACATCCCTTTCTCTAGAAGTTCTTCCTATTCTTTTTTTCAATATTTCCTTTTAACAAAGCGTGAGTGGTCCAATCTGATATTACATGTCTTACGATTTTAAGTGGAGATGTAGTGTTTTCCTCTCTTATGATCATGGAGCATTTAAACCCGTTGTTTTTCTCGTAATTTTTGAACTTTTCAACAAGTGATATCAAAGCCTCAAATTCGATTTGGTGGGAGAACAGAAATGGATCTTAAGTTTGGGATGACGCCCCAACGCAACATATCCACAAAAGTTTGGTGATGAAGATGCCTCTATTATGGTAATCACACCCGCCATCTAAAACATGATAAGACATTATTGGAGTGCTGCAGTTGAGTATCCGTGCATCAATCTCCAGACTCCATGACTACTCCACCTCTTTTTGATGGGCAGATTAATTCGTCCTCTACCATAAACCACGAGATATTACATGTGATTTCAGTGAAATTGTTGGAGGGTGTTACAAACATTGATTGGTCATTACCGTCATTTTTTACCAAAAGGTTATAACCAATATTTAAATTGTTTATGCGATGGGATATGATAAATTTTCAAAGTTATAGCTTCTTTACACTTTTCCGTATTTTAGGTGTAACAAGTTACTATTTATTTAACGTCACAAAAAGAAAGGTGTAACAAGTTAAAACTTTATGCCTTTTACATAGCATTCATAGAGCAATCAAACTCAATTTAACCATAATAATCTTAGAGGTGGATTAAAATATGACTTGAAAGCATAAATTTTTTCAAGCGGATTAAATTGAATATAGAGTTTCTATTTTAGTTTGTAAGTTTATCCATTTCCCCAACACTTTTGTAGACTTTACAAATCTATATCATTGATCATATTGTTAGTTGAGTGGCTTTTTTCTTTTTTTACTATAAGTGGCTACATTTATTATTACAGTTCATATTGTGATCACATCATTAGTTATTATGTAATATTTATTTTTTATACAAATTTAAAATGTAGTTTTAACTATTAATAATATGATATTCCTTCTGTTGTCATTTGTTACAACCGAAAAGGTTTTTCATATTATTGATAGTTAAAGACATTAGTGCTCAACCAACAATGAATTGGTTGAAGTGGTAAGGGACTTGGGTCTTTTAAGCATTTGGCCATAGGTTCAATTTTTGATTCATGCATATGGAAAAAAATTCGTTTGGGAGGGGGAATGTGGTGATGAAAATTAGTGAGAAAAAAATAAATGTATTTTTAATTATTTTGTTGTCTCACAAGAAAATAGGAATTTCATAATTGGAATGCACCCAAATGGTTCACCGATCCAGACACAAAGTAATGGACTGTTTGATATGCCAAATCTCTAAATCTAATCAAAGTCGAATCCCTTCACATGAACCTTACAAATTAGTGACAATTCGTTATTATACCATTAAAAATCTGAATTGATTTTGAGTCACATGAACCATCTTAAATCAAAGCACCACCTTTCACTGCATTTGTTCTATTGGTTAAGCAAGGAAGTAGGAACAAAAGCAGCATATACTAATACTAAAGACCAAAATTGCAAATCCATGTTGTATTACCCACTTGAACAGAATCAAAACACATGCAAAGGTCCCCTAAAACGTGGGACCCTATACTACCGTAACAAAATTGTCACATGTATTCACATGATGGGTATGGAATGCCATCTTTGTTGTCACAAATAAATCACCATTAGACCACAGTTTTATTGCAAGAAAGAGACATAGAATCCACAATAAACATGCCCACCTTCCCTCTTTTGCAAATCAAGTTTTGTAATTGAGAAGATGACACACAAATTTGACAATTAAATTTAGATAACAATTTAAATAATATTTTTTAAAAAAAATTCGGTATATGGTCCAAGAATTGGTTAATTTGAGGGACCAACACATGAATTGTTACCAACTAGAGATTTCAAAAGTGAAACCGAAAGAAGGACATACTTCTAAATCCCAAACCTACGCCAACAAGTCAATCCGTGAGGGTTAATTTAAATATGTTATTAGTTAGATACGATAGATGTTTAATAACATAATAATGTATCATAACTCGTTAATCATCCACGAAACATAATTTAACCATATAATTTATTGTAAATGTTTGATTTTAAAATAATACAACTCAACAAAACGAAAGATTTTTTTTTTTATTCGGTATCCGGCTCAATGACCGACTAATTCGATGGACCAATCTCATCTTCACTAGCGGGGTTAAGATGAAATTAGAACAAAAACATTTGCCCAACATAAAAATTGTTACCACCTAAAGAATTTAAACTTGAGACTTAAAGAACACACTTTTAAGTCTCAAACCTACATCATCTTACCAACAGCTCGGGATTAATTTAAATATATGACCAATTACATATAATAGATGGTTAGTGGATATAACAATGCATCTTAACTCTTTAATCATCCAATTACAAAATTAACCATTTTATTTATTGCAAAAGTTTGATTTCAAAATAATACAACTCGACAAAAAGAGGTATTCTTTATTATACCCAACTCAAAAACCAAAAACATTTTAAGCTGAAAAAGACACAATCCACCACAAATGACACCATATGCATGTCACTATTTTAATTTCAAAGGGGGCATTTTGGCCAATTAAAGTACCTACCCTTGACAACCACTTTTACCATTTTTAACATAAATTTTAATGTACATATTTTATATTATATCATACACATATATATAGCCATATACCATCTGACATAAATTCCAAGCACTCTTGTACAAAAATTTTGCTTATTACCAATGGCAGAGCTTGAGAATCCTAATGAGATGCCAAAGCTTATAGCTTTTCTCTCTTCTCTTCTCAAAAGGGTAGCTGAATCAAATGATATCAACCAGCAACTCCTGCAACAGAAGATCTCAGTTTTTCAAGGCTTAACTTGTCCCAATATCTCAATTCACAACTACCTTGAGAGAATTTTCAAGTATGCCAATTGTAGTCCATCTTGTTTCATTGTTGCATATGTCTATCTTGATCGTTTCACTCAAAGACAACCCTCTTTGCCTATCAACTCCTTCAATGTTCATCGGTTACTCATTACAAGTGTTATGGTAGCTGCTAAATTCATGGATGACATGTAAGTTTCTTCATTTTGTGATGTTGTTACAAACATATATACCACTTCACTGACACGTTGACACCAATAATAATTTTCGAAAAAAAATATTATATGATTAAATGTAACCATTTGCGCATTGTTGTATCAGTGTCGGACACTAGATACATTCTTTGGTTTAGTCCTTTGTTTAGTTTACTCCTTGATCTCTAAAGAATTTCCGTGAAATATTCCTTTACTAAGTTAATTGATTTGGAAGAGCATATTTAAGAAAATTTGGGGGATTTTAAACTACTTCATGTTATTTTTTGTTGTTAAGGACACCTAATCTGATAAAAGCAAAAAATGACTCAATTTATGTTGCTAGTGACATTTTTATTTCCATAAAATCTTTGGAAAACCAAATGTTGCATGTTAGTTACCTTGTAAAATTCCTTGATTTAAACTTTCTAGTTTCTACAATAATTATGTGACATTTTTATGTAAATTGAAAACGACCATACATGTTAAAAGAATATAGCTTTGCTTGTGAATAATACTATGTCCAGGCTGGCTTTCCATTAGATGTAGACAACCCACCCATGTGATCCTTATTGCATGCAGGCAGCATGCCAGCAACTAACTTTTAAGCATAGTCACGAAAGTTTCTAAAAAGTATATTTGTACATAATTCTGAAATTGAAAATTGATTCAATTCATACACATTGTCGGTGTAAAGAATTTTAAAGAGTTCAACACTCTCAATTAATTATAATTGTAAGATCATTAAAAACGTTTTACTTTTATCATAATTACTTAAAAAGTTTATTATATATTGATAATAAACTTGTATGATAAAAGTTAAATGTTTCTAATCATCTTATCTTATAATTATAATGGTTTTAATGTGCAGACAATCACATTATAGTCCATGGAAATTTAAAGTCATTGAAAATTAGTTATTATTATACATAAAAGGGAAATGCTAATTTTATATGGATGATTGACTTGTTTATATTAACAAACAAAATAAAATCTACATGATATTAAACTAAGTCCTACCTTTTTTTAAATCCTCAGGTACTACAACAATGCTTACTATGCAAAAGTTGGAGGAATCACGACCATAGAGATGAACTTTCTTGAGTTGGACTTCCTATTTGGTTTAGGGTTCCATTTAAATGTAACTCCAAACACTTTCCAAGCCTATTGTATTCACCTACAAAGTGAAATGATGCTGATACAACCTCTAAATTTTACAGATTCTTCCTTAGGTTTAGGAAAATCACTAAATACCCATGTATGCTTCAATGAGGATGAATCTTCAAATCAAAAGCAACAACAATTAGCTGTTTGAAAATTTCCTTCATTTTCTTGATCCATGCAATCTAGTTGTAGAGGGTACGTAGTGAACCAATTAATGACTTATTAATTAAATTATGTTACTTGTTGTCTCCACTTGCATCTCTTAGTCTATTTTCCCCGATTCTATATTCACTCTTGCGTATTTATGAATTATGGTATATGGTTGAATTATACAACATTGTACAGATAATTGTCTCTTCTTTACAGTCTAACTAGAAAAATGTGGATTCTGACAGTGTTACTGATATTGTCATTTATTTATATGAAAGAGAAACCGATTAACGTCTCTGGATAAAACTTTTGTGCTGAGTGTTCTGGCCATAATTAACACCCATAATTAATGAGACAAAAGAATGACGTGCATGTTGTACGCAAACACATTACAGAAGTAAACTTGAGCAACTATTTGATGTAGTTATTTTATCACCACATATTGTTTCTAATTTAAACTTTAAATTAGGATTTTATATTTTTGTAAGAAGTAAATAATAGGGTTAATAATTTTTAACTTTAATTACTTGTAATTATTTAACAAATAATTAATAGAAAAGAACATTTTTCATATTTATGAATCAATGGTTGTGCTATTTTGAAGTAATGGACAACTCGAATTTATTAGTTGCATGATCAGCAAGGATGCAACTGCAGCACAAAGCAGGGAAACTTGATTGTTCATGTCGGCTTAAAAGTGAAGCACATTTCCAGTGCATTTTGCATACTTATTGACCCCTTTTCAAATAGTTTCATGTGGCCTATAAGAGAAGCATATTTTCTATTTTTTTTTCAAAATTATAACTAAATCAAAACACTTTCATAACTTGAACACACTAAAAATCGTGAAATTTCAAACACAAATCTGAATTACAAGTAATATATATACTCTCAAGCAAACATTCTCAAACTAAAAATATATATAAACAATGGAGAAAAATAATAATGATATGTCATTGGGTTAAAGTGTTAGAAATTCTAAATCAGCTAGTGATCCAGTCTACTTCAAGTTTAATCAGGTAGGATCAGATTTTCCCTTGCCTAGAACAGGTTCTCGTATAATATAGGTTGGATCACCGAGCATATCATATACACAAATTAAAATAACTAAAAGAAAATGTTGGAGTGTCACGTTTACAACTTCAACTAGGTAACCAATTATGACAGTTTTGACTTAGATGCAAAGTAGGAGGAACCAGTAAGCCGCCAAAACTTAATCAAGAGAGGCTTCAACTTCAAGTGTAGTACCCAGAGAAATGTCGAAAGTAACAGCAACCCAGCACAAATAATAAAGACACCCAAGCCTAGATTTAGCTCACCTGATTTGTAATTAATTACAAACCTCATCATAGTAAACAGAAATGTGGAAGCCCCGTATATGTAGGCAGAAACAGTGAAGCTTATGAAGGACCACCTAATGAAGTTACTCTCATTCCATATTACCATTCCTGCAAAGATGGAACATGCCAGAAACCATACACTCCATACTATAAAAGGTACGACTAAGATTAAGACTTCCCATGCATCAACCACTACTTGTGTGCTACGAAACACATCAATATAAATGGAGAGTGGGGAGAGTGGGGAGAGTGCAGGGCGCACTAGTAACATAATAAAACCCATAACCGCAAGCAGCTTTTCATCGGGAGACATCACTACATAGAGCAAATCATAAACAAATTAAATCTAAATAATGAGAAACTACAAAGTTGATAAAGCAATATTTAATGATATGTAGGAATTAATAAAATTGTACACTAACCTACACCTATCATGAATTGTAATACCAGAGATGTAAACATAACATAAACCAGAATGTAAATGTTGGATCCAACAAAACAAACATGCATTTATCATTATTCCTCAAGTTATTGTTTTCAAAAAAATTCGAAAACAAATGTACTCATACTCTTTTCAGTAACTCCACAATTCATTAAAACCAGAGCTAAGTGCTAACCCCTTAAAACCAGAGGTTATTTCCTTAACTCAATGGAAAACCAGTTTATTAAGCTAAAAAGAAAAATAACCAGAGCTAACTCCTTAAAACCAGAGGTTATTTCCTCTGTTACTAACCAACAGAACATGCAGAATAAGGAAATCAGTAAGATAAATTGAGCAGGTTCCTTACAAGATGAAAACACAGCAAATAATAAAAGAACTCTAACACCTGCAAAGGAGACACTCCTATGCACATTTTCATTCCCCTTTTGATAACTAACGGATAAATATGTTGAAACATTTAACAACTGGTCCAAAATTCCAGACATATATTCGACAACAATCAGAATTTCACTAATAAGATGATCATGTCATCTTTGACAAAGTCTACACTAAATTGCAATCACTCAGAGGAACAATTATAGTGCAGAAAATATTTAATTTAGCATCAAACTAAGACGAGATATCTAAATGCAACATTTGAAAAATTACACATAAATTAGAAGAACTCAGCATAAATAAATTGTATGATAAAAAACTAAAATACTATACTTCTTCACAAGTTTATATAACAACAAAAAGACTGATTTCACTTTTAAGATTCTGCGGTCGGTGAACTAAGAACCAGAAACTCAATTGAGTTAATTGTCCGCATAAACCATGACAGGTTGTCCGTGGGATTTAAACACAACTCGAAAATTAAACCATAAATGACACATATGGCGATTTGTGTCAAGGTTAAAACGACAACGCGTACATAAATGGTCTTAGCTAGGTAGAAGCTTGAACTATGAACAGGGGCGGATCTAAACATTCAATATTGGTGTGGCTAAAATTTAACATTCATAAACAGAGAGGAATGAGGGGTGGGAAGAACTTTGTTTTTTGAACTGCAAATATTATTAAGCAATACAAAACACAAGCTGTGAATGGAGTGCAAGAAAAAACATACAGAGTTGTATACACGACGAGACAGTAGCACTCAGACAAGACACACCCATAAAAACTTCTATCAGGCTAAACCTTCAAACAAACAGTAATAAACACCAAAAACAATCTAAAAGCACCCCACTAAAAACTCCTATCAGGTTCACAAGTTAACTCTGTTAAAACGCTACAAAAATACATAAGCATAGACAAACCGAAAACAGTGGCGACACATTATAGGCCATTTCACGATGTAAAAATACATGGATCGACGTTTCCACCTTGCAAACACACCACCCACAATCAACAGAATCATTTGGCCATATATAGAAAAAACATGGGATATAACAAACAGACTAAAATGTGAGTGAGATTCATTCAGACATTTGAACAAACACTTGATATGCATCAAAATAAACAACAAAAAATAAAGCTTAATTTCGTTATTTCACTAGTATATCCCTATTTTCCCTCTTATAGGTTTGAGATTCATTGAGACATTTGAACAAACAGCAGATATACATGAAAATAAATAACAATTCCGAATTCTAAAATCCTAAAACAAACAATTGGAGAAGGAAGGAGAAATTGGAGAATCGATAATGCTTACCTTGGCTTAGAGTGAGTGAGAGTGAGAACTGAGAGAGAGAGAGAGAGAATCGGAAACATGTAAGAGTATACGAACGTGAAAGACATGATTTTATGCATTATTATTTTTTGATTTTGCAGTGATTAGAGATTACGGAAATTCAGGGTTTCTTGGGATGAAAGAAACAAAGTAATTAGACATGGTTTCTTGCTAAGTGAGTATACGAAAATGTGAAAAGTGAAAATTGTACAATTTTTTTTCTCTTTTAATTAAGGTTTAATATAGGTAAAATAGTAAATACCCTTTTTATCTTTTAAGTTTAAAAAAAATATCGGGTTAAGTTTCAAATTAGTAACTTTTTTAAGTTTCTAACACGTTCAGTTTTTTAAGTTTCAAATAGATCATTTAAGTTGTTAATTTATTGCATTCATATGAAGCTTTTAAATTTCAAATAGATCCTTAAAATAATAATAATGATATGTTTGAAACTTAAAAAACTTAAAAGATTAACCTTTTTTTTTTTAACTTAAAGACCAAAAGAGGTATTTGGTATTTAATTAAGGGCAAATAATCAATTTTGGGCATGTGTAACGAAAATACAAAATAATCCATGATTATGTACTTTGATCAAAGAGTCCAAGACGAGAACAAGTGCTCTTATTTTTTTTATCAAGAAACACGTATATCTTTTATGTCTACTCCTCATTTTCCCCTCCGCGTGTTAACTCATCACGCCTCAAACCTTCAAGAGCTCCAAGGTCATGACATTAAAGGAAACTTTTAACATTAGGGACTATTTTGACCAACAGAGAGACAATTGTGACTACTCGTTACACAATCACATAAGAAAATGACTATTTGTCCATTAATTAAACTAACAACATACGAGATAAGCACATGCGGGGGGTCGAAACGTTGGTTGTGTGTCGAAGCGTATTTTCAATGTTATTTGTATTGAGAAAAAAAATTAATGGTAAATAAGACATTAATGATAATTTTTTAGGAAAAATATGACATTATTGATAAAAATTATTGAAATGGTTGCTATCAAATATTATAAAGTGGATGTGAAGATATAATGCTTAGTCTATTTATATAGTTCAATACCTTCTTGTGATGAGGAGTCGAGGACAAGAAGATATCGATCTTAAAAATAAAAAAATAAAACTCAAAGCAATTAGCGATCAGACTCAAAGGAATTAGTGATAATACTCAAAGTCAAAAGATTGATAACATTTGAGCTGAAAGGATTAACAAAACAACTTGGTCTCATTTTAGTAGCGCTAGAGCATTGAAGCACACTAGTAGCAATGACTTTAACAAAAACAAAATAATCATAAGTTGAGAAAGCTTGAGGAATGGTTTTTTATTTGCCAGAAAGCAAGGGAGCATCAATTGAAAATCCAATCAATGGACAATGATGAGCAACTATTATACTTCTTTACGCAAAATGAAGGAAAGATATCCTTTTGTGGATCTCACTAAGCTTAATGCATATGAGTGTTGTTATGCTTTATTATTTCATTTGACTTTCATTCATAGATAGTTTTTGTCTAAACATAACAAAAATGAACACTATTGATATGCTTGATTATCATAACATGATTTATATCAATCAACCAGAGATAAGTTTAGTCGTACATGGCATGGGTAGAAAACTAGTAATTATAAGATAAGATGTCGGAAAATTGAGTAATTGCTCTTTTTAACAACATGAATTGGTATTTTTACAAAACAAACAACTTAGATATTAGTAAACAACACTACAAAGAGCAAACCATAAACAAATTAACTCAAAACAATGAGAAACTACATAATTGAATCTTTGGACTTTGAAAGCGATGTTGAGGGGTTTTGAAATGGCATCCGGGTTGATGGTGAACTTTTTTAAAAGTTGTTTGATTGGAGTCAATGTGGAGAGGGGGTTTTTAGATATGGCTTGTGAATTTTGAATTGTAGTGAAGGTAGCTTCCCTTTTAAATATTTGGGCTTACCGGTTGGGGAAAATCCCGGTAGAGCTGTTACTTGGCAACCGCTTTTGGAACTATTATCGAGTAGACTAAATAATTGGGGTGATAGGTTCATTAGTCTTGGCGGTAGGATTGTGCTCCTTAATTCGGTGTTGAACTCTATTCCAATTTTCTTTTTGTCGTTTATGAAGATGCCTTTGAAGGTGTGGGGGAGAATTGTGAGAATTCAAAGGGAGTTTCTTTGGGGGGGAGGAAGATAAATTGGGTGAGGTGGAGTTTGGTGTGTAAACCAAAAGAGGAAGGTGGTTTAGGGGTGAGGGAAGTTAGGGTGGTGAACTTGAGTTTACTAGCGAAGTGGAAATGGAGGTTAATTAATGGGGGAAATGCTTTTTGGAAGGAAGTGTTGGTGGAGAAATACGGTACCTCATGTGTTGGCTTGGTGGTGGAAGAGGAATATGTGTGGCCGGCGCATACTTCCCGGTGGTGGAGGGATTTGGTGGGTTTGGATGAATCAAATTGGTTCAATTCCGAACTCTCTAGAAAAGTGGGAAATGGAGAGAATACGAGCTTTTGGGATGTGGCTTGGAGGGGGGAATTTGCGTTCCGGTATAAATATCCAAGACTTTTCTCTTTATCGAACCAAAAGGAGGCGTGTGTTGGTGATTTAGGGGTTTTTAACACAACGGAAACCAATTGGTTGTTTTCATGGAGGCACCCTTTCTTTGTTTGGGAGAATGAGTTACTTATGGAGTTCTTAGAGGATTTGGAAGGTTTTAGAGGGTCTCTAGAGGTGGATGCTTGGTGGTGGAGGTTGGAAGACAACGGTGGTTTTATGGTGAAATCTATGTATAAGAAATTGGAGGGATTGATGCTTGAGGAGTGTTCTATTTCGGAAGAGCAACGAAGGGTGTTAACTCAGATTTGGAAGAGTTCGGCTTCGGCAAAAGTGGTCGCGTTCTCTTCGAAGCTTCTCCGTGATAGGATTCCGACAAGATTTAATCTCTTGCATAGGCAAATTCTACCGCCCGAGAGTTCAGTTAATTGTGTATTGTGAGACGGGAATATGGAGACGACAAATCATCTGTTTGTCCATTGTGCGTTTACTATGGGGGTGTGGAATGCTCTGATGAGATGGCTCGGTTTTAGTTTTCTGCCTCAACCGAATCTGTTCAGACATTGGATCTGCTGGAGTGTTGCTGCAAGTAATAATAGGCTGCGCAAAGGCTACCGGATGATTTGGCACGCTGCTGTTTGGAGTATTTGGCGGGCAAGAAATGATCGCATTTTCAATTATACAATCGCCGAGGTGGAAGAGATCGTCGAGGCTGTAAAGGTGCTGTCATGGAGATGGACTTTGTCTCATCTTAAGGTGTCGGCTTGCCTTTTTTACGAATGGTGTTGGAACCCAAAAGAGTGTCTTTTGCGGTAACGGGTGTTTTTGGAGCGTTGTGTGGAGTGGCAGCCTCATTTTTCTGTTTTTGTAGCTGGCCAGTTTAGCGCTCCTGCTGTTTCTGTTTTTGGGCTTTGATACTGTTATGACCAGTAGTTTCTGCTATGTTTTGCTGCTGTTTTTTTCTGTTTGGGTGGCCGGTTGTGGGGTTTCTGGTTTTTCACTGCCCTTTGTATTATTGTTTGCTGTCCGCGAGTTGTGTTGTGCACCTTGCACGCGCTCGTTGTGAATAAAAATTTGCTGATTCTAAAAAAAAGAAGGGAAAGGAAATGTGATTTCAAGAAGGAAAGAAAGAGAAAGGAAGATAAAGTAAGGGAAAGAGAGAGGGAGAATGGTCTTACTGTTTATGTCAATTAATTGAGTCTAGTCTTGGTTTATGCATACTGAACAAGTGTGGTCATAATTTGATTATTTTTCAGTTTGGACTTCTTAAGTTCATATTGTAATTAAAAAGGAAAACAAAGTTGTAAGGGAATGGAACCGTGTGTTCATGATTCAATCAAAGGATCCTAGACGAAACATCCTAAAGACGTAACACCCGATCCTAGACGAAAACCGACATCCATTTTACACTTAAGCCAACCCATACTAGGCCGTTAGGAGCGGTTCTGGCATGTTTCAATCTATACACCTCATGGCAATTCCTCCATCAACAACTCACCCATTGACAGACACTGAGGAAGCGGTGTTTGCACAACATGATTCAGGCCTGCCATGCACGATCCAACACTCCATCGTCTCACACTCAAAAAACGTGTATCTCATCCTCGAAACACGAATCACACAACGAGCAACTAGAAGAACATTGCATATGTTTCTGTATCAATTTCTGCCGAGTCAGAATGCAGCCCCTGAACGCCCTCAAAAGTAGGTGCCTCCCTCTTGTGGTGGTGCCAAGACTCCACATTTCATTCCAATGACCATCTGCATGGAATCTACCACTATGCATTGTTTCCTTCATTATGCCGGATTTAACCGAATAACAACTGTCACAGTCCTCCACCCAAAAATCAGCAAGAAGCAACACAGAGAGTGCGTAGAAACAGAACTGAAGTATAAGGCTCTTTTAAAGAATTTATATTAATTAAAATAGTGATACCATCACCGATAGAGTTTATATATTATTGGGATTCGTTGCGGTCATCAACAAAATGCATTCACACTTCAGTTCGTAGATGACGGTTAAATTCGAGATCAGATGATCTAAATTTTAAGTGCCTTGTAAATAAATTTCAGAAAAACCAAATATAATTTTTGGGGAATCTCTCACTATATTCTTTGTGTCGCCTCTTTTGCAAATTCTATTTGTTCTGTTTTTAATGTCTATCACTATGCATTCAGATTTCAGTTGATTCAACACAAATATAACCAAATTTTATTTCTTTTCAGCTTTTATGATTCTTATTCTGTCTTATTGACTTGGTTATATGAGATTTTTTGTTCAAAATTATAGTGCTTAGTTGGTTAGAGATAAACCAATGAAGAAGCAAGAATGCAAGATGAAGAGGGAATTTATATTTCTGTTTTTAAAAACTATGTAATGACAATGTCAAGAAGCTTTTAAGCTATCGGATAGTCATTGAAAACATGACATTCTTGATTACCTTTGCTGTCAATAAGACATATTTTTCTTGTTGTGAAAGTCTTGTATAGAGTAAAATAGAAGGATTAAATATGTAGTTAAGTCAAATTTCAAAAAGTAAAATGTGAATGTTCATTTCTCTCTTACTTATCTCACTCTTCTCCGCACAAGCTATTAGAGTAAAAAATCACAATAGTCATTGAAGTTCGCTAATCCGAATTATTAGACACATATTGGACAAATCACAATGCATGTTCACAAAATTGCTCTCAGTGGTCTAATACTTGCTAAAAAGTGCTATCAAAATTCATAACAATGATGATTAATTGCAAATGATCAATTCTTCCCCCATTATTTATCTTCTAAGTCACTCTCCTCTCTATTAACTAACACTCTTATTCTTCTTCTAACAATACCTTATTCACTTATTGGTCCCAAGGAGAGTTTGCTTTATGGACTTTGGCATGTTATTTAAACTTTTTTTTTCTTTTATTCTATTAAATTCAGATAAAAAGAAAAAGGGCGTTTTCAAAGAAAATAAAATACAATAATTCAATTTGAGTAAACAAACTCATTCATTAACTTGATCAAAGAAAAACACAACACAAACATAATGACTAAATGACTTACATGTGTAGGGACATTTCCCTTCCATACCATTTTTTTTTACCAACCTTACATATGCCTTAAAACTAACATAAATAACTAAGCCAACTAGAATCCAGAAAATATTGCATTACCAATCCAAAGTCTAAGATCCTTCAACAGCATTTAATCCATAGGAATATGGAAATGCAAGGCAGCCCTAGATAAGCCAAGACAGCATGAAACAAAGCAACATATTCATCTGAACTGATCCAAATGTGAATTGGAACTGCATCGTTGTAACCATAAACGATAATGTTCCAAAAACATAAGTTGCATATAAAAGCAATGCAGCAAGCAGCCGAGCGGTTGCTCTCTCGTACCGGACAGTCCATAGTGCAAATAGTGCACAGATCATGAACAATGTGCTCCACATAATCAACAGTAGCGTTAACACTAACAAATCCCACAAACTAATTTCACTTATGGGATTTTTCATCACATTGGCATACATCACAGCAGGGTTGCCTAAAGGGCGAAGCAAAAACACACAAAATAAATAAGCCATCATGAATGCATTCATCCCAGCAATGCTTAGTGTTCCTTCTCTTCTTATTTTCCTGGTGACAAATTAAAATGATAATGAAAAATTATAAAAAATGATTAAGAGTTGAATCCACTTGATTAAAATTAAAAACTAAATAATAAAAACACAAAATTATTTTGATATTATGAGAAGTCCAATAAGTTTGAAATTTAAGGCCAAAACATATTTGTTACGAGGAAAAAAGTTGATAATAAGTTTCTACTATTTATCTCAAAGAAAGAAAGTTCAAAGAAAAGTTTTTTCATCGCCTAATTGATTGATTAAGTTAGATGATAATGCAAGATTGTAATAAAAGAAGAAAAGAAATACTCACTCTCTTATCAAGAACAAATATCTTGCTCTTTAAATGTGTAATGGAGGTATAGTGGTTAACCTATTTATAGAGTATTTGTAATGTTGGTTGGATATGGTCAATGTGAGAGGAGACCTAAATTGAAGAATTGGAAATTGTGAAAAGCAAATGATAAAATGTAAATTGGAGGAAGCTTAAGGTAGAATCAGCCGTTGGGTGGTATGGTACTATTTTTTAATTTTTTTGAAGGATGGTACAATTTTTTATTATTATTTGTATTTATTTTATAGGGGTTATTATTTGTATTTGAAAAGAAAATGCATGTCTTCTCTCCCTTTTTATATTATTGTATTTGTATTTTTAATTTTATCATTTAGTTTAGCATTGGTTCTGCAGTAAAAATTGATTTTGAGTGAATCGTAAAATTGATTTTGATTAAAATTGAATTAATGATAAAGTGATTTATGATTGAATATATTTATGTAAATGCAAACTGAACAATAAATTTGAGTGCAAAAAACAATTACAGAATAAGAAACTGTAATTTCTAACTTTTAAAGTAGAATCACTTCCATAGACAAAATCAATTATAATATAGAGAAACAAAATATATCAAAATTAATTCTAACTATGAAATCAATTTTGGCTCCACCAAAAGTGTAACGAAACATTCACTTAGTTGTGGTGTTTTTAGTTTTTTTTTCCTTCATGTTTTGAATTTTTGTTATGAAAACTAACATGATGGTAACTGCAATTGAACATGTTATAAAAATCATTTGAATTGAGTTGGACTAAATTGGGTTATATGACAATGGGATCCTGAAAAAAAATCAAACTATACCAAAAAGATGTGAGGAAAAGTAATATGAAGTAGGCTTCAGCTTATACATGTTTTTTTCATTTGAATTTGGTGAAAGAATTGATAGATTGAGTCTTGAGCAAACACCAATCACATATAAACTTGGATTATTTGGACAACATGAGTAGAGTTTTGAAATCCTAGTTTTTTTTTTTTAAGGAACCGTTGAAATACTAGTTAAATACTAGTATTTGATATTCATATAGTCTAAAAAGATAAAGGTATTAAATTATATACGTGGATATAATGGATATGTTTGCACATAAAAATAATCTAAAATTGTTAGTTAAAAACGGCAAGCAGGCGAATTAGGTTTAGCTAATGCTTAGGTAGTCGAATTAAAGACAGAGACAGCCAAATACTGCAAGTTCATTTCAAGGTTAACCAGTTCATTAAGGATAACAAAAATCGTGGAAGTGTCAAAGTTAAAGATACTTAAAACTTGACAATTCAATGATAAGATTCGTGTTTCATGTTTTTAACTTTAAGAACCGAAACAACTATTTTTACGGAAGCATTATCAGAGGTGATAACACGCGCATACTGGATGAGATGAATGAAAAATACCGCAGTATAGGGTAAATTTAGGCAAACAGGGGGCCCACATGTACCTAACAACACGCAGAAACACATGAGAATAACTGTTTAAGGGGATTCAGTGCTAGATTTTGTAGATCATATTGTTCTTGCCATTAGAATTAAGTTCATTGTGCATTTCATTTCAGACACAATCAATCAAACTTATCATCTTTCTCGTACTTTATCTTTTATTTTTCTGTTTTACAATTTACTTATGTTTTCATTAGTTTAGTAGTTTTGAAAGGGAAAAAAATTCAATTTTATACTTAACACTCATTGAAAGAGTTAAAGAGCGCACAACTAAGGAAAAAAAATTCCTTCATCGATATAATTGCTTGAAGCAAAAGAGAATTACGGCTAAGAGTTGTTGGTCAAGTCATCTGCTAGCTATCAAATTCAACCAAACAATCAGAAAGAATTTTAGCTTAAATGCACTTTTTACACCAACCCCCCGTCCCCCTTTTTTTAAGTTTTGGTACCTCTATTTTAGAATTCAGCAAATTCAACGAAACATCAGAAAGAATTTTAGCTTAAATGCACTTTTTACACCACCACCACCACCCCACCCCCCTTTTTCTTCAAGTTTTGGTACCTCTATTTTAGAATTCAGCTCATTGGTCCCCATATTTTTTTCTTTCTAACTTTTGATTCACCGCTCTATTTTGAGGTCAACTTTGAAAATACGTCCAAGTCCATGACGATGTGGCAAAGTATGTGTGGACATTTTGAATTTAGTGACTTGTATACAATATTCTTTTTCCACATCATTCATGACTTGGACATATCATCAAAGTTGGTTGACCTCAAAATGATGTAAGGATCAAAAGTCATAAAAAATTGGGACCAAACTGCTGAATTTTAAAATAAAGCTATAAAAACTTCAGAAAAATAAAAATAAGATACCATGTTTAAGTCAATAATTTTCATTTATGAAAAATATCATGACGAGTCATTCACTCTTATGAACATACTCATAGTCTATTAAGTAAGGAGTATTAAGATCGAGGATGAAATTCTATTATCATATTTATAGATTAATGCAAAGAGAAATGAAGTCAGAAGTAGACTTGAACAATTATTATTTAATTATATTGTTCACATAACATACAAGAATTATTTAATTATAATGTTGCAAGCCCTAAAGCTTTAATCATTTTGTGAAAGCAGGGGAACTATGAAGACAACATGGGCATTTTCTAGTCTTACATTCTCTAACACATCCGAAACTGAAACATCCATCAAGGCAATTCTGCTCACAAAGACGACAATCATCTTTACAGGCATCTATTGATTGAGTTGCGTCGGATACTTGATTCACAACAAAGATAATCATTAACATCATCATTATTACAGTGATACCTTTCTTCATCTCAATGACTGCCATAGCTCTTCTCAACGTTTATATATCTTTGATCTCTATGAAATTTAGGAAGATTTCTATGTTTCAAGTTGTACGCCGAAAAAATATTTTCACATGACCTTATTTATAGTCATAAGTTAGTAAATGACATTTATTGTTAGAAATATTTTAATCATAAACAACATATTTTTTAATAATATATTTTGATTTAACTCAATAAATGTGTATACTTTGATTTGACTCAAAGAAATGGATTCAATCTAATATAGACTTTTAAATAAATGGTTTAAAAGTATACTTTCACCATTTTTTTGTAAAAATAAATTTTATATTATTAGGAAATAGAAAATATATGTAATATTGATCACAAGAAATCATATAGAGTTTTTAGCTCCTTTTTAGAATCATATTAGAGTTAAAGTAGCTAGTTTGAATGTATTTTATTGGATAAAAGGGCATGAAAGGGTAAAAACAAGAAAATAACTTTGAAACTATGGAAATTCACTCAAATCATACAATTACCCGTGTTATGATTTTTACAAGTTTACCATTAGTGATTCTTGAGACATAATCATTACGAACGTTTTGGTGATTCACTCACGGTGTGTGCTATGAGATTCAACCTCACTCACGGTGCGTGCTATGAGATTCACGTTGCGAGCTCTGTATGGAGATAACCATGTTCAATCTTGCATGAACTCGCGTTGCGGACTGTAGGGTACGTGTTGCGAGTTCTGAAGGAAATGGAAAGTGTTTGCTCTCATCGCAACCCGCATCACAAGATGATTACACAAATCGCCTGCCATCTGTTGCGAAATTGAGGAAAATGCTAGCCTATATAAGGCATTCACCTAGTTAAGTGAAAAAATAGGAAACGGTTACGTGTGTGTTTTTTTTTTATAAACATTTTTTAAATTCACACACCTTAAGTGAAAAATACAAGAAATAGACACTAACAATTGAAGCTTTTTTTTTTATCGCACATGAAATAGACACTAAATTATTTTTTTTTATCGAATAAGCATGAAGCTTTTTTTAATAAACTTGTGGCAAAAAAATCAATTGAAGCTTTTGTAGCAAAAACAAAACAATATCAACTTAAGCTTTTTATTTTTTCTAATTAATTAATGACACCTTGATTTTACGAAAAAAAATGCAGGCTAATTCCAGAACTTTTTTTTATGTTAAGAACTCTATGATTTAAAAAAAAATTGTAATGTGACTTCATTTTATTTTTATCATGCATTGAATTTTAAAAAAATTGCATGTTTTTTTAGTATAAGATGAGACAAACTTTTAAGAAAACAATAAGTTGAATGATCAAAGTGGGTGTAAATTAGGGAGGTGAGTGCAAATTATTTGTTAAAAATTATAAAAATGAGTGTAAATAATCAAGTGAGTTAGTGTTTTGGGATGGATGTAAATTAGCAGCCTAAATATATATTTCCTCCTAATTATACTCGAATTGTTTGACCATAATAAATGGTTGTGGAGATTTGCCGATGTTTGCTCGACTCAGCGGGGTGTGGATGGATCTGTTCTCGTGTTGGCGATCGGGTTCACTCACGTTATCGAAATATGTGTTTGTTGCAACTCAACTCACACATGTCTTTTCTTTTTTGCTATTTGGTTTCGAATCCGTAATCAAGTCTGTTAGATTATACATGCAGTGTGTGGTTGTTTGTTATAGACATAGGTTGTTTGTTATAGAGTTAGATACGAGGTTTCTTTTGTTTTACCTTTCCCATTTGAGGTTGTTTTTTTTGCCGCGAGTCAGGTTATATGTACTGCTTACTTTTATTTATTTTAGTTAGGAAATGTTAACGAGTGCTCCGAAATGCTCTTTAAGACGTTTAAGTAGCAACTTTTTATAAAAAATATGTGTAATCAATGCATCAGAAATCAAAATATTTGACTTTTTTTATAAAATACTTTTTTTCTTTTAAAATTCTTAAAGAGTGCTCCAGAAGACTCGTTAATAAGACCCTTTTAATTAGGTGTTGCAATCCATTTGCACCTTTTTTTCTTTATAAAAAAAACAAAAAGTAGTAAATTTTTTGTCAAAAATAAGTAGTAAATTTAAATGTTGAAAATGTCATTGTATATCGTTTTGTTTCATAAAAAAAAAATGTTAACTTATGCCCTTAAAGTATATGTTAAGAATTTCACTAATAAAAATTATTTATTGAAAATTATGTTAATTAATTGCTGAAAATATTTAATATTAATTATTTTTCAATAAATTTTTATCATTAATAGAATGAAATTAATACATGTGTCTTGTTAACCTGACCAAAAAAAACTATGACTAATTTGATATCGTAACACAAAAAGTCATAATTTTGGTGGTTTTACAACTATGCACAAGCACAATTAAGACATCGAATGGAACTTCTTGTTCAAAACGTTACCCAATTGGAAAAACCCTAATTCAGAACCACTCACAAATAAACATAAACCTCCACCGCCCGCACCACCGTCTCCGCCGCCGCACCTCAAAAACTATGTCCGGTGGTCGATTCCGCGAGCTCCTGAAAAAGTACGGAAAAGTAGCAATCGGCGTTCACTGCTCCGTTTCCGCCGCTTCCGTCGCCGGCATCTACGTCGCCATTAGAAACAACGTCGACGTTGAAGCCATCCTCGAGAAATTTCACTTGGGTGCCAGTTCTCCCGAAGAAAACCCTAACCTTAATTCTGATACTGATTCTTCCGCCGTGCCGGTGAAGAATCGCACGGCGCAGATGGCGGCTTCTGCTGGTGGTGCTTTTACCCTAGCTGTGCTTTGCAACAAGGCTCTGATTCCTGTTCGGGTTCCCATCACTATAGCACTCACGCCCCCAATTGCGAGGTTCTTGGCGAGGAGGAAGATTGTGAAGACTGGTGTATGAACATGCGGTTTGGTTGGTATGTGTTGTATTGTTGAATTCTATAAGGTTTACAATAACGATGAGTTAGATTGTATAACATTTTTTCGTCGTTGGTTTTTGCGATTAGTGATGAGACTTGAAAGTTGAATAATAACACGGGGTTTTGAAATTAGCAAAGCTCTTGGTATATGTTATATGCTTGGTTATTAATTTCCTTTGTTGATTTGTGATAATTTGGTGGTGAAAATTTATATTTTTATTGGTTCTTTCTCCCATTTTATGGGATTGGTTGCAATTTTATTTATGTATGTATAAGTTGCAAAAGTTGAAGATTTGTAGCTTATAACATTGTATTTGATAATGGTCTAATAACAAGAGAATTATAATTTAGTTAAGACTGCAAGAAGTGGCTTTTTGATTTTGTAGGGTATAAGTTGTTAGCTGTGGTTGTGGGAAGAGTTGGATGTTTAGTATATTGACATGCCAAGTTCTGATCTCGTTAGCGTTATATGATGTGAGTTTCTTATACTTAGTTGATTCCCGATAAAATTAAAAATGACAATATTAGAGAGAGTTGGGGTATTACTTATCATAGAAAAGAAAGTAGAAACTTGGCTTAGGTGGTTTGGGCATGTAAAGAGAAGACTTGTAAATTTTGTAGTAAGGAAAGTAGATCAGACGGAGAGTAGTCAAATCACTAGAGGCAATGGAAGACCTAGAAAACTGTAAGTGAAACTATCATGTAGGATCTAGAGATTAATAAGTTGGATAGAGATATGATATACGATGGAACTGTATGGCAGCGTTTGATCCATATAACCCCACTTAGTGAGATAAGGCTTGGTTGTTGTTGTTGTTATTGTAGTTGATTCTTGATAGTTTGGTGACATTATTGGAGAGGAGAGTATAGGTGATTTGCTTCCACTTGGTTAACCTCAAAGTATGTACTTGAAGTTTAATTTGTAACTGTTTTGTTGATTCTTGCTCCTAATTAGTATTTCGTTTCATATCCCGAAAGAACTGATCCATAGTCTTCTGTTGGATGATGCAATCAAATTAAAAATGAGTGATTCCTGCTCTCTGTATAAGCAAGTTGGATGGATTAAGGGATGCCTAACTTCACTCACTTATGCCTTTTATGTTGAAATGCCAAAAATAGGTTGCATAATTGTAATGTGAGAAGACCAACTTAACCCAACACTCGAGTGAGTGGGAAATTTATTAGTATATCTACAAAATATTTCAAGTGAGGCACCATTATAATTTATAGCCTTTTATAAATTTAAATCATGTTGGTCAGCTGGTGTACAGTAACAATCTTCTTGACCTGAATAGTTGCAAGAGTCTATCGCTAAATAACCTATTTTACTTTTAGCCAATAAAGAATCTATTTCCATACTCTAGATGATCCTCTTGAGTTTGTTTTGAAGGTATTGATGGTACATTGGTACTGTTTTTGAGAAAGCTTAGATATGATGTTTTCATTAGAGATGATCACAGTCCTTGGGTTATTGGCTTCATTCAATATCTGGGTCAAGTAAAAGGTATATTGACACAGCTTTGAATTATTTTGAAAGTGCCAAAAATAAGCTATATTTCCCACTAATCTTAATATCGAATCCAAAGTTTGTAATTCTCTTAAAACACTCTAAAAACTCTCCGTCTGATCAAATGTGTGTCCAGGTGATCCCTACCCTTGGAAAAAATGTTTTTTTTTTAATAGTTAAAAGCTTTTGGGATAAGTTGGAGTTGTTTTTGTTTGATTGATGAATAGCTTTATTTGATCAATGGTATGGATGTAAGAAATTTTAGCACCCATTTTAACAAGAACTTCAAATTACCCTAGCAAACACTGCTATACCATATGTTTTGCCGAGTTCACTTCATTCCTTTTTGACTGTAAAAAGAGAATCCAAAATGCATGTCATTGTTATTTCTTTCAACATCTGATTATTGAAACAGTTGATTCCTTATCTGGTGGTTGGGAAAGTTTATCAAAAGTAATTCACTTATAAGTTAGTTGGACAGTTTGTAATTACAATGCCTTCCCTGTCAGCACAATACAACATGAGAAAAGCAAGAATATGAAGTAACATAAGATTTAGCATTGGCTTCATCCAGAGTTTTACAACTTCCAAGTAGGTATATTCTATGGTTATATGGGTCTTATGACATTTTTCATTGTTGGTTTACTTTGTTGATTGTGACAATTTGGTGGTGAAAATTTGAATTTTATTGATCTTCCAATTTGTACGGGATTGATTGCAATGTTAAGGTTGTTTTATTTGTGAAAGTTACAAATGTTGAAGACTTGAAGCATATTGTTTTTGTGGTAGGCTGGTAGCGGATTAGACATGATAATAATGGTATATAATAACAAGAGATTTTTGATTCAATGAAGATTGCAAGAGTTGGCTTTTTAACTCTGAAGGGTATAATCTTTTAGATTTAGGTACAGTTGTATAGAGAGTTGAATGCTTAGTAGATTAGCATGCTCTGTTCTGATCTCCACAGTGTGAAGGATATGATGCTTTTTTGGTCTACTTTGTTGATACCTGAGAGTTTAGTGACATAATGGGAAAACATGGGAAGAAAGAGAGAGCTGATACACAATCTTCTGTTAGATGATGCAATAGAATTAGATTCCTACTCTCAATATAAGCGAGTTGGAAAGATCAAGGGAGGCTTAACTTCACTCATCTATATATGCCCTTTGTGTTGAAATGCTGAAAACCAGGTTGAATAAATTATACTGCTCAACAAACCAACCCATTATCCCAATCCGAATAAATAATAGCGGGTAATTTTGCAAAATTACAAGTAAAAGAAAGATGAATAGACACATCTTAGATCTTGTGACATGTAACCAAAGAAAAAAATGATAAACATATTGGTTTCATAATAACAATTGCAAAGATGAATACTATTTGACCAAAAGTGTCAACTCTATTGTTATTAAATATAGAGAACATTAGATAAATTATATGATTAAATATATAGAAGAATCTAACAGACTCTATATTTTATTTTACTTTATTTTTATTGTTGACATAATCATAACTATATGTATGTATTTATTTGAAGCACAATAATGCTTGTAAATATCACTGTTTGTTTAAAAAATCTATCATGGGATCATAAACATCTTGTTTAGCATTGACACCCATAATAAAATCAGCATATGCATAATTTTCCTTGAGCACTTGCACGAGCTTGTTAGGATCATGATTTTTGAACTCGTCACTGAGCAAATACTGCACATCTTCAACATCAGCTAGCATATCTAACCTTCCCATTCCGAGAAAAAGAGGGAAGTCTTTCCGAATTGCGACCAAGTCATAACTTGGAGGATGTACTCGACCATAGCGACGAAGATTTCCTATAAGACCATAATCATACCTTGCTATTCTGTCTGTTCTAATCACTACACCGATTCCATTATGTAAAAAATAGTACTATTAGTCCTAATCCAAAATGTATAAAAATATAATTATATTGAGATTTATTTCTATGCACTAAAATAATTTAATTTTTTTTCCTTTACTTGTTTCTAAATTAATTTTACAAAAATATATACAGTTAGAGATATGAGAAATAGTTGTAAGTGCATACAAAGTAAATTCAAAAAAAAAATTGTGAGTAAAAGTAAATTCAATTTTATTTATAGTCACAACAAGCAAAATATAAAATTGTTGATTGTTTTTGTCAATTTTTTGTTTGTTGATTTTTAGTACACTTACACTGAGAAAAATAGATCAAGTTCTTTGTTGATGTTGGCTGTGGTTCATGTTCGAGGTAGTAATCTATCCTGGAAGAGTTTATACAACAATTCAAACCTATAAAATTTAAAGGTAATTAAGGAATATCAAAATAAGGGGGAAAAAAAAAAGGAATCCCAAATTAAAATCAATAATTGTCATAATCAAGTTTGTTGATACATAAAAAAATCAAGGAAATTTCACTTAATGAAAAATGCATTAAAATTAAGTGAAATTTCATCGTTAGTAACAAGATCTAGTTAAAGTACCTGTGAAAGGTGACATTAGGTCTACACAGTCAAGCCCTAGTATATCACAGATGAGTTTCAAAAACTTTAATCCATCAGCACTGCTCAATAATTAGAAAACCATATGATTTATTTTTTCGACTTTTTTTTTTGGCTTATTTAGAAAATATAGAAGAAAGGGTTTTTTAGTTTCTTACGCTCAAGGAAGGAATTGACGAATGCTCAACCAATATGCATCCTCTAATATTAAAAAGGAAAATATTTTCATAATATTATTCAATTAATATTTAGTTAAATATAGTTTTATGTGTCTGTCACATACATTAACTAAAAAAAGTTTAGCAGCAAGTCTTGTTGCCTCTGAAGTAATCCAACCCATATGAGCAATTGGACTAAGAAATGCAGCTGATCTTGTCATATTAAGAAGATTCCCTTGAGAAAAAGCATCAAAAGCTATTAAAGATCCCTGAAAAATTTAGATCATTGATTGTTAAACATACATAACATACACTATGGTTGTAAACATACATAAATAAATAATTATAAAATTTGCACGCACTCTCTTCTCATTCTCTCTCTTGTGAGCCATCGTCAAAATCCTAGTTTCTTCTCCTTCATCCATCAAAGAGGGATGATTTTAGGTCAACAAAATCACCCCTCTAACTCGTTTTTTTATTTCCCTTTTATTGAAATAAGTGATTTTCACATCTATTTCGTTTTTTCTTTCGTCGTCTTAGTGCGACGTTGTTTTGTTCCTCGTTGTTGTGCGACGTTGTTTGTCTCTCTTGTTTCGTTCAGGTATTTGTTCGATTCGTTGCAGATCCGGAGACATGAGTATTCCGAAAACTTAAATATAATCATATGTGTAGGCTTTAATACTTTGCCGTTTTATGCTATTAACATGGATGTTGCGAGTTTGTTCACAGATTCATTCTTTTTGTTTTTAACGAATTTTCGTTGTATCGATGTACTGTATCAATTTGAATGAACGAAATGTCGTTTATTTTTGTCAAAATAAATAAATAATTGATTATGATTAACTCACCTGTGAATGACCTACCAAGTGCATTTTTTGACCAGTATGGTCGTAAACATATTGCACTGTAGCAGGAAGATCATTATTAGCTAATTCATCCCACGACCACTCCCAGTAACCCTATAACAAATGATTAATAAACCAATAATCAATTACAAGTGCTATTAACTTGTGAAACTCTAAAAGCTGAAATCCACTGTTAAGATTATGTGTATTTGGAACATCGATGGATGATCAATGCCTCTCTCTC
>Ga0315913_1000756_pt1 | contig 31463 bp, 15 predicted proteins | sample MpolsnodulesMG_FD_207736 | JGI IMG/M metagenome (GOLD analysis project Ga0315913, IMG submission 207736) | Medicago polymorpha root nodule microbial communities from Los Angeles, California, United States - small nodules | ecosystem: Host-associated > Plants > Roots > Nodule | place: USA...
CAGAACTGGACCACTTATTATTGGAGGAAATTTTCGTGATTATAGAGTGTAGATTGCAGATTGTGTAATTAGTGTTCCAATTTTATACAATTGGGGAAGAAATAGTTGTTGGGGAAGAAAAGAGCCATTTGGGAAGAAAGCCAAAACATTTTCTGCAAATCAATCAATTTAGTCCTTCGAAATGTTTGTTATTATCGGCCAAATTAGTCCCTGCCTACGTGGCGTCTAACATGTGAGAGGTTAACGGCCACGTCAGCCCCGTTAACGCTCCGTTTGAACAGAAGGACTAACTTGATTGACACTTAACAAATTCAGGGATTAAATTGATATTTCGCATAATTGAGGGACGAAGTTGGCCGATCCGTGAAAATTCAAGGACGAAGTTGATGGTTTACTCTTTCATTTTCTTTCCTCTCATTTTATTTTTGGGTGATGTTAACCAGTGTTACATTGAAAATAACATTTTCTACACTTTTAAATATTTGATTACATTAGTTTCAAAAAAAGGTAAATAGTAACAAGTGTTTTTAAGATATTTGTTAAAAAAAAAAATTTGTCTTAAAAATGATGTCTTCAATACACTGAAACTTTAAAAAGTAGTAATTTTTTCTACTAATACTCCATCCGTCCCGCAATATACGACTTATTTTACCTTTTCACACGGTTTAAGAAAAGTGTAAAAATAAAAGAAAGAGAATGGTATTTTTTACTAATTTGTCCCTGCTATTATTTGTAAAATTCCACTTTTAAATAGTGATTGCATTTTAAATTTCACTTTTCACTCGTTTCACTACAAACGTCTAAAAGTTGGAAAATTTCTACTACTAGCTAATCACTTTTTTTATTTTATTTCATTGCTATTGGCTAATACAATCACGCTACATGTTTATGTGTGTGAGATTAGGCCATTGGTTCTAACCGTTTACTATTGGCTATTGGTTTACATAAAGACCACAAATAGGGGTGAAAATAAATCGGGCCGAGCCGGATTTGGGTTAAATAGGTTGGGCTTAGTTGAAAAAATCAAGGCATAAGCCTTGACCTTTTACCAGTCAAAGGCTTTATTTTAAGTCTGACCTGACCTTTTTAAAAGTCTGACCTGATCTATTAGCCTGTCTAAAAGTCTAGTTTGTGTCACAAATTCCAAACAGAGTTTTTCATCAATTTTTTTTCCTTTCAATTTGTGCAACGTACTTAATATAGAGATAAACAGTAATCAAATACAAATTAAACTGATAAAACACAATTGTAAAGTTTATAGATGGATAAAAACTCAAGAATAATCATGTCTGATAACAACAAGGATTTCAAACTTAATCTAATAACTGTACTTGACCTTAGGCATATTAGTAGCAAACCTTAACAGTTCACACAAATCAAATAACCATATGAATTTTAAATGATAACTTAACAAGCTTCCAAATAGTATGAAACTAAAAACAAAATCAGCAATTCAACAAAAAAAAAAGCATAAAATCTTCAATGTGATAACAAAATCAGCAACCAACAAAAATGCATCAACTCTTCAAGGTGACCTTCTCATGGTGCTTTTTTCCAACAACCAACAAAAGTTATCAAATCTTCAAGGTGATATACTCATATTCGGGCTGGCCTGATAGGCGTGATAGACTTTTTTATAAGTCCAAGCTCGACCTATTTAAATTAATAGGCTTTTTAAAAAGCTCAAGTTTGACTCATTTATTAAGTGAGATAAACCGAACCGAACTTTTAGTAGGCGAGCCATAGGCCCCTGACAGGGGGCCTGACCTATTCCCATCCCTAACCACAAATGTTAAAGAGGGGTAAATTTGGAAAATTTTGCTTGAAAATTTGAGAAGGTCAAATATTTTGGGACAACCTTTTTTTACAAATAAATCATATATTTCGGGACGGAAAGAGTACTTACGGAGTAGTAATTATTTCGTACTTGTTAACAAGACCCTTTAAAAAATTCTTATTATAATTGTTTCCATAATTAGTGTCTGAAAGCACTAATAGGACAATATCAGTTTCCTTATATTGGTAACCAAACAAAGCAGGACAGGAACCTATAAGAAATGAATGAGAGTAAATTGTCCTTCATTCAATAGTGTTCGACACCACACTGTAGTAATTAGAGGCATTGGTTTGTCTGTTTTGTCTTTCTTATTTGGTTTCAAGGAGCATTCTCGTGGATACTGCACGGAGCAGCGACAACTTCAACAAATAAAGCAAAAATAGTGACAAAAATCTGAAAAATGTACATTTTGGCTCCTACTTTTTATGGTATACTTTTGGATTCAATTCAAAATGAAGTGGCCAGCCAATTCACCGAAAAAATAAAAATGAAGTGAGCAGCAGGTACTTATTTATTTCTATCTACCTGTGATTTCGAGAATAGCGAAGCATTCATGTCCGCAACTGCTAGGCTGTGCATGTTCTTAGGAATCCAATGACATTGCTAGCAAGCATACATATAATACTCCCATTATTATTTTAATAATTTATTTTTATTTTACTTCAGCGCGTGCTTGATTGGCCGCATGAAGTATCTAGGAAACTGACAATAACTGGCCATATTAAAACAACAAACAAAAGAGTGATGTGGTCAACAATATATTCCGCGGATCAATAGTCAAGCAAAAAGTTACAAAAAAACATTAGTGAGAGGAAAAAGAAAGAAGAAAAAAATAGAGACAGTTAGTCAATGACACAACGTGCAAGGAGATACTAGTACTATTACATTTTATGTTCTCAATTGTTTATTGCATCCGATACACCAGCTCAACAGTTTGTTAGCTATCTTATCTTTGCAGGTTTGCACTTTGTCAACCATAAAGTAATTAAATAAGGAGAATGTTATAGGTTAAACAACTAATGCCCAGTTTGGTTGTGCGGGGCCGTCTCTAAACGCACGTTTCTGGACGATTTTGCCACGATTTATAGAAGCTCAAAAAGTAAGCTTCTGCGGTAACTTGGTTTTGCAACACGGAAACGGTTGACGCACTGCTATAGCAAACACACGCTAAAACTACAATCTCGTAATATTGCATCTGGATGGAATCCAAGTCCAAAATTTCCTGGTTCTTAGCTATATGTAAATTTATTATAAAAAGTTTATGGTTTTCTTTGACTTCTTGCTACGGCGTGCAAAATTCAAGTATTATTGGTCAAGTCAAAACTTTGGTATTATGTTATTAAACATGATTTAAAGCCGGTGTTTTAAACGGGCAGTGACCCAAAGCAGAATCAGAATACAGAACAAACATACTCTAACACAATGTGCAGCGACTAAATTCTGAATGCAGTAGGAAACATGCAGTATGACTATGCATGTGTTTGGTTTTGTTAAGAATCACCACGTAAACTTATATTTACCCAAAAATGACCGAGGGTGCGGTGGCAGTAGATAACTGTATTTCCAAACAAGCAAATACCATGCATCAGCATGATCATAAACAATAACAAGTTCCTTGCATTCACCAAATAGTATAAACTTACAGTCATCTAGACATTCTTGCAATCATCTATTTCTTACCACGTGAAACTCCTGTGCGACTAACTAGAATGCAAAAATATAAACTTAGCAAACTTGACATATTATTAATCCTAGTGAAATAAGTATTGCATTGCATCCACAATTTCTGACAAATCTACGAGTTACATGCCTAAGGATTAAGAAATAATGAAGTAGTGATGTGAAGCAACTCTCCAAATGATATCACACTTCACAATCAAACTTGTGTATTGATTAATTATTCACAAGGGTTCCTCTGATCAATATTTTGTATACGTCGTAAGCAGGGATTCTCTGTAAGAGACATCCCTGTAAAAATGAAGTCAGTCACGGTAAATTCTTGCCATCACAAGTGAGCACCAAAAATTATCCTGAAGAAACTGATTGAGACCTTTGTTGAGGTGGTACACCAAGCCAAGCCTTCATCATGTCATATGTGGTGAAACTAATTGCAGCTGATGGAACAATCTGGAAACAAAGCAAGGAATGTTAAGAATGGAACCACTTTAGAGCCAAACTAATACATAGTTGCCTTCAAGGAAATGATTAGGAATCTTCTAACTTTGAAAGTTACAATAAAAACATAAGGAAGACAGGCGTTCACTTCGAGAGTTTCTCATCTTCTTAGGCTTTGTTTGCGAGTTTGGAGGGGAGGGGAAGAGAAGGCTTTGAGGGGTAGAAAATATGAGGGAAAATGGAGAAATCTTTCAAATTTTTTTAAAAAGTAGTTTTTTAAAGAATGATAAATTAATGCATATGATTACTATAATTTTAATTTTAAAAATAACATAACAACATAGATTAAATTTGAAGAATTCATATAAACCCTCCAAAACCCCCCCTCCCATTTTCCTCTATTTCTTCCACTTGTTCATTCCTTTTTTCCTAAGGCTTCCTTTCCACACCCTTCCCTTCCCTTCCCCTCCAAACCCGCAAACAAAGCCTTATTGGCAAGTTAAAATGAACACAAATTTTCTAAAATGAAAAGAGAAAATATTTTTTACAAAGTCAACGGGTCCAAAGGATATATAATATGAACATGCTTTTCAAAATTTAAATGGTTCTATAACCAATGCATCATTTATCCAGTTTCTGAAATTTGACAAAGAAACTATCACTATTCACTCAAACCATTAATTTCAATCCTTGGCTCATTAGTCATATGGTTTACAGGACCAAGCTTTCTTGAATCTCTGCATATAACATCTATTTGGTACCAGTTAACTTACCATATTTATGAAATGTTCACTCCTATCTATCTACCACTGTAATACAATGACATCAAATTCCAATCCAATTTATTCAAGCCATTTTATGAAAATCAATTATATGATTGATAAACTACTTTGCACTCCCAAACATTATATAGAAATTTGATGATTGATAGAATCCCAAATTTAGTGATCAAGAGAAATGACACTGGCATTTTTCCCACAGAACCTAGAAAGTGTACTCTAGGCGATATTTGATTTGCTTATCAAAAGTTTAAACAAATACCAAAACTTGAAGAGATTAGGGGGCATACATGGTCCAAGTAAATCAGTTTTACACTAACATCCAATGAGAATCTTATATTGTGCCACATCATAACATTAATTTTAAGATTTCGTTACAAGATTGGACAGACATGTCAGAATGATAGATTCTTATTGGACACATGTATAAAGCTGGTTTACACTTCCAGTGCATCTCCTTTAAACTCAAACTTGAAACATGAAAAGTAATAAACAATGCAAACAATAGTATAAGATTATATGATAAGGTGAGCATTACCCTTATGTAGTTAATGCTGACACCTGCAAACAACTGCCTCCACCCTTGATTTCGAACAATCTTCCTAAGCCCATCAAATGTATTTTTGTATGCGGCATCTCCATTAGCTCCATTTTGCAGGCTCCCAACCTGCATTTGTCTCTTAACAACATCCAAAGGGTATGTTAAAGTCTGCCCAAACAATCCAGCAAGAGCTCCACAGGAAAGGCGCATCAGAATGGACTTCTGATGTTCTTCAGGAACATGCATTTTCAACTTCTCATACGTATAAAACTTTAAACCAGCATATGGAAGAATTCCAGTAAGGGTTGGACCTGATGAAAGAGAAAGGTGAGGTTTACAATGAATGTATTCAAAACGTTGGATACTATAGTAAAATGCAAGAAATGATAGCTAAGGCATGCTTTTATTAGGATATAACAAAATATCTCATAGTATCTTTGAAATTATATTAGAGTTTCTTAAGTTATTTCCTAGGAATTCATTTAGGGTTGAACCTATGTATCCTTATAAACAGGGATTAGGGTTTAGTCTTTTGTATCAAGCTACTATCGAATCAATATAAATAATATTCCAGGTTCTTATTATTTCTCTCTTCCTTTTATCTAGTAACCCACAACTTCAAGACAGGAGCTATATGGAAAGACATGTTCCACAAACAAGAATTCCAACATAATTATCCAACAAGAACCAATTATGATTGCCAAAAATAAAGGTTGTATTGGTAGATTCTGGGACATACATACCTACACCTCTATAAAGCCCACGGACTCCAGCTTCTTTATAGGCACTTGTAAGTACACCTTTAATGCCATTATGTACAGGACCTACAGGTTGAGAATGAACTGCTTTAAGACCATCTTTGATACATCCTTTGGTGTCCACCACCTATAAAATTGTAAACAACAGAAACATGAATTATAATCTGATTCAAAATTGCATGCAATTCTTCCCTCAGAAAGTATCCCTCCCCCTCACCACCAAAGCATATATGTATATAATGGAACATGATACAGGTTCACCTGATACGTTCATACAAAGGAAAACGACCAATTTATAACACACAACTAATAGTGCTAGAATCGCAATTTGGTAAGTGTTCCAAAAGTTTAAATGAAAATCAGAAACAAAAGGTTTTCATTACTGTATATGATATAGGTGTACAGTGTACTAACAATACACCCTCTAACACCCTTTTCAATTCACTCTCCTATTAGTTGAAATTCAAACGAGTCTAACTATTTTAGAGCAGGTCCCACTAAATGGTATTGATCACACATAAAACTGGTGAGACTAGTGAGTTTCACCCAATGCAAGATAGTATATTGGATAAAAAAAATTGTTGCTACATGCTACAATGTCTCACATAGGATATGTGTATGTATTACAGGTTTCAAGGATTGAAATATGGTTAAAGGAAATCTTTACCTGATAAGCAAGTTTGGTACGGGCAAGATCTAAGGGGTATGTACATAAAACTGAAGTTCCGCCTGCTGCTGAGCCAGCTAAAAGATCGATAGAAGGACCCGTTCCTAACATGGGATAATTGTTCAGGATCCAACTTTTATACCGCTCATATGTCATAAAATGTAAGGCTGCGTATGGAACAATCCGGATAACACTAGCTCCATTTCCTCTGCAACCACCACATAAGCATAGGTTAACACACACACATGAATTGTAAAGCAAAAAGAAAAATCATATCATATAACTTGAGTCTTACTTATATAATCCTAGAAAACCTTCATGCTTTAGCAACTTATTCACAGATTGGCACACACCAAGAGTATGGAATCCACCGGTCCTTGTCTGTAAAAATATAAAATAAAAAACAAAAATAAAACGAAGGTTAAAGAGGAACATTCATCAACAATAGCAACAGCAATCAAATCTTATCTGATGAACCATTTCCAATATATACAGGATGAAGATCTATTTAAATAATTTTACAGAAAAGGGTTGCGTTAATAAGAATGATTGGTTATGCGGTGAATCTAACTAAATGTGAGTTGAATGTCCAATGATTTATGTTTGAAAACATTAAAAGAAGAAATGAATTCCACTCGAGATCATCCAAACAATGAAATGAAAATGAATTCTATAAAAATGTACCTGCCAGAGTATCTTAACCCGTTCGAGAGGCGCAACAGAAGTCTTAGCAAGGGCACCAGCAAATCCACCAGCAATTAACTCCTTAACATAAACAGGAACTCGATCGAAACTAGTAGATTCATCTCTCTTAATAGAAGCATTTTTCACCAAACCAGCCAACCTAGAATCTTGAGAAGAATCCATATTATTATTATTATTATTATAATTCCAACACAAAACGTTTTGTCTATCCACTTTGAAGCTCAGAAAACTCGTTATCCCATCTACTTCTAGAGAAAGAGAACGGCGTATACTCAGAATTGGCTATGTTTACAAGCCAATTCGAATCAGAGAAAATTAGATTCATCAACAAAACAAAAAAGCCTTTGAAGGATCACCGATTTCAATCAAAGGAGAACGGGTTGGAGGAAGAAACAAGACAACCCGTTCTCCTAACTTTCGTTTTAGGTTTAGTTTGTTATGATTTGATTTGATTTGATTTGATTTGAGATTTGACTAGATGCGTTACGTTTTGTAGTATTTGGGTTTGTTGGCAATTATGGCGTATCTTTCTGACGATGGGCCTGTTTCTTCGCTTTCGGCTTAAATTTCACATGTTTTCTCATTTGTCCACGTTCATTCAACTGGAAAATTATGCCTTTATGGTTGAAATAATGTGAATTGAACACACATACCGTTGACTCAGAGACTTGTATTTTTCAATTTTTAAAGCGTAAATTAATCTCACATCTCCTTGAGATAGGCCTACAGAGCTCTACGATCTGACCTGACCTGACTTATTTATTGAAAATGTTAGATTTAGGTTTTTGAAAAAGTCTATTAGTAAATAGGTCAGGTTTAACTTATAAAAAAAAAACATATGAAGCTTAATAGTTCGGCCTGTTTATTCAAATTAATAAAACTTATTTTTTATTTATATTAAACATAAAAATCAAGAAACAACTTAAATAATAAACTTTTTAATTAGGCTTTAAGGTCTTATAGTGAAATAGGTTTTTATAGACTTATAATGATAAACAAGCCTTATAGTTAAATAGGTTTTGAGGCCGATTTAACCTATTTAGAAATAAATAAAATTGAGTATTTAATGACTTTAATATTAAACAGACTTTCAGGCCAATCCAGACTTTTAAATAGGTCATATCAGACCAAAAAAAATAGGCCTATGAAAGGCTTAGGCTTGAAAAAAATTCGTTGGTCAGGCTCAAGCCTATCAAAGCATGGTCTGGCCTGACTTATTCCCAACCCTATCCTCAAGGATGCTTGAATTACACTTCTCTCTCCTCTTATGTTAAAATATACACTCCACTCCTTGAAAAGTAAAATGTATATTCTCCTCTCCTATAAGATACTTGAATTACAACCATTCCCCTTAATAATTAAATATGCACTACAATTTAATCTATTTTAGCATAAATAAATGTTTTCATGATATATATTAATTTTGAGCCACCATTTAAGAAAAATAAATTCATTTCTTTATAATTTAAATAAATGTCAATGATAATTAAATTTAATTATTTTTCTATTAATTTTATAATTTAGAGTATAAAATTAAATTTTAAATAACCATATTTTATTGTCTTCAGTAATTTTTCGCATATTTTAATTTTATTTTGGGTTATTTCATATTTTATAATAGGGTTTAAAACTATATGTTAATGAAATTGTGAATCAAAAATAACAAAAAAAATGTGTTGTTTGATTATATTAAAATAGACCATCAATACTATTTTTTTCGAAGTGTTTTAGATTATTATTTTTTGCTAGACTATTAGAAATTTTTTAAAAAATATTGTGGGAGTAAAGTGTAGATATTAACATAAGAGGGAGGGGGATGTAATTCAAGCTTCTCTTAGCAGAGGAGAGTGAAATATTTTCTAATATGTTTTGAATAAGAATGGAGGGGAGTGTATATTTTAACACAGGAGAGGAGGAGAGTGTAATTCAAGCATCTTTAAAGAAAGGAGAGTGTAGTTTACTCATTTTTAATAATACTTGGACCATTGTTGGCTAAATTACATTTTAAGTTACAATAACATGCTCATCCTTTAAGTTTCATCGTACCACTTATATCATTTAAGTCACATACATCATTTAAGTTATCTAATTTTTATAAACTAATCTTTTAAGTATTTTTCGCAATACTTAAGTCGTTTAGGTTATTTAATTGAAACTTTTAGGCCCCAAATAACTTATATTTTTAAGTTCTGAAATCCTCCTAAACTATTACATTTAAATAACTCAAAGGACATAATTGGTATGGAAAGAACTTAAATGACTAACTTGTTACAATCAATTAACTTAAAAGACTTGAGTGGTACGAAAAAAACTTAAAGGACCGATTCGTTATAATTAAATGACTTAAAAAAATTTTGTTGTAATTTAGCTCTATTTGTTTAAAAGTACAATGTTTTTTCTTGCAGTTTGGTTAGGTCTCCAAGCAAACAATTATATGATTTAAAGAATAAAATTACTTGAACATCATTTTGGTTTTGAACAACTCCTTTGAAAAATATGTTTTTGTGAGCTTAACTCAGTTAACAAGAACATTGCATTGTTATATGCAGATGTTGGAGTTCAAATTTCAGACATCCCACTTATTCACTTTAGTGAATTATAACCACTGGACTACTTGACAAGAAAAAACTACTTTAAAAAATCTAATCTAATTAAATGCAATTGATTTCGGTACAAAACAATTTCATATTGAGAATGTATATATAATAATATTTAATACTTTTTCCTTCAATTTTTTTAAAAATATTTTTGGTTAAACACCATTAATCAAACATGACATCCAACATAGCCACGGTTCTTATTTATTTTGAGGTGGTTCTTATTACATATGTGTTTTTTTTTTTTTTTGATGAAATATGTGTTGGTTGTTATTCCTTAAAAAAATGTGTTGTTATTAATTATGAATTATGATACCACAACACCAATGATAGATTATTTAAGTGGTAGAGGATTTAGATCTCTTTGAAAAAGTAGACAAAGATTTGTGATTTAACCAATAAATTTAAAAAGTTTTTAATGGGTAGCACTTAGGTGACATAGAATTAGTGATATTGGTGACATTAGCCAATCACAATATCATAAATGAATTTTTTTTTCTCTTTTTTATAAGAATTGTGACATTGTGATTGACCAATGTCACAAATTCCATATCACTTAAGTGCTACCCGTTTTTAAGACCATCGAAAAATCAAGAATTTGAAATTCATTAGAGTAATCTAGATTTTAACTTGATCCTTATAATTGTTTAAAATTATGCTAATTGACTTCTCTTTGTTTATAAAATTTACACATTAATCACTTTTTATTTCAGATTTTACAAATTTATTTCTATCGTATAAATTTTAAAAAAATTGTAAATTGGTCTCTATAAATTTTTTAAAATTTACGACATTGGTCTCTGTAAATTTTCATATTGGTCCCTTTTCTAAAAAATTCTACATACTTGTTTCTAATTTTTTATATTTTAAAATTGTTTCCTGAACTTTTTGAAATTTCAATTTTCACCCAATTATTTATACTTCCATATGTTCTATCAAGTGGAGGTAATTCTATTTTAGATATCAACGATCATCAAATGTGAATTCGAGATTTAAATATTGATTTATTATATTGTAGGATTGAAGCATATTTTGTTGTATTCGATCCCCCGTTGATTTAACTCAAATCTTTCATTAATATTTATAAATTTATACTTTTATCATGAAATTTAAAAAAAATTGTCTAACAAATTTTAAGAATAATTTTTTTTATTACCTTATCCAAATGAATGAAAAATCGCTAATTTTTCTTAATTTTCTTTATCTTCTTCAAACAAACTCTAAACTCTACTGATGTTTTTCATCTCCATTATTGCGATTCTTGTAATTACTACTATTAGATTCCTTAAATGAAATAGTTCTCTAGAAAAACAAATATGAAACGTCACTACCAAAATAAATGGCCCTTTGAATCTATGATCATGTACACTTTATTTCTACACGTTTCAAGCGGCGTGTATTCTGGCTTTGCTAACTGTTCATGTTACAAGATAGATACAATCATACAAATTTTGCTTTCACTTCCTTAATTAACGCTACGCGTTAATGCATTCCTTAAACAGCAGAGAATAATCAACAAATCATTTCACTGCCAAGGCAGAGAATTAAATTCTCTGCATGCACCATAAAATACTACCAAATCTACTTTCTTATTTTGTCCAACATGCAGAAAAATTGTGACCTATTTGTTCATGGTGACAAAATAATCAAGCACACTCTTCAGATTAGGTGTGTCTCCATGTCGGACATGTGTTGGAGTCTGACCCCGACACATATAACTATATGTGTCGGCAGTACCGGTGTCTGCATCGTGTTCAAATCCATGTTTGTATTCGTGCTTCATATGCACTAACTAACAAACACAAGAAAAACAAAACAAAATAGGAAAATGTTAAATGTTATTGATTTTGTCTTCTTGTGTATGGGATTGTGATGCACACAATGCATCAGAATCATGAAAAGAATTCTGTCTAGAAATCGACATAGACATTGAGCTAATGGTTTTAGGATGATACGCTGATATTTTCTTCCCCTTCCCTTCAAAAATGACAGGGTCATCTTCTTCATCAGGAACACATTTATCACCTAATATAATTGTTTTCATCCAAACAGATTCTTCTGTTTTCACCAACGGTTTAAATTTCTCTTCCTTTAGATGATCCCAATTTTTCGCAATTGACAAATTCCTTGGCAAAGTTGGCATTTTAATGCTTAAACTAAAAGAAGTCCTTCGTTCAGAAGTTACCCTTTTCATATTATTTGAAGAAAATGATTCCTTAGGATGCAACATTGCAGGTGGAAGAGGTAACTCCTTTATCATAAAATCATTGTTATCTGTTTCTGTTTTTTCAATAGGAGGAGAATTTTCATGTTCATGTTCATGTTTTGATGATACAGATTCCTTTGTATCTACAGCGGTTGATGGTGGACTAGATTTATTCAAATCGTTTGTTGTATCTAATGGTTCAGCTTTTGGTGGAATTGGTTCCGATTTTCTTCGGAATCGAAAACTACATATAGTTGTGATTATGGCAATGGTTGCAGCAAAACTTGCTGCAAACAATGAGAAATGAAGAAATGGGTGTATTAATGAGATGTTACCAAGAGGTACTCTCCTTCCCATGACAAACAAACATTCAAATTTGCGTGTAATGTGTATTATTGTGTGATGTTGTTGTTCCTACAATTTGTGAATATTTTTTTGTTTTGAGGATTCTGGAATTTGAATGAAGAGTGAGGACTGAGAGGGTTTCCTCTGCCTGCAAAGTCCTAAGGGAAAAATTAGAAGTGGGAGAAGAAATAGCAAGCTTTTGCTTTCTTTGGTTTGGAGGAAGGAATCCGAAAATGATTGCTTGAATTTAGGTGTTGAAGGATGGGATAAAAACATGTATTCCTAATTTTGGTAAAAAGAAGTCAACATATATACATTTACCCTTTGAAAAGCTAAAAATACTGCTGTAAAAATTTGTAGAGGTAATGACAATAACCTCCACATAAATTGTTTCATTACCTACGTTGGGAGGCAAAACTAATTATCTCTTGAGAGATTTAACATTTTTAAAGATGATCTCAACCCATGACCTATGGTTAAGCTTTTACATATGATTTAAATTTTAGGGTTAAATAAATTTTTGGTCCCCATAAAATATTCAAATTTTGTTTTTAATTTCTATAAAAAATTTCTTCAATTTATGGTCCTCCAAATAACCACTTTCATAAAGTTAGATGCAAACAAAAAAAATTATTAAAATTGTGCGCTCCATAAAAGTTGCTTAAGTTTTCTATCATTAGAGCAAAATATGTTTGACTTGCATAAGTGTGATGTATAATTGTAGGAGCCACTTAATATTGGTTATGAAAGTAAGTTCCCATTCCTTACAAAATTGTCATTGGAGATGCTCTAACACAATTTTGTCACACGATAAGTGTCAAATTGACGCTAAATTACTTATGTAATTCATGACACTTATTACCTCATTTTGCAAAAACTATTATGAAGAAACCTCAAGTAAATAATATTAACTCAACACCCCACATTAGTCACCTTCTACTTTTACTTTATTTCCAACACATACAATTAATTAAAACATGAGAATGAAAATTACAAGCAATGAGGTAGAATTTTTTTTTGGGCAGATAAATTTCTAAACAAACAGGCTCACTTAAATAGTTTGGATATCTTAATCTATCAAATTGTGATTTGGCTCGAGGCTTCAGTGTCAAATTGAAAATCTGTTAGAACTAGACTATTTACAAGATTTGATGTTTCTTCATAATAGCTTTTGCAAAATGAGTTAATATATAAGAGATTTTAAGTTAGTTTAATTTGGTCTTATGGATAATGGTAATGTATCTTTATTAGTTTATTTGACTCTCATTCTAATTTTTCCACTTCTCTTCCCTAAAATAAACTTTTACTTTTCTTGTAATCCTTGATTTCACTTTGACATCATCAACTTTTTAACTACTATTATGTATATTTTGTGAGAGAGGAATGTTTTTGGGCAAGAGAGAATACATATTTCAAACAAAAATAATGCAAGGAGAAACTTTGTGTGTAAACTTCAGGAACTGCAGAAAAATTCAACTGCACATAAATATTTCATGTTAGAATGTGTGTGTTTCCTTGTGCGCCTAGGCGCATGCGTCAATACATTTGTGCATGCCAGCATAAATTGTTTGTGTGTTCGTGTCTGTGAGTGAATGAGCATCCAGCAATCCTGCGTTCATGCATTTGACATATTGTATAAATGGAGTAGTGAAGACAAAGATTCTTGCATATGAGAGCAACAAGAAAACATGTCATGTCGAGAGAGTTGATCTTTGTGGTGACCATACGTACACAAGACTTGCTAGGTGTAATTAGTTTGCATCTACATTTCTGAACACATAGACTCACTTACCAAGTTAAGGTTTCTCAATCTCTCAAAATTTGGAATTCATGGGAGGATTTTTTATCAAATTGAAAATCTTTTAGACCTAGATGGTATAGATCTAAGTGAAGATTTTGATGATCACAATGTATGTGTTATATCTTAACATATCAAACTTACACATTTATGATATTTGAATCTAAGATACAATGTTGTTATATCTGGAGAAATTTTGTTTCAGTTTTTTTTTTTAATCTGCCAAATTTATTTGAACATTTGACCTCAAGCACAAACATATTTGAGGTTAGAAATAGATTATTATAAACTAATGAACACTTAATCAAGTCTACTATATTTAAAAAATAAATAAATAAAGTCTACTAATAAAGCAAGTATTTTGGGCTTGGGCCCTCTCTTGTACAAAAAAATAAAATAATCAAGTATTAATATTTGTAAAAAAAAAGAACCAAGTATTAATATACGAGTGAAATCATGGAAATGATCAAACATAGTTCTAAGTTTCCAAATTAGAAGCGAGTGTTTTTTAGTGAGAGAAACTCTAACTTCTCTCTAAACTTTCTTTCTCCTTCGTTCATCGAAGAGGGTTGGTTTTAGGTCATTTTTTAACCTAGAATCACCCCTCGACATCTTTTTTCCCTTTTCTTTCAATCTAAATAAGTGATTTTCACATATATCAACTTTTTTCTATTGTGTTTTTTTGTGATTTCGTCGTCTAAGTGCGGCGTTGTGTTGTTCGTCGTCTTGTGCGACGTTTGATTTCGCATTTTATCGCGGTGTTTGTTTATTTTCTATTGAAAGATTGGCATCAGACAATTACAAATTCAACCAATGATTTGGGCGTCAACATTGAAGATCCGGAAGCATGTGAATTTCGGTGACTTTAGTTTTATCATATTATTTGTAGGCATTTTGCCATTTTGTGCTATTAACTTGGGTGTTGTGAGTTTGTTCACAGGTTCACCCTTTACATTTTTAGCGATGTTTGTATCTGATGTAATCTATCAATTTGAATGAATGAATATCGTTTTATTTTTGTCAAAAAAAAATAGTTCTAAGTTTCCTTTCACAAGATCCCAAAACTCTTTGATGAATGAAAAATTGAACCTATCCGATCAAGGACTCTTTAGCCAATCACAATCGTTCACAAACCATTTCAATCTCTAGCTAGAGAATGGCGCCATTAACTAGGTAGAGTCATACTACAACATCTTGTAAAAAACAATCAACTCGAACCGCACCGCACACACCAACAATTAATAATTGGGGAAAATCAATTAAAAATATATTAAAAATTGAAAGCAACACTCTTGTTATACATTTATTGTCCATAAATATATTTTCAGCACAAAATATATTTGAAACAAATATTTTATATTTTTAGCAACAATATTCTTCATCCATCAAATTTTGAGTAATGCTACAACATCTTGTAAAAAAACAATCAACTCAAACGGCACACCACACACCAACAATTAATAATTGGGGAAAATCAATTATATTGTGTGACAGAGGATATATTATACTGTATTAAATTTTTTAGATGAGATTGAATCCAATTTATGTTTTTTTTATAAGGAAAATCCAATTTATGTTATTTATTTGAATAAAATAATTTGTGATCTTACGTCAAAACAGAAAAATATAATAATGTGAATGTTTTTTCAAGAAATGAAACTTAGATAAAAAAAATTATTTTTAACGTTGCGTTTATGTGGCAAATCTAAATTAATATATATTAATTTTTGTGGTGAATTAATATCAATTAATTAATTAATTAATTAATAAACAATCAAAGTATGAATCTGATGATTATTATACACCATCTCTATAAAATTTGAACTTTTGTTTCATGAAGTTATAAGACTAAATTCTTACCCCTAAAATAAGATATTTGGGACGAGAAAAATCAATTAAAATAAAACTAGATTTAAAATTAAAAGCAACACTCTTGTTGAGATTTGCAAGTGTGACATTTGTTACATTTGTTTATTTGATTAAAGCCACATGTAATTTTTAATAAAATTTTATAAAATAATATGTGGCTCGAAATTAATATAATTACTTCACATTTATGTAATAGATATCATTTAATTTAATAGCTTTTAATTTATTAATAAATTGAAGATGAAAAATATGTAGAACACATACATTTTTATTTGGCGGTGGTCGAGGTTTGAATCTCGAAGCTTGCATACGAGGAAAAAAAACATTTTTATTTAATTTAAGGAAGATGATTACAAGACACTTGTTAAAAGAATATAAAATGTTGTTTTTGAAGTTGTGTATTCAATTTCTTAACAACTTAAAAATTTAAAATTGTTCTATTCGACACTAGATTTGTATTTTTCGATTATTTAACAAATGTTCCGAGGACTCGTGTTAAAATGACCCTTTGATTAATATATTATATTTTAGGAGGAGAGTTCTTTGAAAAATGTTGATACCAATTAAACAAAACACATAATGGCTCAAAGTTTAAATTCATTTTAAAATAATAAAACTTGAAAAAGTGACTTAAATTAAAATAATTAAATGTTTTTTTTCTTCGAAGGAAATAATTAAATGTTTTAGATACTGCATTTAATAAAATAATATCTTATTTGTCACTTTTATAGAATTCAACTACCCCGGGTATTTTCTTTGTCTATATAAACACATAACAATAAGAACTACAACATCTCATAGCTTCTTTGCTTGTTCTTCTCTTAGCTTTTTTTGTTGTATCTTTTCATAGCTTTCTTTACTCTCATCTTCATTCAGAATGGCCTCGAAGAGGACATCAAGAAGGAAACAAAAGCTAGATATGAAGAAGATTGAGAGAAAGAAAAATGATGATGTTTTGGATAAAAAGAATGTCGCGGAAGCAGAACGTGAAAATTTGAAGACATTGGTAAGTTCTGGCTATTGGCTGATCAAAGATGATGCTGAAAGATACCAATATGACCAAGTAAAAAAGGTGGACACATCTTTAGTGAATGTGACTAATAAGATTATTAATAATATTCTCATTAACGGAGGAGAGATTAATCATCAAGGTATGTGTATATCTTTTAATTAACTAGTATATTTTAGATTTTATCTATTAATGATGTCAAATGATTGCATTCTATGTTTGCAAGTCTAATTAATTTAAGTAAATGTGGTTATAATTCTTTTGTAGCAATTTCTTCCATAGATGAGCTTAATGGAGTCAAAACAAATCCTCCACACGTCTTTGGTGCAAGTAAGAATTTTCATTCCATTTTTTTTTGTTTTTCATTTAAAAGAGTCTAACATCAAAATTCACACACACCAAATATGTCGAAGATGGGTGTTGTGGGATACTCTAAGCCATAGTAAATATTCTGATCTGCAATTTATAATCTTTTACAATTTGTGTTGCACTTACATGAATTATTTTTTTTGCAATGAACCTAACATACATTGTATACAGTCTTTCCTCCCACTGAAGCCCTTGGATCAAACATTTATGATCCAAAAGGTAAAGGCAAGGTTGTTACTGCTTCTTCTGGACTAGCAGCAAATCAAATACAAGGACTCAACCTTGCTGGTGCAAGCGGAAGTGGAAGTGATGCTCCTTAAGATATATGACAGGGTAGAATTTTAAGTTCAATGTGGCCATGATACAACTATTTTCTCATTTGAATGTGTTCTTTAATTTTACATACTTGTATTGTGTCTCATATGTGTTCTTTGGTTTTTCTTTATTTAATTGCATTGTGGTCTTTTTTTTAGTGTGGTTGTATTGTGTCTTCTTTTAAACTTTGGATATTGGATGTATTGCGTTTTAGTACAATTGTACTATTTTTAATATAAACTAAAGTAAGTTTATAATATTTATTTACCCCCTCTAATTTGAGCGAGTTCCGGTTTACCCCCTGTAAAAAAAAAGTTTAGATTCCAACCCTGTAAAATAAGATCATTTGATTTTAGCCCCTGAACCATGTGACTGTGCAGAATTGCTGACGTGGCGAGCTAAGTGGCATGCTGACTGTGCATATCTGATTATGTGGCGTGTTCACTGTATAATTAATTTTGTTTTTCATTTTTTTAAAAAAAATTAAAAAATTTGTAAAAGTTAAAAATAAAATCAGGATTTTTTTTTATTACAAAAAATAATTTTCAAATTTCTTTTAATATTTTGAAATATACATTTTTCGAAAATTCCAAAATTTATAATTTATGAAAAATATATTTAAAAAAATTATAATTTTCCATAAATTTTTTAAATTATTTTCGAAAATATGGAAATATATATTTTTCGAAATTAAAACAGATTTTTTTTTCGAAAAGAAGTTTTTTAAATTTTCTCAACAAAAAAAAAAATTTGGAAAATATTTTTTTTTTTAAAAATCTGGATACAAATTTATTTAAAAATTTAGGAAAAGTTAGATTTTTTTTCGAAAATTTGATTTCAATTTTTTTTTTACAACGTGTTACAAATTTGAGAATATTTTTTAATATTTAAAAATTGAGGATAAAAAAAATCTGGAAATTTTTTTAATTTTTAAATTTATTCTTATCTATTTGTTACATGTGTTATTTGTATTGAAAATTGAGGGCATTTTTAGAAAGAAATTGCCAGTCCAAAAAAACTGAAAGGGGTTGTTTTCTTTATATATATATATTTCTCAAAAAATTATATATAAAATAAAAAAATTTCTAAACTTACTTTATTTTGAAACTTTTGAAATTTTTTTTAAAAAATCCAAATTAATTTAAAATTTTAAAAAGATTCGAAAAAAAAATAATATAAGCTAATTTTTTTAATGTTTTGGTAAAAAAAAATTAATTTTTTTCTGAATTTTTTAATCCAAATTTTTTTCGTTTTTTTAAAAAAATTTATTTATTTATTTCTTATTTTAAAATTTTTAAAAATTAATTTTCAGGTTTTAAAAAATTAAAATTAAAATAATTACACAGTGGCGTGCCACGTCAGTGTCTATTACACACGTGTCAGGTTTTAAAAAAAATAAAAATAAAATAATTACACAGTGGCGTGCCACGTCAGCGTCTGGATGAGGTCAGAGGTGTTTTGTGGAGAATCTTCATATTACAAGGGTGTTTTGTGGAGAATCTTCATATTATAGGGTTGGAATCTAAACTTTTTTTTTTACAGGGGTAAACCGGAACTCGCCCAAATTACAGGGGGTAAAAACATATTAACCCTAAATTTTATTAGTCATTATAAGAAATATGATGAACTTATAGTGATATAACAGTAGTTGCAATAATAACACTAATACCAACAACAACAATGATTTCAACATCGACGATAAACTAATGGACATTGAGCTTAACAGAAGAGATTAGACTCCGAAAAAAAAATATCTAGTGTTTGACATGTTCAAAAAGTTATTTAAAAAAAAAGAAAAATGGAAAATAAAAATCATGAATACTTTAAGTTATGGAAATAGAATATAATTAAGTTTTTTCACAAATAAAATTGTTTATTGATATATATATTTATATAAGCTAATATAAAACTTTGATATTAATTATTTCCTCGATAATTATTCTTATTTATTAAATATTTTTTTTTTTTGTGGTGGCCGTAGTTTGAACTCCAGACCTTACATATATCATGCATTGTCTCTGCCAACTGAGTTAAGCTCACGGGGACAGATATTATATAATTTAAAAATATAATTATTCTTACTTATTGGATATGCATATTTTAACGTCCTAAACATGCTTGTAAAACTAGGAGATTAAAAATATGAAGAATCTCATTTTACAAGTTTAAAATCTGTGTATTTTTTTTACATAGTCATTTTTTTTAGACGACATGTATATTACATGGTCAATTTGAACAATTAACTCAAAAAATAATAAATAATAAAAAAAAGAGAGAAAATAAGTGGATAGAAAAATAATAATAAAAAGGAGAAAATAATAAACTGTGAAAAAGTAAAATATCAAAATGACAAAGTTACCCTAAAAAAATTGATTTTAATTAATTGAATGAAATATACTAATGTAATTAATTTGAATAATTAACTCAAAAAAATAATAAATAATGAAAAAGAAAGAGAGAAAATAAGTGGATAGAAAAATAATAATAATAAGGAGAAAATAATAAATTGTGAAAAAGTAAAATATCAAAATGACAAAGTTACCCTAAAAAAATTGATTTTAATTAATTGAATGAAATATACTAATGTAATTATATAAGTAATTAGTATTTTCTTTTATCTTTTCCTCAATGATTCATGTGAAGGTCTCAGGTTCAATTCCTTAGAGCCACTGTTGATGGACTAGTCTATACCAGATTCAAAAGAAAAAAAGTTCAACATGGTTATACTATATACGTTGATGGTTGCTCTTTTGACCCTCTATGTAAAACGGTACGTGCATTCAAAAGTTATCATCCAAAACCTTTTAAGACATAAAAATATCATTAGGAAGTTATCTTTGGAATGATTTGTGCATTCCTGGAGACTATATGAACAACATAATGTACCTTTTCTATTGGGCTGCTAAAAAATTCATCAAGGACAATAGACTGTTTATGGAGGACAATAGACTATATGATAAAGGCGTCAAAGGAAAATCTCTATCGCTATTTGTAAAATTATTAAACCCTAATTGTCACCACCTTTTTTCTTCTTGTCTACCGAAGAAAGATAATTAAGGGTCAATTTTGATTCAAAATCAATTTTCTGAATTGTTTTTCCGTATTTTTTTAGTTAAATAAGTGATTTCCACATATTTTCAATTTTCTTTTGTTTGTTTTTGTGATTGAGTCGTCTTTGCACAACTCTATTTGTTTTGATTTCTTGTCTTTGTGCGGTGTGTTTTTTTATTTCTCGTCTTAGTACGGTGTTTATTTGATTCAGGTTGAAGAAGTAGCTCTGAGCAAGTGCAGATCCAATCAATGACTTTGGCGTCGTCAATGTTGCAGATCCGAAGACATGGGTATTCAGAAGACTTGAATATTGGCATGGGTACTCTGCCGTGTTATGTTATTAACATGGATGTTTTGAGTTTTGTTACTCTATCAATTGGAAAGAATAAATATCGTTTATTCTTTTTTTTTTTTTTTGTAAAAAAAAAAAAACTGTAGATATTATTGTGTGTTTTATTAATTTATAGTTTACTTTACCGATGGTATTTCGAATAGTGTATGTATTTAAAATTTATAAATTATTAATTTTTCTTCTATATTAGCTTTTATTATTTTTATCTAAAATGTATTTTTACCATGTATAATTTATTACAATTTAAAATAAAACAAGCATGTTTTAAATGTAGAGACAAGAAATTAATAATATATTAAATTAATGAATTTCGAATTTAAATTAAAAATACCCTTTATAAATTAATAATATATAAAGATATATTAAATTAATAATTTTAAATTGCAAAATTTTAAATACTTAAATATTAATGGATATACATTTTATTATGAATTGAATAATGTTCTTTTATGTTATTTTGCATTTATCAAACCGGTTATACCAGTAATTTTACCAAATACTTTATTAATTTATCAGATAGCAAGTCACCATAATTATAAGGTATTATCCATCAACCATTAGCTATAAACTATCCATTAGTTACAAGTAAGGACAAGCATAGGATAGGCCGAGTTAGGCTTTGCAAGGCCTAAGCCTGACCTTTTTTTTTTTTAATCGGCAAAATATTATTAACCAACAAGCTCGTGCAAGATGCACTAATAAGCTTGGGTGGAAAAAAAAACAAATACAAGGGGAAATCGGTTGCCACAATAACACCGGCTCAACAAAACCCCCTTAAAAACCACCCTCAAAATGACGCTGCATATATACGGAACATCAACGAAAAAACCACCAAGGCAAGACTAATAATGAGGCCTAAGTATACACAACGGCCAAGGCGCCAAGTGCATACCCTAAGCCTGGCCTGTCAAATTTTTGTAAGGCCTAAGTCGGACTTGCGGCCTGTCATAAACTTACTTTTTAGGCCTGAGTCTGACTTTATGAAAGCCTGATTAGGCCTAAACTAATAAGCTTAAATTAGTTTAAAGGTTGACAAATTTATAATTTAATTCAAAGTAGAGTATATAATATAATAATCAATAATATTATTCACATGTACATAAGTAGGCCGGCCTAATAGGCCTAAAAAGCTTTTCTAGTAGCTTGTGGTATGACATTTTAAGCTAAATAAGCTTCTAAAAAAGCATAAGCCTTCCCTATTTAAGAAAAAAGTTTGGTCTAACCTGACCTACCGTAGGCTAGGTTGTAGGCCCCTGTAGATCAGTCTGGCCTATTCCCGTCCCTAGTTACAAGCTACTGTTATTTATTTTTTTTATTTTTAAAAAGCCTTAGTGCTATGAAATGATTTGAATCGTTAGTCTTATTGATATATTTAGTGCTTGTTGGTACTTGGTACAAGTTACAAGCATGACCCTTTTGGAGGGTGCCAAGGGGCGGCAACGCAATGCATCAAATAAGGATACAGCCATACAGGTGCACTGCATTCTATACATAAAAAAAAAGGTGCACTGCATTCTGCATTTTTTTTTTTGGGGAGCATTTTGCATATCCTTATAAGTTTTTTTGGAATCCTTATAAGTTTATATTCTTACTTTTGAACATTAACTCAAAAGAAAAATCATGTATATTCTTGCTTGATAAGCTGTGCTCCTCATCATTCCAGAATTTTCTTCCAATTGTTTACGGTTCCAACACCTGTCATTCTTATATATAGAATTTGATTAGGTGTAGTCAGCAATGGGGCAATCAGCATATCGGAACTGTTACATTAAGATTGGTCGGTTCAAATCATTAGATAATTATATATTTTTTTTATATAAAAAATTTGAGGTTGAAATTTGGACCATCCAATCTTAACCTGACAACTTTAAGCATGATGACAGTGTGACCTATTTATGATCGCACACAAACTTGATCCGAGTATATATGTATGCAACTATATGCAAGCAAGAGCTGTGATTTATAGCAAACATCAACGATACTAGAGTGATCAACAAAAGAAAACATTGTTTTTGAGTCGTATGATTGTATCTAATTGAATTGCTTTTGAGTTGTATCTTTTTTTTTGTTACAACTTTTGAGTTTGTATCTAATCGAACACAGTTTTTTTATTCTCAAATTTATTGCTTAAATAATATAAATGTATCGAAATATTAAACTTCTTTACATTTAATTCATGTTTAATCAAGATTAATTTTAGAAAATCAATTTATTTAAAATTAGTTTTTGCTACAGGAATAAACATTGTTCAGCTAATAACACAGTAGTTCTTTACTTGTCAAAAAAACACAGTAATTCTTTAAAAAAAAAAAAAAAAACTAATAATACAGTAGTAGATTTGATAAGATCACGGGAGTACCATCATTTTATATAAGTTTCAAAGCATAGTTTTTTTGCTAAGTTCACCCGAATACAAACATGCATGTAGTCAAGGGAATAGATACTCTTGAATTATCTAATTCAAGAGAAAAGCTAAGATATCATTACTAGTGATTAGTGAAGCTAAATTTTGCAAAACTAATTTTGTTAAAAACTACACGGTTGGTTGTCTTGTTTGTAACCAAATCATGATCATGAAATTATTCCGAAGGTACAGATTACACAAGTCAAAGAAATACAAAGATAATTTAATCTCCTACAACAAAAACAATATAATTTAATTCCCAATAATTAAGTAACTTTATGAGATATGTATAAACAAAAAACTTAACGAAATCAAGATGAACCATTCATGATCTATCTACAATTCTACTAAAAAACACAACTCAGCTTTGTTTGATAGAAAAATTGAAAAGTTCAAATGAAGTGTTACAAATATTAAATATCTACCAACCATAAACAACCTGCGAGTACTTGTTCTTAAGCCATCTGAAACTCTTTCTGAAAGATCCTTTGACTTTGCCTTCAACAGAATACATTTTATAGCTAGCAACCCTCTTCTTCCTCTGAAGTTCAGGATCAGACAAACTCAAAGACTTTGAAAAAGAAGACCCAGATGAAAAGCTTTTACCTTTCTTCAACTTCAAATCCTTAGGAGTTTGTTGTACATATGAAGAACTATAGCTTCTAAGATCATAAGGCTTAGATGGTCCATAGTAGCTTTCTATCTGCATCATTTGGCCATTGGCATAAGATTTTGATCTCTGAAAATCTTCCATGAAAAATGAGGTAGGAAGAGATTGAAAGGATTTTTGTCTTTGTATAACTTTAAGGCTTAAACTTTTTTCTTATATTAAAAAAAGATGATTAAAATTTGAGGAAGTGGTGAAGTGGGGTCCAATAAAGACCTTAAGAGCTTTGGTCTATATGGCTCTGGTTTTGAGCTGGCTTACTTTGAATGTTGAAATTTAATTTAGATTTTTGTGGGAGTATTAAATTATGTCCACTGTTACTGTTTTCTTACGGAGAAATTTGATATATTATTCATTGTCTTCTAGATGGCGTGTTTAGTGGGGAATCATGTACATTGTGTAGTGTTTACGTTTTTGAATTTGAAATTCTTATGGTTTAACTTGTCAAACAAAAAAATTCTTGTGGAATTTGCTTTTGACCTAGACAAAGGATTCTGATCCCCACTGGTACAGAAAAGGTCAAAAACCTTTTTTCATGGTCCCATTTTTAAAGAATATAACTTAAAAAAATTTCAACTTGATAGTCCTTATGTAAAATTAAACCAAAAAAACCTTCCTCTTCAAAATATTTAATACTTACCCTTACAGTTTCTTTTTGTTGTTGCTTTCTCTATTTCTTTTATCAAATTAAATACTTCAGCTGCTCCACCCTTTTAAACTATATGATCTATGAGGGGTTCGTCTTTTTTGCCAAGCCTAAATTTGTCTTAATTACTTTTACTATGAATATCTGGAAGTTGTGATTCTAAAGCTTCTCTTCATGATTGTAACCTCCAATTAGGAATCATGTGCTCCATTGTCTATAACCCATGACAAAGGCATATACATAAGAGCTAAAAGTTGAGATTTGATGCACTCCTGATGTAATTAGATATTTTTTTCGATCCATCGTACTCAAACTAAGTATAACTTCTTCATACATATCTTTGATAACTCGAACCTAAGCAACATAAACATTTTTTTTTTTATGGGATATTATATAGAAACATTGATTTTTCAACACACTATCGTATGTCTTCTTACAATCAATAAAAATATGTATAAGTCTCACCATTTGTTATACCAAGTAAATTGAATTCATAGTCAACTTCTTAAGCATAAGACCAAATTGACTAACATTACATTTTTTTGAAGGATTTTCTTTTTTTTATACAGTTATGATATGTTAAACAAACTTATAAAACTCTTAAATCCAATGGAAGAAAAAGTTGGAGCGTTACTTTGATATTGCATTTATAGGTTTTTTTATTTACGGATTATTTATTTTTAGTTTATCAATGTATCTTCTAAATACAAGGGTTAGAGAGGTCGAATTCATAACCACATGTTCAAAATATGAATTGTTCACCTTCATACCGTTTCAATTTGATATTTATATACTTATACGATTTGAATTAGGCAGACATTTTTTCTTTGTAAATATTTAAAAAAGGCATCAAGAAACTATTTTTTACAGCATACACTCACTTCATAAGGCATCAAGTTGCAGCTTTATAAAGTGAGTGTGAAATGTTGGGTTGTTGTTGAATTTTAATTGTTGGTGTATCATTATTTAACATTAATATGTGCAATGTTATCGAATGATAAAATTTTGTTGTTGATTATGAGCGATAATTATTGTTGGATAATTTATTGTTTGTTAAATGATGTTTCTGATTAACAAGTGTCTAGACATGCCCTTTTTTGTCTTAGTTTTACATTCAACTTTTGCAAACCTACATTTCCCTGGAACTGATGGATAGTTAACTGCCGTATCTGAAAACGGAAGTTAACTCACGTTTCTGAAACGACAGTTAACTACCTTAAGCCAGGGAACAACATTTAAATGTCGCTTGTAGTGTTTTTGTCATTTTAAGATACCTGAAAACATATAGTAGATACCTAAATAGCAATTACCATGTAGCTGGGCCAAAGAACACAAAGCCTACATATCCGCATTCACAAAATACGGGCCCTTTCGCCAATCCGATCATGAGTGTTATCCACCCCTATATTTTTGGTACTTTTTGGTAGCCCCCAAATAAATCATTATCATAGTTGTTCCTTCTGGTAGTGTATTTTATCCCAAAATTACTTTTGAAAGAATTCTTCTAGTAGCTAATGAGGGTGACTTGAGAATTTTTCTTGCTAACACCAACCATTTTCTTCCTGCATAATTTTTTCGGATGTATTTTTAGACTTTAGTCCCTGCTGTTACCCAACATATATTTTCGAATGATTTTGTGTAAGCATATTTGAAAACTTTAGAGAAAGTTTCTCTAAAAAAAGAGTTTAGAATTTTATTTTTTAAATCTACATTTTCATTACTTTTATCTTGAACTTTTGTTGTTTAATTTTTTTTAGTTAATTTTTTGTTAAAAATCCTAATATTTTGTAAAAGAATTTTTTATGTTTTGAATATTACTGCAAAAAAAACCATTCAAAGATTTAAAAGTTGAAGCTACGTCCTTGACCTACAACTGAGGCCATTTGTGAAGCTTGGATACGTTTTACGGGTGCTAGTGCGATACAATACGTGGATTAATGAAGTTTTAAAATATAGGATACAATACAAATTAGATACGCTAGCAAATTTTTATATTATGCTTATACACATGTAAAATACTTGAATGAAAAGCGCATTGATTACTCTTCACAGTTTACGGAAAAATAATATTATACGTGATCAAAGTAGAAAGCGTAGAGTTTTTCATACAAATCAAAATCTATTTTTATTCTAACTAGTAACAAACCCGTGCTTCGCACGAGTTGAATAACGTATATTTTGTAAAAAAATTGTTCTAAAGGAAAAATGAGCAAATTAAGGGAGATAGTTGCATTTTTCTAAGAGATTGTTGTTGATTATAAATGTGAGAATTAAGTAAGCATATTGCACAAACATTAGAAATGTGCACCTTTCTAAAATATTTATCAAAGGAGCATATATTTTGTTCATGAGACCAGGAAAACAACATAATAATTAAGATGAAACTAATTGGAATCAATGAAGGAACCAATAATGTACAAATTTCGATTACATATTAGCCAAAATTATAAAAGCACACTGTATACTATTGTGTTATTTCAAGCTACCACAAACACCCATCTTGCCGAAACCTGCCTCAAAGTCCAACCAGTGTAACAGACTGCGTGCCTCTTCAATGGTTGCTCTTCCTAATAGAAGCAAGCCACTGACACACAAAAGTTTTGCACCACGCTGCAGCACATGACATCTTTGTCCATAGAATTGACTGCAATTGCATATTTCAGTAATAAATAAAATATATTAAATGACCTTGTTTTAATAAAAAGGTTGGTTCATTTAGTTTCAAAATAAAGATCATTAAAAAGTGACTCTAACCTCTCAAGAACCATGGTTGCGATGTTTTCCTTCACCAATGGACCACCAAGACGTAGTCTTCTTTCAAATATATGGTCCCCGGTTCCTGCACAAGGAAAAACAAATACAAAATTTAAAAAGGTTGGTTCATTTAGTTTCAAAATAAAGATCGTTAAAAAGTGACTCTAACCTCTCAAGAACCATGGTTGCAATGTTTTCCTTCACCAATGGACCACCAAGACGCAGTCTTCTTTCAAATATATGGTCCCCGGTTCCTGCACAAGGAAAAACAAATACAAAATTTAAACAAAACATGACAGTCCAAGAGAAATAATCAAAGCTTAAAAGAAAATTAATCTTGTAGGTTTTAGTGTAAAAAAGTTATTCACTTATTCTCAGTAATGCAAACTTGCCAAGCTTTGAACATACTTTTTTTATTCTAAATTTGTGGTTTTATTTCATGCAAAGAATAAATCATATGGAAGAGAAATGTAAGTATGTAAAAAAACAGAAAATAGTTCAATCACGGTTTTCGCAAGTTTCGTCATTACTACTATCTCAGTTCCATTATTTAACTCTTTCGCAATGTGGAACAGCACCTGCGGCTGCGATCATAATTCAAAACCATGACGGATCCCTAAACATGATTCAACTTACTTTAATCTCAGCGGCATCATTTGATGTAAGAACAGCAGACACAACGCAATTAGATTAAGTATGAAGACTAAAATTGAACATCGACTAATTAGAATCATTCAAGGTTTGAGTAATTACCTATTTATTCAAGATCAAGAACTCAATATGCCCAACATTGCTACTAATGAGAAAGGGTTCTTAGAGCTGAAATATCACAAATCACAAATCAGTTTCAAGAGAAACATAAAACCAAGTTGCTTAAGTTTTCATTTTTATTTTTTTTTAAGTTTGTTGGAAAGTTATTTCCAAATAGCAGTCATGTCAAATATGCAAATAACCAATATTTTTCAAGCATAAAGACTTTAATTCATACCTCATTATATGGCGTAATTACAGTTATGTATGACATAATTATAGCAGAAATGGCAGGATATCGGCCGCCATTTACCATAACAGAGAATTTAAAATCTGCCACCACAACCCGCCATAGTGTCATTGCGGCTGATATTTGATAACACTACTAATAAAGCAACGCCTAGATTTCAGGTTTGATTATGAGAAAATTCATTCATATACTTAATTGCATAGAAATATAACAGTTTAATGAAACAATAAAAAAAGAGGGATGGGAAAATGCCAAATATGTGCCACTGATAGAGGGCGGCTAAGAGGGTAATAAATAGTAAACAACTTATGGCTTCTATAATACCACTCTAACCATAAGCAAGAAGCAATCAAATAAAAGAGACAAACATTGCAATCATCATGTTGATAAGTTATTTGCATTTTCCACATGCATTATAAACGCAGTAAGAAATAAACACTAACAAACTTCATGTAGTAAATTTCTGACATTTTGCTCATTCTAAGTCTGGTGTCCTCCCTAGAAACCCACCCTCAGTAAAGCATCAATTTTAAAACTTTTTCAAATTTTCTACTTCAACTCAGTTGTTTACCATTAAATAATGCCCCATAGCAAGAAAAAGAAATGGATCGAACCTAAGGGCAAAACCACTTCAGGAAATCCTATGCCCTGGTAAAAGCTAAAACAGACCAATTTTCGCAATTCAAACAACAACAACAACCAAGCCTTATCCCACTAAGTGGTGTCGGCTAATTTTCGCAATTCAAACTGATAAAAAAATATTTCAAAAGGCAGTTTACTCACCAAAGCCTTAGGTATTGACGGTGTCGCTGGAATCAACTGTCCTGACTGCTTAATAGCAAGTTCTTCAAGCCTTTGAGTTTTGACCGAAACCTACAATTAATATACACATCATTACCTGATCATTTAAATAAATGAAATCATTATATTTAAAAGAATGATACAAAAAGCGACAGACAGCTAGCTCAACTACCTGAGGAATTGACTGAGATCGAGATGGAGCCTGCACCAAAGCTTCAGCCATGTTAAGACCAACTGATGTGCTTGAAAGTACAGACCCAGAGGGAAGTAACTAATTTTAAATTTATGTGCAGGGCTGCATTTTCAGAATTTGATGCAGAAATTGTGGCCAATTTGACTGATAAATAAATAATGTCTATTAGTTCAGAATATAGCATTGATATAAGCAAGGCTATGAATGCATAAAGAAGAGACAACCTAAAGAAGAAAATCAAATGTAAAGAATCCAAGGACATTTTCCATAAAAAGCATCTAAGGACATAATTCCTATCATTATATACCAGGAAAAGAAGTAATAACCAGTATATGGATTTACAAACCATGCCTATAAGAATGACAGACAAAAAATAGAATTAAAAGAACTGTTATATACAGTTTATTAATATTCGATCAAAGACTTATTCTCACACTTGTAGGCTCCATATTGTCTTATTAAAACCTCATCATCTAAACCTATGATTCCTTCATTCTCCTGGTCCTTGATTCTTAAACCAGACTCAATGCTCAAAGTTTTTACTTGTAATTTATTGCAAGATACATATAACTTGCACTCAACTTTGTTATGCAAATAAACCAATGCATGGATACTTTAAAAGATAGAAAAGACTCATCTTTCTCTCAAACAACCAAGTTATACTGACATACCTCATATGTGATAAGAATTTCCACTTGAAATCACAGTTAGAACAAATAACAACAATGTAACTGAATAGAGTCAAAGTTGCCACTTATTCAACCTTATAGAATTTACTTGAACGAAACTTTTAGTTGTGAAAATTTAACTTATTTCAAATGTTTCATAAGACTAATCAGTGGATTTTCCTTGTGATCTAATTAAGGCATATAAACCAAAAGTCATGTTGATTTTCATAAACTATTTTGTAGAAAGAAAAGTTAAACTTATCACCAACTTGTAGACACTTTACTTTGTAAACTGATCTATATCCATGGTAGACATTTGTTTCTTTATTTCAGTCCTTAATAGCATGCGCTCATATTTCATTCCTTAACCTCGACTGAATTAATTGACGCACATTCTTCTTCCAAACAATGCTATTCACAGTGCATAGATTTTGAAAAGCTCACAGACTAAGAATTCGAGATCTGCAAACATAGAAAAAAGGTGCAAGTGCAGGAAATTGCAAGTGCTTCATGAAACAAACCCTTCTTAGTAGATCTCTAATCCTATCCCTTTAATCGATTCATCTATTCATAGCTCTCTAGCCAAAATCATATACTCAATTTTGATAAATATCAACTACTACTGCCTATATATTTCTTCAGTTTAATTTTATTACATGACTCTAATCCTATTGCCTTAAACAACAATCACACAATTCAATCCTTCACCAAAAATCGATTTTCACATAAAATCCATTAACACATACATCAACCACCACAACAAATCAAAAAGTTCCAAAAATAAGACATAAATTATAACTACCTTAGCATCCTGACCAAACTCCTTCTTAAAAATCCCAATAGAACCAGGACCTCAAACATCGTGTGTCATTGAAACATCAACATATGACCCAACTATTATCCCCAGGTGTAACGTGCCCCTTGTCAGAAGCTTTAGCCATTATCTTCTCAGTCATAGTCATGGTTGTCTTCACCTAAAAACACACCAAACAAAAAACATTAAATTAAATTAAATCA